>Ga0208179_1000049_pt1 | contig 145895 bp, 132 predicted proteins | sample Malvired_Geostar_FD_184238 | JGI IMG/M metagenome (GOLD analysis project Ga0208179, IMG submission 184238) | Marine viral communities from the Global Malaspina Expedition - Malaspina viral metaG DeepMed_Geostar (SPAdes) (version 2) | ecosystem: Environmental > Aquatic > Marine > Oceanic...
GCCCGAGATGCGGTCGCCAGCGTCCAGGTCGATCCGCGCCTGCCGGTGATCCCGGTGCGTGCGCTCAAGAACAAGGGCACCGAGGCCTTCACCGACAAGCAGCGCGAGGTCGCCGGCACACTCGATCGCGAGGAGATCGCAATGGCGGAGGCGCAATTGCAGATCGAGCATTACTGGGCGGGCGCGCTGCGCCGCGCGGTGATCGACGGCGATGTCGAGAACGGCAGCCTGATGGCGGGCCAGTCGGTCGGGATGCTCAAGGAAGAAGAGCCGGTGGCCGCAATCATCGCCAAGCTGATGGAGCAGAGCGAGGGTGCGCTGGGGAGGCGGTAGACCTCGAAAAGCGAGCAAGGAGAGAGACGATGTGCAAGGACGGTGAATTCGACGGGCGGGACTTGCCGCGTTTCAACCGGCGGCAATTCGCCGCGCTGAGCGGCTCCGCGGCACTGGTCGCCTGCACCGGGATGGATGGCGGCGCCGGTGCTGCACTAGGCGAGGCCGTGCGCGGTCCCAGCCTGGCCGAAAGCTCGGTCACGATCGCCACCCCCGATGGCCAGGCCGACGCCTTCTTCGTCCACCCAGCGAGCGGCCGCCACCCAGCGGTGCTGCTGTGGCCCGATATCGCTGGCTTGCGCGATGCCTTCCGGATGATGGCGCGGCGGCTGGCCGAGCGCGGCTACGCGGTGCTGGTGGTCAATCCCTATTACCGCGACGTCGCGGGCGAGCAGTTCGAGGATTTCGCCGCTTTCCGCGCCGGCGGCGGGTTCGACAAGGTCGGGCCGTGGCGCGGCAAGCACACCGCCGAACCGATCATGCGCGATGCGCGCGCGCTGGTGGGCTGGCTGGACCGGCAGGCGAGCGTCGATACGGCGCGCGGCGTGGGCACGCAGGGCTATTGCATGGGCGGCCCCTTCACCGTCTGGACCGCCGCGGCGGTGCCTTCGCGGGTCGAGGCGGCGGCGAGCTTCCACGGCGGCGGGCTGGTCGACGAGGGGAATTCGCTGAGCCCGCACAATCTGTTCGAGCAGACTCCCGACACCGCCTATCTGATCGCGATCGCGCAGAACGACGACGCCAAGGACCCCGAGGTCAAGACCGTGCTGCGCCGGGCGGCCGAGGCTGCGGATGTGCGCGCCGAGATCGAGGTCTATCCTGCCGACCACGGCTGGACCGTGCCCGACTCGCCTGCCTACGACCGCGCGGCGGCGGAACGCGCCTGGATGGAGCTGATGGAGCTCTATACTGCCGAGCTAAGCTGACGCCGGCGATTGCGCGCGTGGCCGAAGGGTCCGAGCTAGCGCACCGCTACCGTCCGGCGCTCAGTCGCCTCCGCCTCCATCTGCCGGTCCTGATTGGCGCGAAAGACGATATAGGCGCGGATCGCGTCGATCTCTTCTTTCGAGAGCGATGCCGCGAAGCTGGCCATCCCGTTCTGCGTCAGCACCCCGTCGTGGACCACAGCGAGGAAGGCGTCCTTGTTCGACAGCGTGCCGCTGCGCCGCAGATCGGGCAGCACGGTCGATCCCACCGCGGCGGGCGCGTGGCATACCGCGCAATAGCGCGCGTAATGCTTGCCGCCTTCGGCGATGGTGGCGGCGCTGGCGCGGCTGGGCGGCGGATCGAGTGGCAGTTGCGCGAGCTCGGGCATCGGCGGCAGCGCGCCATCCGCGCCCAGCTTGAACACCAGCAGCCGGCTGATGTTCTGCACCGGCCCCTGATCGTTCACCAGCCCGCCATCGGCGGAGATGGCATAGGCGCCGCCCCAGCCGGCCAGCACCGCGACATATTGCTCGCCGGCGACCGTATAGGTGATCGGCGGAGCCACGATCCCGGTCTGCGCCGGGAAGCTCCATAGCTTGCTGCCATCGGCGGCGTCGTAGGCGCTGAACTCGCTCGAGGAATTGCCCTGGAACACCAGACCGCCGCCGGTCGCCAGCAGCCCGCCGTTCCAGGGGCCGGGGAATTCCACCTCCCAGCGCGCTTCCTGCCGGACCGGATCCCAGGCCAGCAGCTTGCCCTTGACCGTGCCATAGACCTCGCGGCGGATGCCGAGATCGGGCGGCAGATCGCCCGCGCCAAGATCGAAGCCGACGTTGAATCCGCGTGCGCGGTCGGGCTTCCAATTCGCTTCGGGCGCGTAGATCGTCGCCGCCTCGAAAGCAGGGATATAGACCAGCCCTTCGTCAGGGTGGAAGGCCATCGGGTGCCAATTGTGCCCGCCCAGCGGGCCGGGCATCACCATCGCCGGTTTGCCCGTAATATCGATCCGCGCCTCGCGCTTCTGGATCGGGCGCCCCTGGGCATCGATCCCCTCGGCCCAGTTCTGCGGGATATAGGCCTTGGCGGAGATGAATTCGCCACTCGCGCGGTCGAGCACGTAGAAGAACCCGTTCTTGGGCGCCTGCATCAGCACCTTCCGCTCGCGCCCGTCGATCGCGATGTCGGCGAGGACGATATGCTGGGTGGCGGTGTAGTCCCAGGTCTCGCCGGGCGTGGTCTGGTAGTGCCAGACGTATTCGCCGGTGTCGGGCCGGATCGCGACGATGCTGGAGAGATAGAGATTGTCGCCCTCGCCGCGCCCGTCGGCGCCGGGGCTGCGATAGGCGCGGTTCCAGGGGCTGCCGTTGCCGACCCCGATATAGAGCAGGTCGAGTTCGGGGTCGTAGGCCATCGAATCCCACACCGTCCCGCCGCCGCCGATACCGTTCTCGCCGCCTAGCACGTCGCCGCTCCAGGTCTCGGCGGCGGCTTTGAGATATTCGGGCGCCGCTTCGTCCTCGTCCTCATTGCCTTCGGGCACGGTGTAGAAGCGCCACAGCTCCTCGCCATCGGCCGCATCATAGGCGGCGATATAGCCGCGCACGCCGAATTCGGCGCCGCCATTGCCGATCAGCACCTTGCCGTCGATCACCCGCGGCGCGCCGGTGATGGTGTAGGATTGCCCCTGGTCGACCGTGAGTTTCTCCCACTCGACCGCTCCGGTGTCGCGGTCGAGCGCCACCAGCCGCCCGTCGAGCGTGCCCAGGAACAGGCTGTCGCCCCAGGCCGCGAGCCCGCGGTTGACGACGTCGCAGCAGGCCTTGACGGCCGTCTCGCCGGGGACCTGCGGGTCGTATTCCCACAAGGGCTCGCCGGTTGCCGCGTCGTAGGCCTTCACCTTGCTCCAGGCGGTGGTGACGTAGAGCTTGCCATCCATCACCAGCGGGGTGGCTTCCTGTCCGCGCGCGGTGTCCATATCGGCGAACCAGGCGAGGCCGAGCTCGCCCACATTGTCGCGGTTTATCTGCTCGAGCGGCGAGAAGCGCTGTTCGGAATAGGTGCGTCCGTGGGTGATCCAGTTGGCCCAGTCGGCGTCGGCGTTGACGAGGCTGATCGCATCGATGTCGCCGGCGTTTTCCTGCGCTGCCATCTCGCTGCAGCCCGCCAGCGCGATCGTCGCCAATACGGCGTATCCCCAGTTTCGCATGTCACCCTCTCCCCGGGCGCCGGTATCCGGTCGCCTCGGCAGGCATCCTGCCGCGCCGTGCGGCAGATGTCCATTCGGACCGGTCAGCTTTTCAATTGTGCGAGCGGCGCACCATGGGGTAGGCTGATCTCCCAAACGGGAGAGCGAGTGCGATGGGTGGTCTGATTTTCATGGCGCTGGCGGTGCTGGTGCTGTTCATCTTCCTGGTGATGGCGGTCACGGTCGTCAAACAGGGCTACGTCTACACCATCGAGAGGCTCGGCAAATACACCATCGCGGCCGAGCCCGGCCTCCACCTCATAATCCCGCTGATCGATCGTGTCGGGCGCAAGATCAACGTGATGGAACAGGTGCTCGACATTCCCGGGCAGGAGATCATCACCGCCGACAACGCCATGGTCGGGGTCGATGCGGTGGTCTTCTTCCAGGTGCTCGACGCGGGCAAGGCCGCCTACGAAGTCTCCAACCTCTACCAGGCGATCATGGCGCTCACCACGACCAATCTGCGCACGGTGATGGGCAGCATGGATCTCGACGAGACGCTGTCCAAGCGCGACGAGATCAACGCGCGGCTGCTCTCGGTGGTCGATCACGCGACCTCGCCCTGGGGGGTCAAGATCACCCGCGTCGAGATCAAGGACATCCGCCCGCCGCTCGACATTTCAGAAGCCATGGCGCGGCAGATGAAGGCCGAACGCCTCAAGCGCGCCGAGATCCTCGAGGCCGAGGGCGACCGTGCATCGAACATCCTGCGCGCCGAAGGCGACAAGCAGTCGGCGATCCTCAAGGCCGAGGGCAAGCGCGAGGCCGCCTTCCGCGACGCAGAAGCGCGCGAGCGTGCCGCCGAGGCCGAAGCCAAGGCCACCGAGCTGGTCTCCAACGCCATCGCGGAATCGGGCAGTCAGGCGATCAATTATTTCGTCGCGCAGGAATACACCAAGGCGGTGGGCAAGTTCGCCGACAGCCCCAACGCCAAGACCATCCTGTTCCCGGTCGAGGCGACCCAGCTGATCGGCTCGCTGGGCGGCATCGGCGAACTGGTGCGCGGCAGTTTCGGCGAGAGTCGGGGCTCGGGCGATACCGGAACGCCGATACCCGAACCGCGCACGCAGCGCCCGCAGCCGGTCCGGCGCGCGAGCGTTCCTTCCTCCAACGATCCTGCGCGGGGCTGAGGGGCAAGTGGACGGGATCGAAGCCCATTGGCTCTGGTTCGCCGCCGGGTTGATCCTGGCCGGGCTCGAGATGGTGGTGCCCGGGGTCTATCTGATGTGGCTGGCGATGGCGGCGCTGGCGACCGGGGTGATTGCCCTGGTGGCGCTGCCCTCGCTCGCAGTGCAGGTCACCAGCTTCATCTTCCTGTCGCTGATCTTCGCCTTTTCCGCGCGGCGGATGCTGCGCGACCGGCCGATCGTCAGCTCGGATCCGCTGCTCAACAATCGCGGTGGGCGGATGGTCGGCCAGACCGCGCTGGTCACGCAGGCGCTGGTGTCGGGCAGCGGACGGGTCAAGGTCGGCGACAGCGAGTGGATCGCGCGCGGTCCCGACGCCGCCATCGGCGAGCGGGTGCGGATCACCGGGAACGACGGTTCGGAACTGCTGGTCGAACCGGTCGCGCTGATTGCCAAGGGGGACCCCGCAGGCGAGGCCTGACGCGGTGCGGGATTTGCTCCGAGCCCTTACTCAGGGCAGGGCGCGGTCCGAAAAGCGTCCCTGCCGTCGGTAGCGCACCATCCATTTGTCGAGAAACAGATTGAGCGGCTTGGGCTCGATCCCCAGCTCCGCGAATCCGGGATGTTCGCCCGAGACCACGCTGCCCTGCTTGAGCAATTGCCACTGGTCCTTGCCCATCGGCGTGCCCGGCAGCGCGGCGAAGGTGCCCGAAACCGCATCGGGCATGGGAAGGAAGGTGCGCTTGCGCCGCTGCGCGGCCGCGATCCGGCGGTTGATCTCCAGCATCGTCAGTCGCTCGGGCCCGCCCAGCTCGAAGATACGGTCGCCCTGCTTGCCGGGTTCCTCCAGCGCCACCGCGACCGCTTCCGCGACATCGTCGACATAGACGAGCTGCAGCTGGGCATCGGGGCCGAACACCGGCAGCACCGGCGCCAAGCGGATCATCCCGGCAAACATCGACAGAAAGGCATCGTCCTTGCCGAACAGGATCGAGGGCCGCAGGATCGTCGCCTGCGGGAAGGACTCGCGCACGCGTTGCTCGCCAAGCTTCTTGGCTGCGGCATAGTGGTTCTCGGGGCCATCGGCGGGTTGCTCGGCGATCGCGCTGACATGGACGAAGGCGGTCGCGCCGGTCCGGGCGGCGGCCTCGGCCATCCAGCCCGCGCTGTCGCCCATGATCTGCTTGAGATCGCCCGAGAAGCTGCCGACCAGATTGGCCACCGCATCGGCGCCGGCGATGACGGCATCGACGCTGCGGCGGTCGGTCACGTCGCAGCGCGCGAACTGGATCTGGCCCAGATTGGCGAGCGGCTTGAGATTGAAGGCGCGCTCGGGATGGCGGCTGGCGATCCGCAGCCGCGCGCCGCGCGCGAGCAGCGCCTGCGCGACGTAATTGCCGATGAAGCCGCTCCCGCCCATCAGCACCACGAGTTTACCGTTCAACGCGCTCTTGCTCGCCATGCTCGTCCTTCGTTGGATTGACCCGCTCGCCTCTAGCCGCAAGCACGCCGCGCTCGCAAGCATTCCGCACCGCGGGTCGGCGAGTGGCGGGAACAGAGGGAGGCGGCGCGAAGTCGATTGACAAGGGTCCCCCGCCTTCGCTAGTGGCCCGCGCCTACCGACGGCACCGGGCCAAGACGACCGGATTGCTGCAAACGTGCCCAGATGGCGGAATTGGTAGACGCACCAGCTTCAGGTGCTGGCGATCGCAAGGTCGTGGAGGTTCGAGTCCTCTTCTGGGCACCATTTGTTCTCATCAGAACGTTCCAAAACATTGCAGAAATGGCGGAATTCTGCCATTCTTGACCTCTAGCGCAGAAAGCGAGGTCTTGTTTTGTTCCGCTTTGTTCCAACGTCTGTGGGGGCCTCGGCTGGGGGCTCCATGCCAAAAGGCCCCCAATCGCACGAAAGTGAGGCCCCCAAATGAGCCTCAATGTGCAGGAAATCAAAGGCTTCCGGGCTGCCGACAAGTCGTACAAGAAATACGACTCGCGGGGGCTGCTGCTTCTGGTGAAGCCGAACGGCTCCAAGCTCTGGTATTTCAAGTATCGCTTTGGCGGGAAGGAAAAGAAGCTGCCCATCGGCGCGTTTCCTGAGATCAGCTTGTCGCAAGCGCGCCAGCTTCGCGACCGGGCGCGGCTCAAGGTTTCCGATGGTATCGATCCGATGCTGGAGAGGAAGCGCAAGAAGGCCAGGATCAAGCTCGGCGCTGAAAACACCTTCGAGGTCATCGCCAACAAGTACATCGACGAGAAAATGGTGCCCGAAGGCAGGGCGGAGGCCACGCTGCGCAAGGCGCGATGGTTCCTCGAACTGCTCAAACCAGCAATCGGCAATATGCCGATCAACGACGTCGATCCGCAGCTGATGCTGGCGGCGCTCAAGAAACTCGAAGCCAAAGGTAATCTCGAAACCGCGAAGAAATGCCGATCCTTCGCAAGCCGGGTGTTCCGGTATGGAGCCGCGCTTGGCCAGTGCCAAACCGATCCAACATCGATCTTACAGGGCGCATTGGTCACGCCGAAGGCACGGCACTACGCGGCGATCCTCGAACCAGAGAAGTTAGGTGGGCTGCTTCGTGCTATCGATGATTTCGAATGCTACCCGGCCACCAAGTTCGCCCTGAAGATCGCACCACATGTCTTTGTGCGACCTGGTGAGCTTCGCCACGGCGAGTGGAACGAAATCGATTGGGACAAGGCCACCTGGACAATTCCGGAAGGCAAGATGAAGGCGCGCCGGACTCATGTTGTACCTCTATCACGCCAAGTGTTGGAGCTGTTCCAAGAGCTAAAGTCGATTACCGGCAGCAAGGGCTACATCTTCCCGGCGTTCCATACCGGCCAGCGTCCGATGAGCGAGAATACGATCAACGCGGCATTTCGGCGTATGGGGTTCACCAAAGACGAAGTGACAGCGCATGGCCTGCGCTCAACGGCCTCGACCATGCTCAACGAGAGCGGGCTTTGGCACCCCGACGCGATCGAGCGCGCTCTCGCCCATGGCGACAGCAACGCTATTCGCGGCGTTTATAATCGCGGGAACTACTGGGATGAGCGCGTCAAGATGGCGCAATGGTGGAGTGACCACCTCGATGCACTTCGGCAAGGTTGCACGCTTCAGGCCTCACCATCGGTTTGAGTAATGTCCGTACTGCTACGGCGATCAACCTCTATGACCTTCTTCAAATCGGCCAGATGGGTCTTTGTGAAATAGATCGTTTCGTCATTTTGCGCCAAGATTACCTCAAGCTCTTCGCCATCCAGATCGCAAAAGAGATCGAGCAACATATCATCGGTGCCATTCGCGAATTTGAACTTCGCTGCATCAGTTGGGCATAGCGCCAGATAATTCTGATGATAGCGCTTTTGCAGCGAAGGAAGGAACTCGACGCGTTCGAAGTATGCGTTCCCGTCGTCAAGTCGGAAGGGCATGGGAAGCTTGCATACCTGACAGAACAGCTCGCCGTCATTGGTGTATTGCTGGCGCAGATATTGCCCCGCCTCGTCTTTCACATCCTCACGACCGACCGATACACTTCGCGTGCGCATTTCGGTTTTGCGCTCGGAGGCTGTCGCTGCAATCTCACCCACTTTTTCGGCACGTCGGGAGGGGTTGCGTGGTTCGTTCTCGGGTAACTCCAAACTCGCCTTACGCTCTATTTCCTCAAAGAATGCGCGCCGCTCTTCAGGAGCGAACCCTGCGAACTTTCTCGCATCGGCAAGCGCTACCTCGTCTTCAAATCCAAGTTCGGCTGCAATAGCCTTTCGTTTCTTTGCTAGCTCAGTTCGCTTTTCGGCTTCAGTCCCAAACCCAACGGCAGCGAGCCATTCTTTGCCAACGTCGTAGGGAAATCCTGATGGAAGAAGGTCCGCCCTGGCATCACAAGGCTTGGTGAACTGGCCATCGGATTGAGGTACCCACCTTGCATTCCTCAATTGATGGACCAGGGTCGAAGGCTTTAAACGAGTGTTGTATTGCCGGTTTGGTCGAAATCGAGCCTTTAGCACATTGGACGGCGAGGCGGACATGGTGTTCCAAATCACCTTCGCCTTCTCTACATCAATCTCTTTCAAGGCATTCTTTAGCCCGCGCAGCACATAGTCTTCGTCAATGCCTGTATGAGTCTTCCTAACTCCGTACTGATAGTAATCGGCCTTGAGCTCATCGCGTTGAGGGTGGTTGTCTACTGTAATCTTAACAGGTCGAATTTCCGTTATTGCGCCGAGAGCTTTTGCAAATTTCGCGAGCCTTGAACTTGAAATTTTATCCTGAGCGTAACGGTCTGCGAGGGGGAACGGCTCATTTTTGCACTGGTCTCCAAAGAATGCTCTTAGCCCAGTTTCCGCGAATGGATCGTCTAGGAATGTCGAGCCGGGCCTGGCCCACCGACCATCGGGGATCTCAAAGATGTGGGCATCTCTAAAAATCGTCGCCGCACTCGAATCCGCTTCGACTAGCTTGACGAAGCGCATGAGATCTTTGGGGTTGGGCTCGATCGAGCCTCGGGAATATCGCTCATTCAATATAGCCCTGACCAATTCTTTCTCATCAATCTCCTTTACGCCAATTTCTTCCAAGAATTTACGGGCATTCAATTGCTGTGATTTGCTCTTCCCAGATTGGTAGAGGTCAGCTCGAATGATTGAGAAACCGTCTTCCTGATCTTCATCAGAAGGGAAGTAACATCCCTTCCCCTTTGCAAACGTACCATCGTGCAGGCGGACTATGGGACAGTCCTCAATGTCATAGAAGTCTGAATCTTCTCCCAATTGACGGTAAAGGAATGAATACAGCTGCTGGAGCCACTCATCTGATTTCGAAGAAAGCCAGTCTTTCACCTCCTCATTTGGCTCTTGCCAATAGCTACCCTCCAGTTCACCGAGCACATTCACAAGATCATCAATATCCCAATCGCGGATTTCTAGGCTGGATAGCATTCGATCAGCATTGCTGCTCTTTTGCGGAGCATTGGCCGCCCATTTTGGCTCGACTTCGAGCCCCACAAGAACAGATAGATCATGCTCGGAGATTACACTCTTGATAGCAGCTTTGGACTGAAACAGCGTCTTTGCGGGCGCATGTGATCGGTCGTGCGTTGGAGTGAGAGCTTCGTTATTCAACTCATTGATGATTGCTTCCCTAATCTCCTCGTAGCGCTTCGGAATTGCATCCTGCTTGTTTGGAAACACCCCAAGCGTTTCTGCATTCAACAGCCCCAGATCGCGAATTTTGTGAAGCGAGTTGGCACAAAGGCGAGCGAGCTGTGAAAACAACGGTTCATTCGCCGGCGTTTCCTTGACACTCGCCCGGCTCAACTCCGGGACGAAGGGGGCGTGAAGATGGAACCTGAGACCAGAGGTTTCCTTTTCGGCAGGAAAGAACACCGACACCTGGCCAATCTCTGCGGGCAAAATCCTCATCTGCTTTGCGAGCGGCTTCGCCTCCTCAAATGTATGGTTTTCTGCCAGGAACCGCAAAGGAAATGCGACGGATACGTTCTGGTTCTTGAGCTCCTCTATCTCTTGATCGAACCGAAGGAAGTGGCTGCTGTTTGTTGCTTCGCCAACCACCTGCCGTAGAATTTCGATATGATGGGTGGAATGCCGCAGCCTTAACACCTCTCCCTTCTCAGCGCCCTCAATCTCCCATCCGACACTCTCCAGATTAGAAAGGAAGAGGAGTGAGGTTTCACTAAGCCCGGTCAGACCTTCTTGAATCTCGGCAAAGGCTCGGTCAGCTGGCTTTTTGGGGTTGTTGAAAGGGAATTCGAAGCGGGTTTTGCTGCCTAGATTAGGTGCGCCTTTGATCTCAATCGGAAGGACTAAGCTTTCAATCCGGAAAGAGAAGGTCGGCGAAAAGATCTTCGGGGTTTCGGAGTAAGCAAAGACAGCCTTAAACCCTACGCCAAAGCGACCTATAGCCTCCTCGTCCGATGCCTTCGTTCCCTTCCCGATGTTGGTGATTCCTTCGATATCACCCTTATCGAACGGTCGGCCGTTATGTTCAAAAATAAGCTTCTCAGAGCTGAGCGCAAAAACGGCTTCTGTCGCGCCGGTATCCTGGGCATTTTGCAAAAGCTCGAATAGGAAATGAGCCTGGTCGGGATAAAGCTCTTCAACAATAAGCCTAATACCAGAGTATTCTTTACTTTCGAGTACATCTGCTAGCTTCTGTCGACGTGCTCGTATTTCATCAATCACAGTCATGAGGCACGCACGCAGATCGTACCGAACATGACAGGCGCGGCTCTGACATCGCCGGTCGATCCGGCCTGTTTGAGCTCAGCGAGACGACGTTCAAAGTCAGCGTTGGCGCGCGCCATCTCGCCTTGTTTCATGACACGAATTTTGTCGTTGGTCGCCTTGGCGAGTTGGTCTTCCAAGGTCTTCACCCTTGCGCGGTGACTTACCGACAGACTTTGAATGCGATGCTCTGCAAGCTGCTGATTGGCCGCGATATGGTCGGCCTGTGCCGCCGCCCACTTTTCATGATGGCGCTGGTCAAGATCGTCGAAGCCGGACCCGCTATCAGGACTGCCTTCCTTTAGCTCGCTAGCGCTTGGGAGAGCTTTCATCAGTCCTTTCTCGAGCTCGGCGTTATCGGCGACGACGACAAGCTGCTCGTCCGGCCTTATGCCATGCATCGCCCACCTATAGAGCGCAAAGCGATGTTCTCCGACTGGAAGGTCAGCCGCGACTTCAAGGCGGCAACGCAGCGGTTCGGTAACTTCGAGCCATCTAGCCGCCTGGCGGACAAGGGGATGAAGAACGGACAAATGGACAGCGGTCGGGTCGTCAGACGCAGTCTTTTGATCGAACGTGACAGGTAAATTCGGCGCGCCTCCTTTCAGCCATTTCTCCCAACGACGAGACACTGGATCGACGCTCCGCTTCAGTGTCCGGAAGTCTTCAAGCAAGGCGTTGCGGGCGGTTTGGCTCAAGCGCAGGTTTTTGAGCGGTTTGTCACCCTGAATATACTCGAAGCTCTCACCGAGCCTTGCCGCCAGATAGGTGGCGACGCACCTCTGGATCGCCGATGGCGACAACCAGGAACTTTCGGCGGCCTCGATTTCGTCTTGCCATGACTGGCTGGGGACATTGAGGCCAAAGAGCTCTGCCTCTTTGGCCTCAAGCTCTTGCTCTTCCCTGATCCGACGGATGCCGTTGTCCGAAAGCTGTTGGAGCCTAGCGGCGCGCTCCTCTTCGGACAGTACAAAGCTTTCTGCGATGTCGTGGATTTCCTGCGTAATCTCGCCGAGGATTTCCTCGCTTCCCCCAACCGCATGTTCAAAAACGCCTATGCGCATGAGGCATCGTTGGTAGATGTCGGCATCTACCGTTCCAGGCGTGACGAGATTGACGATGCTGATTGTTTCGCTTTCCTGACCGTAGCGGTCAATACGGCCTATCCGCTGTTCCACACGCATGGGATTCCACGGCAGATCATAATTCACGAGGTAGTCGCAGAATTGGAAGTCGAGTCCTTCGCATCCAACTTCGGACGAAAGAAGGATGTCGATGGCATCCGGATCGTCTTTGGGAAGCGAGAAGCGCTTGCGAAGGGAGGCGCGCTCTTCATCATGGATGTTGCCATGAATAACTCCGAAACGAAGGCCCGCTGCCTCGGTATGCTTCGCTAGGTACGCAAGCGTGTGCCTAAAGGTGCTAAAGACGAGCGCCTTGTTATTCTCGAGAGCGGACTTCTCCTTCAGCGTCTTGATGAATGCCTCGATCTTCCTGTCCTCAGGATCGAGGTTCTCCGCCATCCTAATCAGTTCCTCGATCTCGGACCTAATGCCATCGAGAAAGCTCATGTCCATGTCGTCGTCGCGATCGGTGGTTTCGATAAGCTCCAATTGGTCGAGCTTCCGGTCGAGCATGTCAGAGAGGAACGGGGCAAGTCCGTAGAGGCAGCTTGCAGCTTGACGCCGTATGGTCGTCATCATGAATTTGACGTTTTGCTGCCCGTGGCAACGCGCGAGAATACGCGCAATGATGCTCAGCAACCCGTCATGTAGTGCGCGCTGATCTTCGGTGAACTCGACAGTGAGCGTGATCGGTTTCCTAGTTGTGAATTCGCCAATATCACGGCGGCGAGTACGGTTGATGACCGAGCTGAAGGTGTAGAGTTCTTCAAGCTGTCTGGTCAGGGCGACGCGATCGGCATCGTCCAAACGCGCTTCCTTGAGCTGGTCAAATGCGGCTTGAAAACTCGGCATCTCGGAAAGAAAGAGCGAACCCCAATCGGTCCTTGCCGCTGCTTCTAGCTGCTCGGTGGCGCTGTCTTGCCAGCCGTCGCCCTTCTCGCGGCACAGCCGTATCGACTCGTTGATGAAACGGTTGGGCGCGGCCATCTGCTCGAAGCTAGTATGGTCAATCACCAGATCGGGACGCAGCACATTCAGCAACGTGAAAAGGTCGTCACTGCCGAGCTGCACCGGAGTGGCCGTCATGAGAATAACAGCGCGCGCATTGTCGCAAAAATATCGAACACCTTGGTGAAGGAACGTATCCGAGTTCCGAATGTGGTGCGCCTCATCGACGATCACGAGATCGAAGGCCGGAGCCGGATCAAGTGAAAGCAGCCCCTTATCCTTGCGCGACTTTTTACCTGCCTGTCCGAAAATTAGGTCGGAGTCGAATAGCGAGAATGGAAGGATAGCCTTTTCGTATTGCTCCGGCCACTCGCCCTCTAGGTCTGTTTCGTGTAGACAGTGGCGAAGAAGCGGCCCGTCTAGGTGCGCAAAGTTTTCATCGAAACGCTTCATTTCGGCTTGCCATTTGCGCTCGGCGACAAGCGCTTTCGGGCAGATAACGAGAATGGAACTGATGTCCATTCTTGCGCGAAGCTCTTTGATGATCAGACCCGCTTCGATGGTCTTACCAACACCAACTTCATCGGCAATCAGCAGGCGTGGCCTGTCCGAACGAATGAGTTTCAGGACAGGACGGTATTGGTAGGGCACAAAATTTACGCGACCTGACCGCAGTGAAAACAGGTTCGCGGTCGAGGGAGATAAGAGCTGCAACGCTGTCATATGCGCATGTAGCTCTTCGGTGGTAACCAGATCGGCCTCTGATCCGCCTTCATCCAAGGCTTGAAGCTGGCTCTCGTAGAATGTGGCCTTCCCGCCATCCTGAAATACGCGGTAACGGACCTCCGCGCCGCCGAGTACTACTTCGAGGATCGGGAGCCGCGCTGTAATATCGGATCGTAATGTAACCAGATCGCCCGCTTCAAAAAGATGCGCTTTGCACTCTGGTTCAGCTTCGGCATCCGGTTTCATTTCCTCCGCCGGGTCTTCCTGTGCCGGTTTGGTTTGCCCTTCGGTCATTGCGCCGAGGGCTGAACCCATAAGTGCTTCAACGGCTTCTATTGATTGAGGATCGGCCCCCATAAGCCGGAGCAATCGCCCCAACGTGTCGGCATCCCTATATACTTCGGCAGGAGGCGTATCTTCAGCTGATAGATGAGCCCATTTATTTCTTATTGTTTGTAGCTCTTTGATCCAATTCCGCCCTTCACGCGGAAGAGCTAACCGATCTGATAGCTCGAACCAGTTCTGATCGAAAATGCGCAGCAGTGCAGCGAGATCGAACTGCTGTAGGGAAACTTGTCGCCTTTCACTAGCAATACGTTGCTGATGGAAACTCAGCTTGTTGATTACATGGCTTTGCCACCAGTCATCAGAGCAAGAAGGGAGCTTAAGCTCGAGAAATCTCGCCAGTTCGCCTGTAGCGAGGCCTAATTCATTGTGCATGCGGTCGAGCACCCCCTTCAGCGTGAGCGTAGTTTCTCAAGTCATTATGGCCAAGCTCAAATGCTGGTTCTTTTGCCAATTTCGGCAATACGCTCAGTAGGATGTTCAGCCATTGGTTTCTGCGGATCTGAGTTTGATGCCATTCGAGGGCCGGGCGCTAAGCGCCCGGTTCCTTCTTTTCGTCGTCCAGCGGAGTACGCAGGACGATCCGGCCATTGATCGGCACCACTTCCAATTGAAGCGAAAGCCCTTTGCGGTCGCGGTGGAACCATGCAGCTCCGATGCGAGTCCAGAAACCCTTGTCGCCCTTGTTGGCGACATGCCACGCGATGAAGTCCGGCGGATTGGTCTCCTGCGCGGGTGCGGTATTGCTGCGTGCCATGGTGATTTCCTTTCGTGTCTGGTGGCTCGTTGCACCAAACAGGAAGGCCGCACGGCCAAGGGCAGGATTCATGTCCAACACGGGTGAGCGGAGCGAACCGGCGCGGGCCGGGCATTGAAGGCTGACCGCGTGCGGCCAGTTGGGTGCTCAGAACGAAGCCGAAACGACGCGAAGGGAATCCATCGCTTGCAGGCTAGCGCCCTCAGGAAACTTCGTAGGACTTTTCCAGCAGCGGCTTGGCCTTTTCGAAGTCGGAAGAGTTCTGAATCGTGATCTCAAGATCGCCAGTACCGAAATGGCCGATGCCGCGCACATCGCGTGTAAAGCCCTGTTCGAGCACGACGCTGTCCGGATCGACCTTGACGTAAACCAACAGCTTCTTGGCCTGATTGCGGAACTCAAGGCTGGCGAAATTCTTGATGCGCCGGAAGGCGACATAATAGGCGGTCGTCTTGGTTTCCACGTCATCGCCAAGCGCCAACATGAAGTCCGACATCAAGTGGTATAGATCGGTCAAGGCCTGGGGCGCCTCTGCCATCTGGTCCTCGATGGTCTTGTAGTTCGGCTTGGTGCCGGTCGGCGCGGCAGGGACGGCGGCTGATGTCGGCCCCTTCGCGCTGGCAGAGGTAAGTTGTTCAAGCAGCAGAAGGTCGCCCTCGAACTTCCGGTAGCGGATGAGCGAAATATTGCGGTTCATCTGCTTGACCGCGTGCTCGTCGTACTTCCCAAAATCCCCGGCAATGCAGATCAGGCGCGGTCCGGACCAATCGACGGCCTTGGCCGCGTCCTTGCCGAGCCTCTCCAGCACAAGCCATTCGAAGTCCTTGCGGTGTCCCATCAGCCAGTCGAGGTAGAACAGGCCCTGATTGATCACGTTTTCGTTTGATGAACGCTTGTACTCGATCACTACCGGGCTGTTGTTCTCGTCGATCCCAAGGCTGTCCATCCGACCGCCCTCGTTGGTGATGAACTCGCTGGCGAGAAAGCGAACACCGAGAAGGCTCTCAAGATTGGCTTCGAACAAAGTCTGCAGCGACTTCTCAAGTGCAACCGCGCCGCCGGACAACTCGGCAACGCCGCCCTGAGCCATTCGGTAAAGTTTAATGTCGCTCATATCGGCTCTTGCCTCGGCAGCTTGTAGCGGGCGGTCATTAAGTGCTTGTAGTCGCGGGATCGACAGCGTCGCAATTGCAATATGTTCGATCGATACTCTTGGCCGAGCAAAGGAGAGAGGAAGATTTCAGCGGCCATCCCAATGGATCGCGCGGCGATCCCGACAATATCGGCACCCTTGCAACGGCGCGAAGCCGGCGGCGGCCCTGCGCGCGCGGTCAGTGCGCCAGCGGGCCTCCGGCAATGAGAGAGGCAAGAGTGCCTGCGGGTTAGCTCAGAAATGCCGCGCCCTCAGGAGCGCAGAATGCGCGGGACAGAGCGCGTCCATCAAGAATTCCCGCTCCGCTTTCAGATGCTCCTGATCGTCACCCGTATGGGTCGGGACTACAGGCCCGGTCCGCGTCAGCGGATAGAGCAGGTCGCCCGGGCAGGGTAGCCACCCAAGGCCTTCACCGCTCCCAAAAACACAGTTTGAAGTTGTTCACACCAAAAAACTTGCGAAGCGTCGCTGTCTGGCTTAAAGGCATCTTCATGAAGCGATTGTGCGACATCTCTGACATCAGCATGGGAGCGACGCCCGCGCCCGAAGGCGATGAGGCTCGCTATCTGCGCCTGGCCAATGTCATCGAGGGCCAAATCGTCGGTGATACTGTCGAAGGTGGGAGTCCGGTCAAGGGCTTCGATTCGCAGCTGCGCATCGACGACATCCTGGTGCGTGGTCGCGGGCCTGATCTCTCGGCAGCCATGGTGGGTGAGCAGCATGTCGATGCTTACCCGACGGTCGAACTGTTCGTCATCCGGGTGAACCGCGATGTCGCTGAACCGGCCTATGTCGTTGCCTACATCAACCAACCGCACATTCAGGCGAATCTGGCGCAAGGGGCGCAGGGCACGGGCTTTATGCGCCTCAATCGCCCCACTCTTGCCGACCTGGAAATCCCGCTGCCCCCCATGATCGAGCAGCGCATGATCGGCTCACTTGCGCTCGAAGCGCAGCAGGAGCTGACGATCCTTCAAGAAATCATGGAGCGCCGCAAGCGCCTCCATTCCGAACTTCTCCATCGTGCGATGGCGAAGGCCCGTGCCGAGGACGGCAATCCCCAGCACGGGCGCATAACCGGTCTGAACGACGCGCAAACGTCCTCAGACCTTCTTTCCGCTGATACAGAAAGTACCCCTTAAATGAACATTCTCTCTCCGAACCGCAACCGGCTTCGTACCGTGCACGTCACCTGGCACGCCCATCCGGGCGAATGGCAGGTCAAGGAAGGTGGCAGCAGCACTGTCCTGACGCGTTCGCCGACGAAGCCCCCGGCCATTGCCTATGGCCGGTCCTACGCCCGCTCTATCAAGGGCGAGCTGTTCATCCACAACATGGACGGGACCATCGCCGAACGCGAAAGCTACGGCAACGATCCGTTCCCGCCGCGCGGGTGAAGAAAGGCGGGGCGGCCGCAAGGTCGTCCCGCTCACCCTTGATAAGAATTGAGGCAAGATATGACGACCAAACTTGATCAGGACGATCTCAACAACGCGGTGTGGGCAGCATGCGACACATTCCGTGGGGCGGTGGACGCGACGCGCTACAAGGATCTGATCCTTGCCGTGCTGTTCTGGAAGTACCTCTCGGACCATGCTGAATGGCAGCGCAAGGACCTCGCCCAGCGGTACGGTCCCGATGACCCGCGCGTCGAGCGGCAGATGAAGCGCGCCCGCTTCGTCCTGCCGGAAGGCACCGATTTCAAGACCATTCACGCCAAGCGCCTGGCCGACAATCTCGGCGAGCTGATCAATAAAGCTCTGGAGAAGATCGAACTCGAGAACGAAGCGAAGCTCAAGGACGTGTTTCGCCCCATCGACTTCAACTCGGAGACGCTGCTCGGCGCGACCAAGGAGCGCAATCGCCTGCTCAAGCTCCTGCTGGAGGACTTTGCCAAGCCTTCGCTGGTCCTGACGCCAGACAAGGTCAGCGAGGACGCGATCGGCGAAGCGTATATCTACCTGATCAGCCGCTTCGCAGCGGACGGCGGCAAGAAGGCGGGCGAATACTACACCCCGCGCAAGATTTCCGAGATCGTTGCCCGCTTGGCCAACCCCAAGCCCGGCATGACGATCTGTGATCCGGCCTGCGGCTCCGGCGCGCTGCTTATCCGCGCTGGTGAAGCGGCAAAGTCCGATGACCACCGGCTGTTCGGGCAGGAAGTGAACGGCTCAACCCACGCTTTGGCGCGCATGAACATGTTCCTCCATGGCGAGGACAACGCGCTGATCGAATGGTGCAACACCCTCACGTCGCCCGCCCTGGTCGAAGACGACCGGCTGATGCAGTTTGACCGTGTCGTCGCCAACCCGCCGTTCAGCCTCGACAAGTGGGGCGCGGATGTCGCCGAAACCGATCCTTACAAGCGGTTCAAGCCGGTGATCCCGCCCAAGAGCCGTGGCGATTACGCCTTCATCCTTCACATGCTGGCGATCGCCAAGCGGGGCGAAGGGCGGGTGGTCTGCATTGCCCCGCATGGCGTTTTGTTTCGCGGCGCGGCGGAAGGGCGCATTCGCGAAGACCTTGTGCGCCGCAACTTGCTCGACGCCGTGGTTGGCCTGCCCGCGCAGCTTTTCCCATCGACCGGCATTCCCGTGTGCCTGCTCGTGTTCGACCGGGCGCGTGAGGAAGGCGGAGCGCGCGCGAACGTCAAGGACGTGGTCTTCGTCGATGCCTCGCGAGAGTTCGTGCCGGGCAAGCGCCAGAACGCGCTGGGCGACGACCAGGTCGAGCACATCGTCTCGACCGTGATGGAGCGCCGCACGGAAGACAAATATTCCAGCATCGTCACCTTTGCCGAAATGGAAGCCAACGGCTTCAACCTCAACATCCCACGCTACGTGGATACTTACGAGCCGGAGCCGGAAATCGATGTGGCTGCTTTGCAGAAGGACATCGACCGTCTTGAGACGGAACTGGTGGAGACGCGCAAGCGGATCAAGCTGCACCTCGCGGAGCTCGGCATCGATGGCTGATCAAAGCGAAAACAAGGGCGGCGACGACGCGGTAGTCTGGGGCAGTGCCTATCCCCCCAGTATCAATGCAGGCATCCCCAAGCTTGGCGAATTGCCCGCCGGGTGGTCGCGGCTGCGGATGAAGGACATGCTCGAGGTGATCGAGCGCCCGGTGAAGCTGGTGGATAGCCAGACCTATCAGCTCGTCACTGCCAAGCGCAGCCGGGGCGGGATAGTCTCGCGCGGCACGCTCCGGGGTGATGAGATCAAGGTGAAGCAACAGTTCGAAGTGCGCTCAGGCGACTTCATTTTGTCCAATCGCCAGATCGCGCACGGCGGCTGCGGCATCGTACCGCCTGAGTTGGACGGAGCGATCGTGTCCGGCGAATATACTGTACTGCACCCCAAGCCCCAGCTGGACCTGCAATTCCTTCACTACCTGTCGCACTCGGCCTATTTCCAGCAAATCTGCTTCCATTCCGGAGTCGGCGTACACGTCGAAAAGCTGGTGTTTCGGTTGCACGATTGGCTTAACTGGCAAATCGACATCCCCCCGCTGCGCGAACAACAGCGCATTGCGCAAATTCTCGCTAGCTTCGACAGTGCAATTGGGGCGAACGATTTTCTTGTTGTAGCTAAGCAGCGGCGCAAGCTGGCGCTGATGCAGCGACTCTTCAATTGCGGAACTTCGATGAAGTTCTCGAATGTCGCGAAAATTTCGTTCAGCGGCGTTGATAAATTAGCGAAGGCAAATGAAACGCCTGTCAAACTTTGTAACTACACCGATGTTTATAACTTCGCCCGGATCGAGGCTCATATGCCGTTCATGGAAGCAACGGCGACCGAGACTGAGATTGTCCGTTTCGGGCTCAAGGCAGGCGATGTCCTCTTTACTAAGGACTCTGAAGCGGCGGATGATATCGCGGCAAGCGCCTTCGTGCCCGCTGACTTGCCTGGTGTAGTTTGTGGCTACCATCTCGCGCTAGCTAGGCCAAAGAAAAGTCTGATTGACGGCCAGTTTTTGGCTTATGCACTTGGCACTCCCGAAACGCGCAATCAGTTTCGCAAGCTGGCGAATGGCGTCACGCGGTTCGGGTTGAACCTCGACGCATTCGATCAAGTTCATATCTGCGTGCCTGATCTTGCGCGGCAACGACTGGTTGCTCAGACCTTACATGACTGTGATTTGGAGATCGAAAGGCTTATATATCAACGCACTGCAATCCGCGATCAGCAGCGAGGGTTGATGCAGAAACTGCTCGTGGGCAGCTCAGAGGAACGTCGAATGGTAATGGAGGAAGTTGCCGTATGAGCCAGCTTTCCGAAGCCTTGGGCGCGCTGATCGAGCAGGCTGCAACGCCCGCAACGCAGATTCGTCCGGTCAGCCGCATCAGCTTCTCACTGACAGACAAGGATGCGTTCGAGAAATCGGCGCAATTTGCCGTCGACTGGCTGGCGGGCAAGATCGGTGGGGCGCTGCCGGATGAAGCGCGCGCGCTCGCAAGCTTCGACACGCGCGGCGCGGATGGCTTCCACCCCTGCCATGCCGTGCGGGTGGACGACCACAGCGGCAGCATCTGGGCTGCGCGCATCGACGAGCCAGGTTCGAAGCCGAGTGCAGGTGAAACCTGGTCCACTGAGATGTTCGTGGAAAGGCCGGTTGGCGGCCTGGTCCGGTTTGGCGCGCAGCTGATGGTGCGACGCCCAGCGAACAGCCCAGACATCAGGCCGAGCCGACCGCGCCTGATCTACGATCTACTTTCCACGCTCTCCGCCGAGGCAGATGGCGAAGCGATCACCGATGCACCTGCAAATCTGACCACGCATGATGACGCCGATACTCTGGCGAGGTTGATCTACCGACCCAAACGCCGCTTGCCCGTCGTAGTCGTTTCGACCGACTATGATGGCTGGTCGCAGGTCAATCTGCATCAGCTCGGCGTCCGTCTGTCGGGGGCTGCGCATCTCTATGCAGCTGGTCCTGAAACCAGTTGGGAACTCACCCGCCTGATCGGCAAGCGCATGTCCACCTTCAATGGCGGCGTGCGCATCTACATGCCGGGGATCGAAGAAGAGGACGAAGATCCGTTTCAGCATCCGCTGTGGCTCATTCCGAAGGCGGGGCCAAATCCTGCGCTGATCAATCAGCTGGCCGAACGCATCTTCGCGCTCGGTTTTCAGGACAATGAAGGCGAGACGCGCTTCTGGCACATTGGTCAGCTCCGCAAGGCCGCTTCGGCTACCGTCGCCATGGAAACGGTCGGCAGCGAAACCGAGAAGCTCGAAGCACAGGTCGCCGCATTGCAGGACGAGGTCGCCGATCTGAAGGAGCAGCTGGAAGTCGCGGCGGGTCTTGAGCGCATTGCCTCCTCTGCCGAGAAGGCCGCTCAGCAGGACGTCCAGCGTATGCAGGACGAAATCGGTCGCTTGAAAGCAGAGAACTATCATCTCCGCGCGGCAACCCAGCACGCGACGGTTGTCGAGAAGAAGCCCGCAGAGCGGGAGCTCGCCAGCTATGACGATCTGGAGGACTGGGCCGACGAAGTGCTCGGCCCCCACATCTTCATCCACAACAAGGCTATCCGCGAGTGCCGGAAGAACGGTCACCCGGACATGCTGGAGCGAATTGCCAACACGTTATTGGCAATTCGTGACCACTGGATTCCCTTCAAGCTCGAAGGCGGGCTTGACCGGAAAGAGGCTGCCACAAGCGCCTTGGCCGCGCTTGGGGTCGAAGATGAAGGCTGCTTCACCCGCCGCGAGAAGGCCAGCGAAAAGCCGGAATATTCAGTCAGGGAAGGCACGATCACCTGGGTCCTGTATGACCATTTCAAATACGGAAACTCGCGCCAAAATTCCGAGCAGTTCCGCATGTACTACGCGTGGGATGAAGAGGGTCGCCGCCTGATCATCGGCAAGATGCCGTCCCATCTGCCCAATGACATGTCATGACCGATTCCCCGGAATTCGCGCTATCTGAAAGCGGCGGCGTTCAGCTGCAAGTGCTGACGACGCTGGCCAACATGGGTTGGCGCTACCGCACCCGAGCGGAAATTGACGCGATGCGAAAGGGACACCGTAGTTCGGTGATACTGACCCCGCTCGCTCAGGAAGCTTTGGCGTCGATCAACAGCATCGATCAGGACGGTGCTGATCATCCCTTCACGCCGCAAGCTATCGACGAAGGGCTTTCTCGCCTGCGCGATCTGCGTTTTGACGGACTTCTCCGGACCAACGAATTGGCGACCAACTATCTGCAACTCGGGACTGCCGTTCCCCAGACCATCAACGGCCTTACCCGTGAACGGCAGTTGCGTTTCGTCGCCTGGGGCGAAAACGAGTGGCAACGCAACAGTTTCGACATCACCGCCGAGTACGCGATCGATGGGCGCAACGATGCAATCCGCTGTGACATCGTGCTGTTTGTGAACGGCATCCCGTGGACGGTTATCGAGCTCAAGCGCTCGGGCGAAAAGACATCGCAGGGCATTAGCCAATCTATCCGGAATCAGGGCCAGGCTGAAGGCGCTCCCCAACTCTTCGTGCCGGTTCAATTGCTGATCGCCGGCAATCCTGCCGAGCCGCGCTATGGCACAGTCGGCACTCCAGCCAAATTCTGGTCGGCGTGGCATGAACCGGCGCACGGTGGGATGGGCGAGGCGGAAATTGCCGCTTTGATCAACGCTGAGCCGCCCGAAGACGTCATGGCTGCCATCCACTCCGATTTCGCTTCGCACGCCCGGCGTCACAATGCGCTGCGCGAAGCCGGTCATCGCTGGGTAACGGAGCTAGACAAAACGATTGTCGGCCTTTGCCGCCCTAACCGCCTGCTCGATCTTGCCCGTCGCTTCACTCTGTTCGACAAGGGCACGAAGAAAGTCGCGCGCTACCAGCAAGTCTCAGCCGTCTATCGAATTCTTGAGCGCATCGAACAGCGCGACGAAGCCGGACGCCGCAAAGGCGGGGTGATCTGGCACACGCAGGGTTCGGGTAAATCACTCACGATGGTCATGCTGGCGCGTGCACTGGCATTCCATCTGAAAGACGCGAGCCCTCGAATTGTGATCGTTACCGACCGGCGCGATCTGGACCGGCAAATCAAGAAGACCTTCGCCGCCACGGGCTTCGAGCCTGCTCAGGCGCGCACCGGCGAGCATCTGATGAAGTTGATCGAAGACGGCGCGCCGCTCGTGACGACCTTGGTCAATAAGTTCCGCTCGGGCGTGCGGAAACGGGCGCTCGCCTCCGACAGTTCGGACATCTTTGTTCTCGTCGATGAGAGCCATCGTAGCCAATATGGCAATGACGATTCAATGCACGAAGACATGCGCCGGGTGCTGCCGAATGCCTGTTATATCGGCTTCACCGGCACGCCGCTGTTCAAGGACAAGGCGCGCAACACCTTCCTGAAATTCGGCGAGCTAATCGATTCCTATCCAATCTCGCGTGCGGTGACGGACAAGGCGGTTGTGCCGCTACTCTATGAGGGGCGCGTTGTGGCGGAAACCCTCAACGCCGCAGCACTCGATGCGTGGTTCGAACGTTCGAGTGAAGGCCTGACGCCGGAACAGAAAGCTGAGCTCAAGCGGCGAATGAGCGCGCCGGGCGTGATCCAGACAGTCGAAGCGCGACTGAAAGCGATCGCCTGGGATATCCGTCAGCATTATCTTCAAGGCTTCAAGGGAACCGGACTGAAGGGGCAAGTTGTCGCACCGGACAAGCAATCTGCGGTGATGCTCAGGACCTTATTCGACGCTCTTAACGAGGGCCAAGTCGATCAGGTCACAGCTGAAGTGATTATCTCTGCGCCCGACAAGCGTGAAGGTCACGATCAGGTTGGTGTTGCACCGAAGAAGGAGGTGAAGCGGTTCTGGGCCGAGATGATGGCCCGTTACAAGTCCGAGGACGAATACAACGAAGCGATCGTGGCAGAGTTTGATTCACCCGAAAGTCCCGACCTGCTGATCGTAGTTAGCAAGTTACTGACTGGCTTCGACGTACCGCGCAATACGGTGCTGTACCTGACACGGGTGATCAAGGAACACGATCTCCTGCAAGCAATTGCCCGCGTCAATCGCGTGTTCGATGCCGACGACGCACCGCCAAAACCGTTCGGCTACATCGTCGACTATTGCGGCGTTCTGGGCGAGCTTAATGAGGCTCTCGAGAGCTACGATGCACTGACCGGCTTCGACGATGCCGATATCAATAGCGCACTTTTCGCAATTCGAACCGAAGCCGAAAAACTGCCGGGGTTGCATTCGGATTTGCTCGATCTCTTCGCGGGCGTGGCAAACCGCTATGATCAGGAAGCCTATGCGCAAGCGCTGGCGGATGAAGCATTGCGCGATCTCTTCCATCGCAAACTTTCGGCTTTCGCCTCGACGCTAAACGTCGCCTTGTCATCACGGCAATTCGTTGAATCTGCTCCACGCGAACGATTGGACCGATGGAAGGCTGACCTCAGTCGCTTCGAACTGCTGCGCCAGGATGTCCGCCGTCGCTACGCCGACACTATCGACTGGGCACAATACGAAGGCCGTGTCCGTAAGCTGCTTGCCGAACATATCACTGCTCACCGTGTCGATACCGTGGTCGATCCCTTCAACATTTTTGATGAAGGCGCCATTGAGGAGCAAATGGCAGGCGGGCGGAGCGCTGCGTCCGTTGCTGATGAGATCACCAGTCAGATCAGCCGGACTATTACTGAGAATTGGGATGAAGATCCCGCCTTCTATGAAGCATTCTCCAAACTGGTGCAGGACACAATCGACAGCTTCCGGCAAAAGCGGATCAGCGAACAGGAATATCTGAAGAAGGCGCGTGGGCTGAAAGATCAGGCGCATGCCCGGGCGGAATCGAAGGAAGTTCCGGAGGCGCTTCGCGGCAATGGTCATGCCGTCGCATTCTGGGGCGCAATTGCAAAAGAGCTCGGCGAACTATCGCAGGAGGCTGAGGAATTCGCCCCTGACATCGCGCTCAAACTACTGGAAATTGTCGAGAAGCATCGCCGAGTAGGCTGGCAAGATGATCGTGATCAACAGAACCGAATGCGCGCTGCTGCCGACGACTTCTTCTTTGATACCGCGCCAGAGCAATTTGGGCTTTCGCTCAATCCTGAAAGGATCGACGGATTGGTCGATCAAATCCTGACTATCGCTCGAGAACGCTTGCCCAAATGACAGAGAGAGGCGTTGCAGCGTGGGGCGGGCGGTCAATTCCGTTTTCGGTGGTTCGGTCCGAACGCAAGACGATGTCAATCACCGTGAACCCTCACGGCGATGTTATTGTCCGGGTCCCGAATGTTGCCGATATTGAAGAAGTGATCGAACGCGTTGCGAAGCGCGGCGGGTGGATAAGCTACCATCAAATGAATGCTGAACGCTGGCGGCCCCGAACGCCCGCACGCACGTATGAATTGGGTGAGACACACCTCTTTCTTGGTCGGCAGTATCGGCTATCTGCTGAAATTGGATTAGCGCAGTCAGTCAAAACTTCGGGCGACCGCATAGTCCTAACAATGCATCGACCGAACCGCATAGCAGAACGCAAAGCGCTGTTAGACGGTTGGTATCTCACACAGGCCAGAGAGATAATCGGCAAACGCCTCGACAAGGTCTTCGAGCCATTTGCCGTTTTGGATCATCCACTCCCCCGCTTGATCGTTCGAGATTTAACTCATCGCTGGGGAAGCTTGACGTCCCGTGGAAATCTCGTCGTTAGCCGCCATATCGTCCGTGCTCCTCGGCAATGCATCGACTATGTTCTTGTTCATGAGCTTTGCCATCTTGAGCACCGCAACCACGGTGCGGAATTTTGGAACCTTCTTGATCGCATGATGCCGGATCATCAAAAAAGAAAAGCAAGGCTCGAGAAGATTTTGCTTTGATGGCCGTCACTCCTGGCAACTTTCCAACCACTCGGCAGCCTTCGCTGCCGCACTCGCGGCGGTGAAGATTGCGCGGTTGTCGGCCTTGAGCACCTTCAGCCAGCTCGCGAGGTAGCTGGCGTGATCCGGGCGCGGGCTAGCGGAAAGACTAAGGTCGCCGCAGAGAAAGGCTGAACCAAGCTCGGCCACCAGCTCTTCCATGGCATAGGCATCGTCACCGAACCGCTTGCCGAACGTCCGGGCAAGACGGTGGTCAGCGCCAGACCAATGGATCAGCTCGTGCAACAAGGTGGCGTACCAGTTCTGCGCCGCGCTGCCGCTGGCCGTGGCGAAGAACCGCTCGCGTTCCGGCATGGTGATGGTGTCGGTCGCGGGAGTGTAGTGGGCGCTGTCGCCGTTGATGCGTATGGCCGCACCGGTGGCAGAAACGAAAGCGTCAGCCTGCGGGATTGGGTCGAAGTCTTCGCCGTCCGCCACTTCGGGCAGGGCGTAGCCTTCGACTTGGCTGGCGTTGAACACGTGCGAGGCCTGCGCGAAGATGCGGGTCGAACTGTCTCTTTCCTCGGCCTGATCGTCATCGCGCTTGTCGAGGACCTTGTAGAACACGATGGGCGAAGCCTTCTCGCCCTTGCGGACCTGAGCGCCAAGTGACTGCCACTGGCGATAAGTCGCCCAGAGACCGTGCCCGAAGTCCTGCGCTTCAGCGCTGGCCCAGAGGGCGAGGACGTTGACGCCGCGATAGGCCTTTCCAGTCGCTGCATTCACGGGGCGCGAAAGCGGCGCGGTGCTGCGATGCCAAGGGAGCGAGAACTTGTCGGTGCCGCGTTCAAGGGCGGCGATGATCTGGTTGGTGATTGTGTCGTAAATGCTGGCGGTTGTGGTGCCTGCCATGGTGAAAATCCTTCGTCCAATCGTTGGGAACGCGGATGAAGGGACAGGCCGGATTGGCCGGGTGGGTCAGCGGTTACGCGGAACAGCCAACACGGGAGGGCTTCAGCCCGAATGGAGCGGGCAGGCTGTTGATCCCGCCCTGCACGGCCTGTCGAAGAGGAGCAGTTCATTCCAACGGCAGGACGAAGGATGCTATGGCCTGCCGTCGCCGGGGCTTTTGATCAGCCCAACCCAGCACCCATTGCTTGTGACTTTCCGGCTTCCGGAGTGCTCGCGGTCAGGGCAATCTGCTTTTCGCCCGCACGCTCATAGATCGCGCGAACGAGCCGGTCCTTATCGTCTGTGACAATCACCGCCTCGGCTTTGGCACGCGAAAGCGCGACATAGAGCATCTTCTGGTCGACCAGATTGGTAGAGCGGCTGTCGGCGTGGATCAGGACGCGCTCGGCGGTCTGGCCCTGGGCGGCGTGTGCGGTCTGGACGTAGGCATGGCGCAAATGAGTATCGCGAGGATCGGAGAGATCGAGCTCTTGCTCGCGCCCATTGGCGAGCTTTACGGTTGCCTGACCACGGTCGGAATCGATGCCGGTAACGGCACCGCCAAGGCCATTGACCCGTCCGGCGTCGCGGTCGTTGCGGGTGAATTGCACGCGGTCGCCGGTGCGCAGCTCCATCGGCTTCGGCTCGAACACCTCGGCTTTGCCCGCACCCCATTGCCGGGGATGCCAGTCCAGAAACCGGCCATCACGTCCTTCCAAAGCTATGCGCCCGCGCTCGGAATCGATTGCGGCAATCGCAAAGCTCGCGCCCCTGCGCACGCCCTTGGCCGTATAGTCGCGTGTGAATCGGACGACATCGCCGATGGCATAGCTGGCCGCCTCGCGCGCTTCGGCACGGGTCAAGCCTTTCGCTTCAAGAGCATCGAACTGCACCTCCTCCGCTGAGAGCTCACCGCGCTCGGTCAACCTAGCGCGGATCATACCGGTGAGTCTGTCCCGGCCTTCGCGCGATGGTTCGATCACAAGCGTTCGGGCACGATCTGCTGGCGACAACGCCAGATAGCGCCGCGCCATCGCCCCAAGGCGCTCATCCGGCGTTGCGCCTTCGATCACCGTACCACCGCCACGTTCCAAAGCGGCGAGCGCCTTGCCCGCATGGCCCCCGATTGAAGCCATGATCGCTTCTCGCGTTTCGGCGTTGGTCTGCCGGACGACCTCGGCAAGCTTTGCGGTCGCCATGCCAGCCTGCTGCAACTGTGCGAAGGCCGCACCAGCACCGACCGATCCCAGCTGCTTGACGTCACCGACCAGAACAAGCCGGGCTCCGGCCTTGTCGGCACGGGTCAAGAGTTTCGCCATGTCGTGGGCCGAAAGCATCGAGGCTTCATCGACGATCCAGACGGCCTCCTTGCCAGATGTCTTAACCTCTGGCGCGAGCAAGTGTCGCGCAACCGTATCACCACGCAGACCGAGCGCGTCGCCAAGCACGGTCGCTGCCGATGCGGTCGGCGCGAGCGCAGTCACGGCCAATCCGTGCCGCCTGGCCTCACGGGCATAGGTGGCAAGCACGGTGGTCGTCTTGGCAGTCCCGGCATAGCCCTGGACGGCGGCGACCCGGTCGCGCGAGGTTAGCAGTGCGGCAGTCGCCCGCTTCTGGTCATCGGTCCAGGCATAGCCGGATCGGGCCGATTGCCGCGCCGCGCGCTCGATGGTCCATGCTGCTGCCACCGGACTGGCCAGTGACTGCGCCATGCCGCGCCCGGCTTCTGCGAGCCGCAACATCGTACGCTCGGTCTCGATGGCCTGCGGCGTCGTGAACCCGGCAAACTCCGCCCCGCGCCGGTCAAGGAAGGTGCGTGGGACCAGCTCGCCGCGTTCCCCGGCCCCGGCAATCGCTGCGCTGATTGCACTGTGCCCGGCTTTGCCGAAGGCAAAGTCCCCTGCCTCGCGAGCGAGCGTGTTGGCAGAAAACACCGCTTGGCGTTCGGACAGTTTGGCAGCGGCCCAGTCTACCGCCTGCCGCGCCAGCAATTCCGGGCTGGCGGCTGCTTCACTGCTCCGCGCTCGCCCACCCGCTTCACTGATCAGCCTGTCTCGCGCTGCCTTGTCGAACCCGTTGTTGTCGACAGTCGCCCGCCAGTCGGCCCGCAAACTGCGATGATCCGCATTGGTCTTGGCTTCCCGCGTATCGAGCGCGGCGATCTGCTTCTCGGCGGCGCTGGCTTGCGCGCGGCTCGTACCCCGCTCGGCAAGCCGGGCATCAATTGCTGCGGTGCGCTGGCTCAGTGCATCGATGACCTTCTCCGGAACGCCTGCGATCTCGAACAGCGAGTCTTTCCCTGCCTCGATCCGGTAACCGAGTGCACTTACGCCGTGCGCCAGCTCCTGCCGGTAAATCGCGCCGATCTCCTTTTGGAGCTGGTAGAAGGCGCGCGGCTCAAGGCTTCGCCAGTTGCCATCCTTGTCCTGCGTCGCGTTGAGGATAACGCCGTGGGTGTGAAGCTGGGGGTCCTGCGCCCGGCTCGTGGCATGGCGGAAAGTAGCGATGACAAGATTGCTGGTCGCTTCGCGCCGGACCTCGCCGCCCTGCCTGACCCGCGTTGCCGCCATATGTTTTTCGACGTGGGCCAGCGCCACTTTCACCGCTGCGCCATGCGCCTTGATCAGCCGCCTGTCTCCGGCAACCTCGGCCATGATCGACACGGACTTGGGCGCGGACAAAGTGATGTCCCAGCCTGGCCGGTGTTCGACCTTGCCATCGCGGGTGGTGCCGAGTTGCTGCCCGGCAATTCGTCCTTCGAGCAATTCGGCAAACTTCTCGCGATCGATCTCGCCGGACAGGCCCAGCTTCTCCGCCGCCTCGCCAAACCATTCGGACGGAGCCATGCCGCCTTCAGCATAGTAATCGTCGGCTTCGTAATAGCTCGCCGCCTGACCGGCGCTCGACAGGACCGAGACCGAGGCGACCATCAGACCGGTCCTGGTTTGGCGTCGGGCTCGGCGCCTTTCGCGATCTCGCTGACCCGGCTCCACAGCGTGCCTGCCGGATCGCCCGGCACGTAACCGGGCTGACGCGGCTCGCCACGCTGGATGATGTGATCGGCTGTGAGACCGATACGCGCGACCGGCAGCCCATCGGGAAGCAGCAAATAGCCCTGATGCGGGCTTAGGCGCAGTTCGCTTTCCAGGACGGCAGGCCGGAATTGCCGCTGGGTCGCGATGGTCGTGCGCGGTACTTCGCTGCCAATCGACAAGGTATCGGTCGCAACACGCAATTCCACCTCGCACTGACCGATGGTCTCGCTCGCCCATTTGCGGGTTTCCTGATCGACCGTTTGCAGGAACAGCTTGGTGTTGCAGCAGGCAAGCATGGCTTCGGCGATGTTCGCACCATAACGATTGCGCATCTGCCCAAGGGCCTGGAAGGTGAGCACGATAGCAGCGCCGAACTTGCGGCCTTCGGGCAGAAGGCGCGCAAGGTTCTCCACGCGGGGCAGGTCGGCAAGCTCGTCGAGCACGAACCAGATGCGGCGGTCAGGCGAAGGCGACAAACCCAGCACGGCACTCGCAGCGCATTCGAGCCAGCAGGCCATCAGCGGCTTGGACGCTTCGAAGTAGTCTTCCTTGCGGGGCACGAAGATCCAGGGCTTTGCACCCTCGCACTTGTCCAGCTTTGCGATGAAATCGCGGAAGGCAAAGCGTTCCTCCCCTTCATCTTCGACCTTCAGGAACTGGATCAGGTTTGCCGCCTTGGCGAGCATGAAGAGCACGCTGCCGGTGGCGCGGTCGGCGTCGTTGGCAAAGGTGCGCGCCGACGACGTGTGCCCAAGCCACTCCTTCAATTGCTCCTTGTCCTTGACCTGCAAGGCTTCAAGCAAGGCTTCGAGGCTGCAGTTCTTTTCCGCCCAGAGCGAGCGGATCATGTTGGCGACTAGAATACGGCTTGTTTCGAGCCAGACATCGTCGTCCTGGCTGCTGGTTTCTGAGACCAGCTGCCGCGCAATCCGGTCGGCGTCAGCGGGGTGCGATATCTCGTCGAACGGCGTCCAGAAGGCGCAGCGCGCATCGAAGGGATTGAGGATAATGTCCCCGCGCGCGGGGTTGTAATAGTGCGCGATGAACTCGCCCGATGTGTCGTAAACCAGCGCCGCTTCACCGCGCCTTTCGATGCCATCAAGCATCTGGCGCAAGGCAGTGGTCTTGCCGCTGCCGGTGGTGCCGAGAAAAGCGAAATGACGGGTCTCGATCCGGCGCGGAACGGGGACCGGACCAATCCGCAGGGCATCTCTGCCACAGAGCAAAGTGGTCTGTGCGGCGACATCATTTTCCTCCGCTACGCGCGTCCCGCCAATGACCCGATCGGCGAGCGTATCCTTGCCCTGTTCGGACATGGTGCGCTGGAGCACCCAGACCGTGAACAGGCCTATCACAAAGCCGGTGATTGCACCGCCAGCGATCACTTTGACGACCTGCCAGAAAGTATCGGTGAAGAGCGGTTCAGAGGCGAACCATGCTGCGGAAACGGTCCAGCGTTGGCCGTCCATCGCTACGTTCATCTTGATGTCGCTGCCTGTCAGCGAGCCCAGCAAGGTCAGCACATTGGCCCATGTATACTGCAATGCTGTCGTTATCGCGGGGCCATGCAGCAGGAACTGGGGTGCGATGATTGCCCCGGTCGCTGCTGCACCAAGAGTGATCGTGGAAAAGAAGCGAAAACGCTGCTGCCATTGCGCCATGCGCACACGCCACAAGGCATGGGCTCGGGTGACAAAATCGATGTTCGAATTCATGGCTCGATCTCCAGAGCAAGCGAGCGCTGGCGCTCGAACGCCGCGCGCGCTTCCGCTGCAATTGTCTCGTCGGATTTCTTCGTCCCCAGCGCTGCGTGGCGGGCGTAAGCGTAGGCAGCGCAGGCGGTGAACAGGGTACGGTCGAGCACCCGTTCAGCCTCGGCGAGGCGCGCCGATATTGCCCCGATCTCGCGCGCCAGTTCGGCTAGATCGGTCTCCTTGTCGGTGCCGTGGAGCATGGCGAGAAAGCCTGCTTCCACGACCCGCGCCAGCATGGCGTAGTCGGAAAGACCGCGACGTTTGGCGAAGTCAGCCAGCACCCGGTGTTGCGACGGACTGAGGCGGACCGTCTGCGCCCGCGCGCTCATCGGTCCGCTCCCGCGGCGATGCTATCCGCCATCGCGAAGAATGGCGGAATTGCGCGGGTTCTGGACAACGGACTTGAACGGGATGCTATCCGCATCCCCTCAAACCCGCAGAAATCCTTGATGCACGCGTGCGTGGGGTGTGTATGAAAATTGCGGGTCCGATACGCAGTATCGTGGCCCCTCATTCTCTCCGGTTGACAAGCGGGTCCGTGCATCACAGGCCCTCGCCAAAATCAGGAAGGGGACGCGCGAAAGCGCGTATCTGTCGCTCAGCTTCAGCATCCGCTGCCTCCCGGTCGGCAAACGGCTTTTCAAAGATAGCAGGCACGAAGTCGAAGTCCCTGCCGTGCATCCATTCGCGCACTGTCTGATCGACGGCTTCGCGCAGCTTTTCGCGCAGTTTAAACGCCTCTTCGGGGGTTATCCGGGTCCACTTGTTCTGGCGTTCAATGAACCCGCCAAGCGGGTAGTCTTCGCCATCGATCCGGAGCGGTGGACCTTCGAACTGGACGTTGAATTCCGCACCGATAAAACGGTCAATCATGGGGCGTTCGAAGTAGAGCCAGTCGGCAATGAAGCCGCGACAACACATGCCATCAGGACCAGGTTGGCTGAGCCGCCGGACGTACTCATCAATCAGCAATTCGGTGAGGTTCTTGTACCGCTCGGCGGGCTCAGCGCCCGGAATGTCGGTTGCAGTAGGGTCAGTCATTTGAGGGGGGCTTTCTGCGGGCCATTGCCCGCCTTGGACGGGTCAATAGCTGCGCAGGGGAAGGGCCTCGATCCACGCTTCGATGTCAGTGGAACGCCAGCGGATACGTCCGCCGCCAATGTCTATGGGATGAGGAAAGGCACCCCGGCGGATACGTCGCCAGATCGTTGTCCGGCTGCGAATGCCGGTGAGGTGCATGACCTCATGGCAGGTGAGCAGTTCAGTATTCGGCATAACAGATTCCTTCGTTTCAAGGTTCTGTCACCGAAGCCGTGTTCCCCCACGACGATGGGTTGTCCTTCAAATTGCCGTTGCGGATGCGTGCGATAAGATGTTCAACTCAGCGTCACCAAGCTTTGGCGACACGAGCAAGGCTATGCGAATCGCAAGGGTGTAGGAAAGAACAAAAAGAGATCAAACACCGTTGCGTGCGAAGTGGCGGACGATGGTGGATCGCAGTGGACAGTACAGGACTGAAAAAAGTTTCTCGTTTGGGACGCTTCTGGAGAGTTGGCGTTGCTTTGATCAGTCGGAATCAGCCGAATTCTGGTGCTGTCAGGCTGGATTTGGCGCGAATCGAAGCGAGTCTCGTCCCTTCGGATATGCAAAAACCTTCCGCAGAAGCTTTGCACATCGCCGCTCATATGCAAAGAAAATCAAAAAATCTTTACACGTCTGGCAATCGTGATAAGTCTTGCCGCATATTCTTTGCATGAGACGATCTGTGGCCCTCAAACCGACCTACGCCATACCGGACCTGCCGCCCCCAGGCCTCACTGAAACGCCCAGCGTGCTGAAGGCGCTTACGCGCGCCCATCGCTTCCTTGCCGAGCTTAAAGGTCGCGCTGCGACCATTCCCAATCAGGGCATTCTGATCGACACGCTGTCGCTTCAAGAAGCGAAGGCGAGTTCCGAAATTGAGAACATCGTCACGACGCAAGATGAGCTCTTCCAGCTCAATGCATTCCCCGAAAGTGCGGGATCACCTGCGGCAAAGGAAGTGGCCCGATATCGGGACGCGCTGCGGTACGGATACGACGAGCAACGGCGTCTCGACGGATTACTAACAAACAACATGCTCATCGCCATCTTCCGCATTCTCAAGAAGACCGATGGAACCTTCCGCGAAACACCCGGCACCGCCCTCAAGAACGAGGGAACCGGTGCGCTTGTCTACATTCCGCCTCAGGATGCGAAGGAAGTTCGCGATGAAATGGGGGCGCTGGAAAAGTTCATCAATGAGGACGGTGATGCGGTCGATCTCGACCCTTTGACACGGATGGCAATCATCCATCACCAATTCGAGAGCATCCACCCTTTCCCAGACGGAAATGGGCGCATCGGGCGCATCATCAACGTGCTCTATCTCACACGCTGCGGGTTGCTCGATATCCCAATCCTCTACCTCAGCCGATACATCACCCAGAACAAGGGAGAGTACTATCGCCTGCTCCAGGCCGTACGTGAAACCGGTGAATGGGAAGAGTGGCTTCTCTACATGCTCAAGGGCGTGGAGGAGACTGCCATTGAAACCTTACGGTTGGTCGAAGCGATCCGTGGTCTGATGGCCGAGACGAAGCGAAGGATGCGGACCGAGCACCCGAAAATCTACTCACAGGACTTGCTCAACAACCTCCTCCGCCACCCGTACACGCGCATCGAATTCGTCCAGGAGGAGATTGGGGTCTCTCGACCCACAGCGACCAAATATCTCGATGAACTCGCCGAAAGCGGAATGCTGTTCAAGCACCGCGAAGGTCGCAACAATTACTACATCAATCAGCCGCTGGTTGCCCTGTTCGTGGATCGGGAGCCCGAGGCAGAGTGAGCAAACTGAACAATCTGGTTTTATCCCGCAATTTCGCGATTTCCGGAATTGCGGGATAAATCGCTGCAATTCGTATCCCGCGAGGAGGCAAGCAAATGCCATTCTATGTGCCCACGGAAGGAGCGAACGCTTGGCGAAAGTTCCTCGCGGAACCAGACAAACAATGGCGGGATGGTTACTCCGCCAAGTCCTTGGCCGAGTGCTGGGAAGACGCGCGCGGAATACCAAATGAGGTCGGTGCCTTGCTCGAAACGATTGCGCCCGCACCTAGGTTGCTCTTTGCCTTTCCGGAGCACAAAGTCTCCCTCCCTGGATCATCGCGAGGCGAAAGCCAGAATGACATTTTTGCCTTCGTCAGAGCTGGCCCTTCTACCGTGGCCGTCATGATCGAAGGGAAAGTCGACGAATCCTTCGATCGCCAGCTAACCGACTGGCTCAGGAATGCCTCCCCTGGAAAGATTGAGAGGCTCTCCTACCTCGCAAGCTCGCTTGGTCTCGATGCAGCCAGCATCCCCGACACTATCCATTACCAGCTTCTCCACCGCACAGTTTCGGCATTGATCGAAGCGGACAGATACAAAGCTGATGCAGCGGCCATGATCGTCCATTCGTTCTCGCCGACGCGAAAGTGGTTTGACGCATTCGCTGCATTCTGTGGGCTGCTCGGGATCGAGGCAGAACCAGGTCGTCTCTATCTGGCGAGAACACAAACAAGTAAGCCGCTATATCTCGGCTGGGCGTCGGGGAAGCCAGCCAGGCCAATCTGATCGTCGTTCGGTTTAGTTCCCGATGTTTCGTGAGTGACGGCATCTCGGAAAATTCGTGCATCCGAGAAAACGCCCGAAACGCCCGCTCTTCTCAACGAGCTGGCCATCGCAGCCTTCCATCGGGCACAACATTGCCGACTCAGGTACGTCGAAGAGCGGCGTTTGGGGAGCAGGCTTTGGTTTCGCCCGACGAGCTCTGTAACGCTGCTTCTTAAATTCCCACGGATGTACGTTGTCGTCATTCGCCCAGATACCGCGTCGATGACGCTGAGCATCTTCAAGCGCCTCGAAGTAGCTTTCGTCTGGGCCATAGCGATCAAGCACCCACGCCCATCCATTGAGGATCATTTCCAACTCGATGTTGCGGTGAGATGGAGCAGTCAGCCCACGAATGAATTGCCCGAGTCGGGAAGCTGGACCGCTGGCATCACTGCTCTGATCCATCTGCAAGTAGGGCACGGCTACGATCCGCTTGTGTCGATCAACAATGCCGCCAGTGTCCATCTTCATCAGAATGGCCAGATCGACATGCCTCCCTCCTATGAGGGATTGAAGGAAATCACGCGCCTCGATGCCGCCAGGCTGCTCCATCTCCGGCGCGTCGATGAATCCCAGCCTGATTGTAACTTCAAGGCTTGCTCCCCGTCGCGGGTTGTCGATACGGGTCAGGAAGCCATCGCCGTCAAAGACCTTGAGGACGGGCACCCGAATGGTCTCGGAACCGGGATCTTCGGGTGCGATAAGCAAACGCCAATTCTCCTCCTCGATGCGGCTGCAGCATTGTAGCAGAGTTGATTACCGTTTCACTTAGCATCCCATTTTCGGAGCTGGTCTCCACCGCGTCAATTGCATCGTATTGGAGCTGGTCGGCCATACAAATTTGCTGGAAATCAGACGCGTTTTGCATTAATATACGCCTCTTGAAATCATTGAGTTTTTCCGGGGATGGGACCCAAATCCTCTGGCAAAAATACATTCTGGGGGCACCGACGGGGGCCTCACGTAAGTAACCAAGGTCAAGATTCTCGCAGTTTTGCGACATTCTGAGAGCGGTTCGAGTCCTCTTCTGGGCACCATTTCCGGTCAAAGGTGGGCAATCCCCCCTTTGACCGTGCAACTGCAGCAACTCCATGTTCGAGCGCTGCGGTCTCGCCCTCAATTTCGATCTTGGATCCAATCCGAATGCGGCTGATGAAGGCCCGCGCGATGCGCTGCCTCACGTCGCTATCTCCATGATTGAGGTTCTGGCGGATGAACGTTCCGAACTTGCGAACAGAAGTAGGCGTAATCCGGGCTGGTCCGCGATCCAGCTGCTGGCGCAGCACTTTCGCGGTGCTGTTCAGACTATCAATTTCTGCCTTTCTCTCCTTGATCCGCGAAGCGATGTCCGGATCACGAGCGGAGATCGTGCCGATCTCGATCCCATCGTGTAGATTGGAAAGACGCTTACGCGCTTCGACGATCCTCTCTTCGCACTGTTGAAGTTCAAGCTGCTTGCGCGTGCGGGCCTCGTCAGAAGTGTCGAGGACGCGGCCGAGGAGGTTCTCGAGATTGTCTTGATCGAAGATCCTTGCAGCAACCTCGTCCATGACGAGTGGGTCGAGTTTGTCAGTGCGCACATTCGGGCAGCGACAAGAGGAAGCGCCACGGTTCGTTCGTTCGTTGCACTTGTAATAGCGATAACGGCCGGAGCCCCCGGTCGCCACGGTCATTCCCGCACCACAGTCCGGCATGCCACAGTGGGCGATGTCGATCAGCAATGTAGGACCGTTGATGACGCGCGGAGCAGTGTTCCTCGGAGCTCGGGTAGCACGCAGGGCCGCCACCCGGTCGAATTTCTCCTTCGAAATGAGCTGAGGGCATTCGACCATGGTCCATTCATCTTCCGGCAGAAGATTCCCACGTTCATCAAATTTGTTACCCGGAAACTCTCCCAGATAGTGGGGGCGCGACAGGATGCCTGCGATGTTGGAGTTGTGAAACTTACCGCCACGACGGGTATAGCCGTGCTGATTGAGAAATTCGGCAATCGCACGGCCTCCCATCGGAGTTCCGTCGATGCCTCGTTCAGCGAGATCAAAGATCAAGCGCACAATCCTCGCCTCGGCTTCGTTGATAAAAAGCTTCTTCTTTTCTTTCTTTTTCCTGATTTCCACCGTGCGCGACTCATAGCCGAGGGGAACTGTCCCGCCGACCCAAAACCCTTCTTCTGCTGTCCCACGAAGGCCACGGCGGGTGTTCATGGAGGATTTCACAATCGCGTCCTGATCCCCCCAACTGGTCAATAGTTTGTGGAGCGTGCCGAAGTGGCTATCCTCGAAGGTTTGATAAACGAAAAGGCATTCAACGCCGGCTCGTTTCAATCGCCCTTGGGTGGTAACAATCAGCTCGACGTCCCGGGCCAGGCGCGCCATGTCGCATGAAACGATGAAGTCGACTGGGTGGTCATGACCACTCGCAAGAAGCACCATCCGGTTAAATTCGGGTCTCTTCCAGTCTGAGCCGGAAAGCCCTGGTTCAACGAAGATTTCGACGAGCTCGATACCCTGCTTGGTGCAGTAGTTCTGCAAGTCGACTTCCTGCTGTCGCAGAGAGGTTTTGTGCTCCGCTTGCTCGCTCGTGCTGACACGAACATATCCAAATGCGCGCTTGGATTTCGACGAATTCTCAGCATTCATTCTTTGCATCTCCGACTTGTCCGGCCAGCCTTCCCCAGTGAAGCGATAGTCTATTAGCGGATGAACTGAGGGGATCGGTTACGTGAGGTCAGTCCCGTCCTTCTGCGCTGATAATTTCGATTCCAGCAGATCTGAACCTATCCTCCCACCCACACAGTACGACAATAGACCGCGAGAGACGGGTCTTATTCGCGACCACGATCGCACGTACGCCGCTGACTTCAGCCATTTTCAGCAGATGCTCGAGCTCGGATTGGCCGCAGCTTGCCGGACCAATGTCGGTAAATACTCGCTGCAGATGAGCTCCGCACGAAACCACTGCTCGCGTGATCGCGACGTTCTGAGTTGCGATAGAAGCCGCCGCGGTCGGGGCGTTCGAAGAACAGCGCACATATCCGAAAGCCTTAGTCACCAATTATCTCCTTGAGAGCGTCCCCGCCGATAAGTTCGAGCAACAGGCGGGCGAGGTCATCCTCCGACGGAGGCGCCAGCCACTCGATTTGTGCATGTGCATTCTCGAGCGGCAGCGACGTCGTGCGTGCGCGACGGGGTCTATCATCCCCTGCAATGGCCAGCATCGGATCCATCGCTACCGTCCCGATCCGAGTCAGATCTGCGGCGGCGAAGCCGCGTCCGGATCCGTGAGGAATGAGAGAAGCGCGTCGAGCGCAGCGTCGAACTCCTTGGCGGGATAGCCAGGCTCAAAGTTGATGACCGGCCCACCCTGGCGCTTTTTGTCGACGCAGATCTTGGTTTTCAGACCGGGCAGCTTGACCGGTGTTCCGAGCATGCGATTGCGCCGCTTGGGCTCGCCACGCTTAGCGTTGATGCCGAGCTTCGCACGGAGTTCGTCGGCGGTGATCGGGTTATCAGCTGCGATCAGGTCTTTGACCGACTTCCTGAACCGATCTGAATTAGGCGAACTGCCGTCTGGCTCGGAGTCGTCAGCCTTCTTCAGCCGCTCCTGCGTCGTATAGATTTCGAACCAGAGGCTGCGGGAAATTTTCGAACGTTCGACCAGCAGGTCTGCGAGACCTTCGAATTCCTCTTCGGCTTCTGCGGCCGAAATCATCTGCGAGACATTTCCGGCGCTGACGCCCAGCTCTTTCGCGATCGCGTCCTGAGGCACGCCCGCACGGTGACGCGCTAGCGCTTGACGGGCCGGAACCATCGGCTCACGTTTACGGCGATGCCGGGTGTCGGCGAGCCGGATCGCGAGGGCGTCCTTTTCGTCGACGCGAATGACCTTGACCATCGCATCAGGGTCGCGAGCGATCACAGCCTGAAGGGTGACAAACCCATCAAGAAGAATCAGTTCGTTCCCGCGCTCCACGACCGGGAAGGGCGCAACGAGGTGCTCGTGCGCAACGACGGCCCCAGCTTGTGCCAGATCGCCATCGGAGAATGCCCGACGCTCGTGCAGCGTCGGATCAAGCTGGATGTCCCGCGCCAATACGTAGTTGGCGTTTACTTCTCGTGTGGTGCTCGGGCCGGAGTCGGATTTGCTTGTTTCGGCTTCTGAGAGTTCATCGCCATTAGAAGCAGCCGGTTTGCCCACCTCATCGGCGTGGCTCTGTCCGTAATCGAATTCGTCTTGCATGCTGTCCTCGGGGTTGATGAGGACAGCACCTATTCCGCGATTTTCTGCGGGTGGCGCTAGTGATTTCTAAACGCTTCAAAGTAGGGGCGCGCGCCGAAAACGTTGGAATTCAGGCATTTCTTTGAAGCGGGCAGGCCGCGAATTTGCGTTTTTTGTCCGAAATGAAACTTTCTCAGCTCATCGTCGATTCCGATTAGTCTCCCGGCGAACAGGCAGGGGAACTCTAGATCGTTCGCAAAAACGAAATCGGTCATAGGCGGGATGGGGATTTCGCTAAGGATCAACGCGCGATTGCGCGCATCCTTCAGCTCCTTGCCTTTCAGCCACGGCGAGGCGTAATCCAAATCGAGCGTCCGCAATTCGCTATTGGTGCAGATCCATGCGTCGATCATCGCTTCGCTCCCAACATCGCCAGTCCAAGCGTCGGGGCAATACCCGGCCCTGATCAACGGGTTGCGGTCTGGATCTCGGAGTCCTGTTTCAACCATTGCCTCTTCTGTCTCGCGCAGTCGCAGGACAAGGTCGGTTCCAAAGAAGGTGAGCCCATCGTCAGCGACGAACTCGTTCCACGCTGGCATTCCTCTCGAAATTTCCGCGAACACGCTTGGCGGACCCATCCGTTCAATTTCGATGCGCAGCTCGTCGTGTTTCTCACCACGCAGGCGCCGGTTCATGTGGAGGGCCGCGTGAGCCTGGCTGATGCCGGCAAGCATGTTGAGCGCGAAGCGGAATACGCTCGAGGCACGACCGCGCGAAAGCGCACGGTCGTTGGAACATTCAGAGAGCATCGAAAGCAGCATGCGTATCAGATATCCGAATTCATCGGTGCCGAGGCATTGCTCGTAGCCCTCGTCCCCCCGGACGCCCTGGTGTCGTAGCCGGAGACTTTCCAATATCGCCATACTGCGTTCAGCGTGGTCCGATGGCTCGCCGGTAGCTAACTGATCGGCACGGTAAACTGCGGAAAGGATCGACAGCGGGGACAGGTCGGCAAGGTGTGCTCCTTTCGACCGCCAGTTGTCACCTGTTCTATGCTTCAGATACCCCTCGACATACTCGCAGGCCCTTTCGAGTTCGAATACTCGTGTGAAGAGATGGGCGATGATCTCGTGGCGCATGCCGCGAATGCCGACCTGCTTAGCGTAACGCTTCAGACGGCCTTTCGGGAAGGTTGTGCTTGCGGATTGGCGGTTGAGGTAGCCCCGGATGTCACGCTTCCACAGCAGGTCGAACGAGCTTTCGCCACTCCGTCCGCCGTGGATGCGGTTATGATACTCGATTTCCAATGCTTCGCACACAGTATCGAAATCGAAACCGGACAGATACCGTGTGACCTGTTTCATGTCCGAGGGCTGGATGATCTTGAGCGCAAAATCGGGCTGCTCGGCATGATCGAAGAACCACGGCCAGCGTGCCGCCGCCAACTGCCTTATCGGTCGCGTGACGCTGTCATCCTCGCACAAAGCGAGTGCATGGGTCGGCGTATCCAGCCCGCAGCTCGGCCACTGAATTGCAACGAGCGCAGTTTTGTATCGCTCAGCCGATGGCGCATCGGAGAATAGAATAATCCGCGACCCCCACGGGTATAGCAACTCGGCCAACCCGTGCGTTGCCGCGAAATGATCGGCCCGACGGGCACCTTTCCCATCCCAGTGATATGAAGGTATCCGGCCATCGAGACCACGGCACGCAGATGCGATGTTCGAGCGAGCTGGGCTCGTCGCGGCAGGCGCGGACGGCTTGCGATTATAGGCCCGCAGCATCGGCCAAACCTTTCTTCAGCTGAGCACGTTTCGCGTGGTAGGCGTCGAGATCGTCCTGTTTCGGATTTTCCCCTTGGAAGAACTTCGTCGCCAGATCCCCGGCCATTTCAAGGCAGGAAGAAGCAATCGAAACCACCTCTGCCAGGCGCCGCATCGCTATCCCGAGATCAGTGGAAGGCACTCGGAAGTCCGGGTTGCGATTTATGATCGTGGCAGCTTTTGCCCATGAGCGAGGCCAGAGATCTGCTGGGAGCCCCTCTAGCAAGGATCGTTGAAGCTCGGAGACTTCGGTATTGCTTTCATCTTCCGATGACCATTCGTCCCACCACTCAAATGTCTGTCTGGTTCGATTTATCAGGAGGCCGAGCCCCTTGCGATCGTCCTGGTAATATAAGGCCATGCATAAGAGCCACTGCTTGTATTGCTCGTCGTATTGAACTTCCAAGGCGCCAGCTTCCATCTTCAACCCGGCTTTTGTGGCACTATCATGCCGGGCCTTCAGCTCGTTCATGACCCCCGTAATTTCGTCGGGATGGTTGATCACGACTTCGGTCCCATCGGGCTTTCGCCATTCGAATTTCATGGCCGGACCTCCCGGTATTTCTCGTTGGCACCGATATCGCGCAGCCATTCGAATGCTGCACGCCGATTGGGCACGGTCGGGAAGGCGATGCGATGATACGCGCAGGTCGTACGGATCAGGTGCATCTGTTTTTTAGAAGCCGGACGGGCCGCTAGCCGCTCCAGATCGTCGGCTGTCATGCTTTCTAGAAACGGCTGGGTCTTCTCCATGTAGGAGTCGAAGGCACGGTGCCATTCAGCGTAACGGCCTATTTCATCCAGGCGCCCCGGCATGAGCTCCAACAATTCGAGCAACGCCGAGCCCATCGAACCTTCGTCATCGTCCCCATCATCAGAGGGAGCGACCACGGAGGCTTCCGCCATGAATTCTTGTAGCTGGCGCAGGTTCATTGAAAGGAGACCGTCCAGCAGGCGCGCATGGTGAGCGTTCAAACCATAGCGCGCAAGCACGGCGCCGATAGTGATCTGATGGTATGTATCAACCGGATCGCGAAACTTCGTCTCGCCCGGGGCCATTTTCAGGGTTGCAAGACGCTGATCGGACTTATCGAGCAAATCCATAGTTCGGACCAATTGAGCGGCTAGTTGCTCGAGGTCTTTGCCGGAGCTGTGTTCAATGTTGTGTTCCATCGACCAGTTATATTGCGTAACGTCAAAGAATCCAAACAGGCCGCCCGAAAAACTGTCAGATAGTGTCGCCGTTTAAGGAAAAGGGCATTGCTGTGAAGAGGGGAACCCCAGATAATCGCTGGATCAGTTTAGCGAGTTAAAGGATGAAGTGGGGGGCATTTGGCGAAATAATGTTTGCCACTTAAGCCAGCTACGCCCACCCCAGTTTGCAAAGATCGCCCCCCATGAAGATCAAGTCAGATCACCGATGCAAATATGTCGAGGCAGGGTCGGCGAATTGTGCCAGCCTGCTGCGCGTCTCGAAGAACCCCTGGTTGATGGTGGAGATCAGGGAGCAGCAAGCAATACAGCGCGGGGCTCTGTCCGAAGCTCGGCACATCAAGTCGGTGAAAGCGCTGGAGCGAGAGGCGAAAGCGCGTCAGCTTGCACGCGAACGCGACTTCTTTTGGTTCCCGGTCAGAGCGAAAAACTGGGGCGCCGAGGATGGGAAAGACCGTAAGGCAACTACTTCCACACGAGCAATTCGCATCGGCAATTCCAAGGGGTGGATGCCTCGCTACGCTTCGCCGATCCGGACCAACGCGGGACTGTTGTTCCCTTTTCAGAGGACGCTGTATCGCAACGCCAAGACGAGCAAGCAGGGGGCCGGCAAGGACCTAATTCGCTACGGGGCTGATGGAGCCTACGAATTCGAAAACGGAATGTTGGCCTTCTTCAGCTCCGTCGGTTTGACTGTGGAAGAGACGGCGGAGGCTTTCAACCAGTTGGAGAGCGTCAACCGGTCGGCGGCAGGGAATGCGAAGGTCGTGCACCACATGATCATCCAGTCCCTTTATGAACTTTCACCAGAAGAGCAGTGGGCCATGCTTCTGCACTATTGTGAGCAAGTATTCGGCAGTCAGGATCTTCCCTACTCTGTTTGTCTTCATCCGCCGTCCGAGGGTGGCGATCAGCGAAACTGGCATGCTCATGTCGTGTTCTCCTACCGACCGATGGTTCGCACCGATCAAGCTAAATGGCAGATAGGCCGGGCGCTTCGCAGCGATCTCGACTGCCCTGAGGGGTGGACGCAGATGCGGTTCCTGCTTGCCGAAGAACTCAACCACACTTGCGAAAAGCATGGGATAAACAAGCGCTACACACACTTGAGCTACGCTGCGTCCGGCATGGATTACATACCGCAAGCCCATCTTGGTGCAGGACTCACAGCCAAGGTCAGGCGTGGCGAGGAAGTCGCGCTGAACGAGCAAAACCATGCCGTAATGGCTCGCAATTCGGCGCTGCAGTGCGTGCGAGAATTGCGCCGCGCCCTGCAGGCGAGCATCGCGACCGTGTCGGAATACGTACGGAAAGAGCGCGATGCCGTTTTCGCAGCGATCGCGTTACCCCCGGCGAACGCGAGGGACTCTGCCACGTCGATCGCGATCCGCGGTGTGTCACTGCCATCTTGGCCGCAGGCTCTCCCCGAGGATGGCGATCATAGAGAGGATTTGATCCCCGCAAACGACCTTGGGCCGTCGTCAGAGCTCGACACGCACTTCACCCCCGAGGTTGTCGCGCCAAAGACGCCTGAGCCTTTGCGGGAGATAGATGGCGATATGGTCGTCAGCTTCGATCTCGAGCAAACCCCGCCAGTCAGAGTGCCGGAGGCCTTATGGAACGAACAGGTAGAGCCAGAGATCGTCGCACACGCAGCACCGGTTCTGCCGGAATTGCTATTCGTAGATGCAATCGACTCACCTACATGGGCGGTGCCGTTCAGCACGCCAATTTTACCTGGCGCCCCGGACGGGGATCACGGCCAAATCGTTAGTTCCGTCTGGGAATTGGACAGTTTGGGTCTCACCCCGCCTATGACGCCTGCATCGCTGGAAGACGCGAATTCTACAATTCCAGATCAGGAGCAGTTACCGACCTTCGTGCCTCCTCTATTGCCACACCCCATCGAGCCGGCTTCAGTCGAACTAGAGAGGGAGGCCGTAAGTCGACGTCTCGTGTCGGATGGGCTGCGGCAGATCACCCAAACGCTCGGGGGCAGTACGCTCGGGACATCAGATACTGAGCAAACCCTGGGCTTCGACGGGAATGCTGGGCTAGTTCCCGAACCGTTAGACAGCGGCCCTGCGTCCGATGCCGCGTTCAACTTCGCCCGCATCGCGACAGCCAAACCGCTCTTACCCGAATTGATCGCAAGCGATTTCCCGCAACCGAAGTCGGTCGAAGACTTTAGTGCGCTAAACTTCCCCGGTATCCTGAAGCGATCCGAGGTGAACGCGTTGGCTGCCGAGTCCCAGTTTGCCGATCCGTCCGGCCGTTCGCTGGAACGAAGTGTGCAAACGTACGAACCAAGGTTCACTGTCTCTCGTGTGAGAGAGGATGAGGATGAAGAGGAAGTTGAGCAGGCAGCGGCCGAAAGCAATGCGCTGCAAGAGCAAGGCCATGGTCCGGTCTCAATGTTGAAACTGCTGCCAATGCTTGAGCAGCAACGCCACCTGTTGAAGGAAGTTGGAGGTGGCCGCATCCTGTTGCCGCAGAACATTCTCGACCGTATTCCGGTTGGATCTGTCGAGCTAGCTGGAATTGAATTGCAGCGGAGATTGGCCGCATTGCATGCCCGCAACTGCGCCGAACTCAAGTCACTCGCGTCGCATGTTGCCGAATTCCCGGATCAGCTTAACAACAACCAAGGTTTTTGGGAGCTCGATCTTAATGCACCCCTTGCCATTAGGTCGGTCATGAGGGTGTGGCGGGCCAACACGAAAGTGCAAGAAGCGCTTGAACATATCGCTCGAATCCCAAGCAACCAAAACGCGCCTGCAACCGTAGCGCAGCGAAAGGACGGGTTTCTCAAACGCACCACGGGTGGACCTCTCCCCCCCGCTGGCACCAAGCGAAAGATGTCGTCACAGGTTAATCTGCTCCAAAGCGGCCCGGGTTTTGGCGACTAGCCCGGCAGGTCAACCTGCCACATCGGTGACCGATAACGGTTCCAAATCTTAGATTGGCGCGATTGACGTGTGAGGTGCGCAGCCATGCCGTCGAGAGCAGCTAAAAGCGCCGCCAGATTCTGGTCGCACGACAATGCCTTACCGACGCGCCACTTATCTGTCACCTATCTGGCGAAGCGGGTTTCTTTAACGATCGGAGCTGGGTCGCTAGCGGACTGGCAGGCTTTAGGGGCCGATGCGCGAATAGCCGTCTTTAAATTGCGATCCGGTCGGGCGCGCTCGGACGTATGTTCCCTGTGATGTTGAAGGGCATAACACGAGCGTATCCAATGCTGTGGACGTAACCGAGAGCGGCTTGCGAGGTGTAGTCCATGCGCCCTACCTTCGGCGCATGAACGAGCCCAAGCGACATCATTGGTGGCCCGAAGTCCAGTCGGGCCGATGGGCAGGAGCAGACGGCATGCTCCACGTCGTGCGCGCCGACGGCACGACGTTCCGTGCACCGCCATCCAAGGTCGGCGTCGAAGGCGAGCTCTATACCCGGCTTGACCCGAGCGGCGGCAAGGATCGCGATATCGAGCGCTGGTTTTCGCGCGAGATCGAGACCCCGTTTGCGGGCACGCTGACCCGGCTGCTGACGCTGGATGGCATCGAGCGGCGTAAACTCCCCGGACGCGGCGATCCAGCCAAGCGCAAGGAGGTGCAGGAGCTGGGCTTCATCGTCAGCGATTATGACGAGCGGATGCCGTTGACCGTGCCGGACCGCACGGCGATTGCCAATTACCTCGCAGCTCTGGTGGTACGCAGCCCGACCTATCTTACCAAGCTGACCGACTGGCACCGAGCCAATAACAGCTCGGGCGACTTCCCCTTCAGCCCCACGATCTTTCGCGGCTTCGCGCTCGAGAATATGATCTACTTGTACAACGTCTATCGCGAGGCGATTGCGGGCGGGTATATCAATCTGATGATCGCGGATTGCGACCGTGAGTTTCTCTTCGCAGATGGCGGCGTGACGGCTCAGGAGCCGTGGAGCAAGCGGCCGATGCCGTTCGACCTTTATGCGCCGCTGACCCCCAAGCTGGCGTTCAACGTGCTGCCTCTGCCCGATGCATATACCGGCGGCCTGTGGATCTCTCGGATCAATGCGCGCGGCGTCGCCCGCTACAACCGCATGATGCTTGCCTATGCCAAACGTTTCGTCTTCTCGAAATCACCACCCCCGCTCGCCTTCATTGCTAAGCATTTCGGTGTACCGTCGCCGTCGCCGTTCGGATCGCGCTGGATCGATGGCAAACTGGAGACGAGATATGATCGGAGCCGCGACCGGCCACTATAGACCCGAGCGCGCGAGCATTCTCAGCAACGTTGAATTGTGAACAGTGAGCGATCTCCGTTTACCTCATGTCATCCTTGAATAGACCGTTCGGTTTTTATCGATCGTCAATGCCGTTAAAACAGCAACTGGCTGCTTTTTGGGGTTCGAACAGGCGAAATCGAACGGCGTGAACGGCGGGGGGCAGACCGACCAGTTTAGGGCAGCAGCCGGTCGGCAAATGAGCCGGTTGCTGATAGTCCGGCGTTTGTCAGCATCGTTTGCAACGCGCACTCCCGTGAAGCCGCCCGATAGTCAGCGGATAGCATCTACACGACCAGCTCGGACGTCACTGACGGCAATATCACCGAAAACTGACGGCATCGAACCGCGCGAGCAGTGTCATTCGGCCCGGAGCATCTGCCGGATCCGCCAAAAGGCCGGCTCGGAGCCGATTTCGGGATCGGCTTGCAACAGCCTGTCGATCACCTCACCCAGATCGTCTGGAGGTGGCGCGGAGCGATCGAGTATTCCGGCGATGAAGATGAGCGAAGTGCGCGGATACTGACTTATGCAATCGTTGTCGTCCTCGCCCAGTCCTAAGCCGAAGCGAATCTCGTAGCGTTGAATCGGGCAAGCTAGATCGAGGACCACGGCAACCGCTTCATCGAAGGCCGTGCCCGCAAGTGCTGGAAGATGGGCAAGGTTTTCGGACACTTCCGTTGTCCGCGCCGACACGTCGTTGGGCCAATAGTCGCACAGGAACGGAGAGATAGCTTCGGCCCAGAAAGCGCCCCGCGCGTCCGCGCCAACATTGCTGCGTAACATCGACGACAATTCCCATGCCATACGCGCAAGGACGGTGTTCGAGACCCGCGTAAGCGTCTGACGGCATTCAACCCCGGACAGTTCGAAGCCACCTTGCCCCTTGATCACGGCGAACGCCGCTCCGATCAACGCACCTGACAGCATTTCGCGGACACCATCGTCGGTGCGATTATGTTCGAGCGCATGGATGATTGCCGGCTTGAGGACGTTGAACAGGTCTGGAAATTGCGGGGCGACCGAACGAGCAACGACGCTCATCAGATCGACAGCCTCGTCATCGTGCAACAACAGTCCAGGCATGAGGTTGGCATCGACCCAAACGGGGGCAACCGCACGGAGAAACGCGAGTTGCTGGAGTAGCGAACCACGCGCAATAAGTCCGGCCCGGCCGCGGATCGTCGCCAGACGCTCGAACCGCGCAGAGAGAAGCTCGGGCAATCCGCTGGCCTGTGCCGGTGCCATCGCGTCGAGTATGTTGACCAGAGATTGCGCGAGGATCCCAAGCGGATGGCTGAACACCAGTTCGCCGAGCATCGTATCCGGATCGTCCTGATCGGGCGCCGCGGTCACGCCGACGAGCCGGTCCCACAAAAGCATTACAGCTGCGAATAGCGGATCGTCGGGTGCGCCTGCACTCTTTTCGACTATCCGCGCCAACTGGTGCGTGAGCGGGCCGAATTGCTCGACAGGCGCCGCGTTGAGTTTTTCCAAAACGTCGCCAAGCGGAGGTCGTTCGGGCTCGTCGAGGCTTGGCTCCGGATAGGCATAAAGGCTAAGGAACGGCTCCCAGTTCGAGACCGGAAATTGGCCATTCCGCAGCGCCTCACTCAACGCCGCGAACGCACGCATCGGCTCGCTTCGCGCGAAGACCGTCCACAGGTCGGCCTGCTCGATGCGATTAGTCTCCTGGAAAGCCGCTACCGTCTCAAGCAACTTATCGTCACTCACCTGATCGAGCACGCGAACATCGGCCGAATAGCCCGAGCCCGACCAGCTCGGATTGTAGAGATGGGCGTAGATCGGCATCTCGCGCGGCAAGTCGGGGAATTTGCGGTACAATGCTTTAAGGCGCGTAAGCGTGGTGCGCGATAACCGTCCTCCGGCGGTGCGGATACGGGCAAGTTCGCGTGCCGTGTAGAGCGCGCGGGCATAGGCACGATGACCAGGCTTCGTGAAAATCTGGATGCGTTTTGGCAACATGCCAGCAGTGATGGCCTGCTCGAGCACTCGCCGTGTCGGCGGCGCCAACTGGTTCCAGCGCTTGACGTAGAAGCGCACGAGCTCGGGGCTATTGTCGGATTCCCAATAGCGGGTCCGCGACGTACCTCGCAAATAGGTTTCGATCAGCCGGGCAGCGTTCGGGTCGCCTTCGACCGCCGTCCAAGCAGCTAGGCGTTTGAATATAAGCGCGTCGCGCTCGGCCCAGATCGTTGCGATCCGGCTCGCTTTATGCGTTTCGCGTGACGCGAGCCGTCGCCACAGGCCGGTCATCATGCGTATGAGCGGGGCAAATCGCTGATTTGTTGAATCGGGCTGGTGAAGACGCCAGCTGCTTTTATGCCGGTCGTTCTGCTCGACCAGTTCCTCATCGGGTTCGGGATCATGGACCAGCGCCAGGTCGAATGACCGAAGGTCGCCATCCTCGGGAATCAAGTGGGCGTCGTGCCCGAGCTCGATAGCTTCGCAGAGCGAACGGTCTAGCGCCTGCAGAAGCCGTTCTTCGGCCTCCGCATCCTCGGGCCAAGCTTCAAGCTGCCGACGCCAGTTGCGTTCGGGCGCTTCGAGTGTGAATTGCGCGAGGTCGCGTAGGCTTGAAGGCTCCTTTTGCAGCCCGTCGCCATCGAGCATGTGGAAGCGACGCTTGATCCGCAACCGGGGTTCAAGCTGCGCGACCACTTCGTTGATCCGCGCAGTGGTGACCCCGGCGTCACTCCGGATTCGGCCATAAGGATTTAGCGCGGGCTGAAGATTAGCTTGAACGTAGAGTAGCCAGAAGCGAAGGTAGGGTTCGGCTAACACCGGCTGACGCGAGCGCAGCAATAGATTTACCGCTTGGGCGATCTGCGCCTTGGTCGCATCGGTAGCGGCGACAGCATATCGTGCCGCGGCTGCGCTATCTAGACGATTGCGGAACCAGGCAATGAAGGTGGAAATGTCGCCGCTCTCGGTCGGGAGAATTTCCTCGATCCAGGCTGTGTCGGTCGCGCCTTGCGCGGCAACTGAAACACTCGAAACGTCGCGTGTCAGGAAGGTGAAAGCGGACCGCTCGTCCGAGGTGGCTTCGTCGCGGCTCTTGGAGGTCAGTCGTGCAAGGCGCTCTGCCGACCAGTGTAGCGGATCGCGCGCGAGCTCCGCCCAAGCACTCAGAGTACGGTAGAGTGGCCCGTGATCTCGGTCGGGCGCGGGATAGACCAGCGGGAGCACCCCCTTGCCACGCCACGCCTCGCGTAGCGTGCCCGCATCATCGTCGGTGTCACCAATAAGGGCGTAGGCAGGCTTGAGATCAGGAAAATTGAGCCGGCCTTCCTCGGTCGCTTCGAGCATGTACCGCATGGGCGGGTCGTCGGCAGAATAACCGATAAGGAGCAACGTGTAGCGACGAAGAAGGTCATAGACGAAACGCGAGGCCCAGCCGTCGCGCATGTAGGCTTCGCCGAAATTCGCCGAAGTGAGGACAAGGTCGGTTTCCGGGACTCGATATTGGGGGTCGGCCACGCGCCCGTGTAAATGGAGGACGCCGGTAAATTCGTGCGAGCCGACAGCTGGCATACCGGCGCCGGCCGAGCTGATCAGATCCTGTTTAGTCCGTCGGCGCCAAGCTCTTTCGAACAGTGTATCGAAATTGGTGGTCACAAGGCGCGGCCGTCCGTCGCCCGCGCGAGACAGGTCGAGCAAGTCGGCATGCGCGTTCACATTGGCCCGCGGCTTGGGGGTGACGAGCGCGGCGACAGTTTCGCGAACGATGTTGTGTGGTTGGTGCCAGTCGGCCCGACGCAGGACGAGGCGCTGTTCGAGCAAGCCGATCAGGCGATCAAATTGTCCAGCCTTGCGAGCGTCGATTTCGGCGCGGCTCGCTAGGCTGCCCGGCTCCCCGGGCAGCGCTTGCCCGAGTCGCATATAGATCTGATCAGCCAATTCACCGAAAAGTGGCAGTCCAGCCGCCTTCGAAATCCCGGCGCCAACGATCAACAACAAGTTCCCCGACCGATGCGTGCGAAGGAGCGATAAGGGCAGATCGGGACCGTTGGGATCAAAATGCATAGCCGAACTATAGCGTAAATGAGGGGGACGGCGAGTGCAGGGATCTAGATGCGGTTGGCTCGTCCGAAACACGATGTGTGTGCCGCAACAAAGCGGAACGAAGGGCAGGTTCCGGGATCACGGTCGGCGGCTGCGAACGACCGGTCTTGGGTCGCGAAGCTGCCGACAACACCTCTAAGGCCCGCAGGCTTTCGCACGCATCCACATTAGGAAAAGTCCTCCGTCCAGCCATGCTGTCCGAGGTTGGTGGTAGAAAGGAAAATCCTTTTGGCCAGCCTCGCAACACGAGGCAAAGCCATGAACAGACTGCAACAGCAGCCGGATGATCCCGGCGACAACTCCGCGCGAGCGCACGAGAGGCGCATTCTTCACCCGGTCCGCGCCCGGGAGGACTGGCCCCGCACCGCGCCATTTGGCGAGATTATCCGGCCCATCTTAGTGCTTGATACCGAAACGACCGGTTTGAATATCGACAAGCACCAGATCATTGAACTCTGCGCCGCCATTGTCTTGGTCAACGAGCAGGGGCGGATCGTCGCGGTGCAGTGCGTGATGACCGGGCTCGTAGAGCCAGGCGAACCCCTTTCGCACGAGATCGCCGAGCTAACCGGTCTGAGCGATGTCGATCTGGCCGGGCAATCGATCAACAGCGATCAGCTGACCGAGCTCCTCGAATACTGCGATGGGGTGATCGCCTTCAACGCCGGCTTCGACCGGCCTTTTGTAGAAAAGCTCCTGTCGGAGCATGTCCCGGTGCCGTGGGGCTGCGCAATGGCAGATGTACCGTGGAGGCAGCTCGGCTTTGAGCCCGGACCGCAGGGATTTTTGCTCATGCAGAGCGGCTACTACATGCCGACAGCACACCGGGCGAAGGACGATGTCTTGGCCCTGATCCAGCTGCTCGATCATGTCTGCGAAGACGGCGAAACCGTGATTGCCAAGACGCTGGCAGCGATGGATGCCCCTGCTTGGCGGTTTGAGGCGAAGTCCGCGCCCTACCGCCACAAGGACGACCTGCGGGAGCAGCGCTACCACTGGGCATGGGGTCGCACTGGCGTTTGGTACAAGCATGTGCGTCCTGCCTCATACCAGGACGAACTCACCTGGTACGTGCGCATGATCGAAAAACAGCCTGCGATCGTGCCGTTGCCAGCAACCGAACGGTATCGTGCGCACACGACGTGGACGCCGGCCTGAGGGGCCGACCTCTCTGAACAGACAAGGATGATGAGCCTCCCGGCTGAAGGGAAAAAGGCTCCGGTCACGAAGACCGTCACCAACAACAAGGAAATGTAATGATCGATCTTAACATCGGCGGGGCTTGCCCCCGCCAGCCGCTTACGCTTGCCCTGCTGGAAGGCCTGGGCATGGACATCGACCCCGGCCCGGGGACCGATACATTCACGGTCGGCACCGTGGATTACCCAACCACCAAAGCGATCGAAATGATCGGCCGCGCTACGATGGCGAGCAGACAGGACAGCCTGTTCGGCATGTTCGCCGATGCCGAGACCACCGCTTGTGCCGGGCTGGCGCTGATCTATCGCACGCGAACTGGCGCTAGCGTGATGCAGGTCGAGCCGTGCCGGCCCAAGCGCGGGCGGCCGATGATCCTGGTGACCACCGATCGCACAAAGGCGTTCCAGCTGGATGAGCGCCAGATCCTCACATCCATTCCCGTTCCGCCGCGCGCCAAGACCGAGCGCGGCATCGAGCAGGCCTGGGAGGAAATCAGGACCAGCATGCGCACTGCAGAAGTCGATCCAGAAGATTGGGATACCGCGAACTTTAGCATCTTCACCGATGCGCAGGCCTTCGCCGATGCGATGAGCTGACCGCTCTCACCTCCCATCACTATGTCATGCAGGCGGCGTCTCCACCCGGAGCCGCCGCCTGTTTCGCTCTAGAAATAGGAATACCCCTTATGCCCCAACATGCCATGCGCCACCCGCGCGTGCTGACCTGCCTCGAGATCGTACGCGATCCATCCGAGCCCAGCCATCGCTCCGCCATCCGTTCCATCGCCCTCTTTACGGTCACCCGCTGCCGCGACGACGGCCCGCGCTTCAAAGTCGACCATCGCGCCTTCGATCGGTACGCCAATCGGTCGGAAATTCTCGAGGGCATCGCCGCGCGCATCCCGTCTGATACGACCTTGATCGCAAAGGCATCGCCCATCGACGCGCAGGCTTTGCGCCAGGCCCAGAGCGGCGACCCGCTTACACCGTCCGACCTCCAGCTGATCCAGCGTCTACGCGGGGACCTCGATATCCTGCCGCTCCAATGCCGCTCATCCGCGCTCGACGAGACCGCTGCGGCCTATGCAATTCGGCGGGCCGGTCCCGGCGCGTCGATCACCGCGCAGGCGCGCCGTGCACCGGACGAAACGGTTTGTGTCTGGCTGACCTTCCTCTGGAGCGTCTGCCGCAGGACCGACCGGACCATGCTGGGGTCGGCGTGGGAAGCCTGGCGCGCGATCGAGAACGCGCGGCCGGTTGGATTTTAAAATTCTGGGGAAGGGCGGGGTTGGCGGGTCAACCCCATGGAAAGGAAAAGAAATGCAACATCGTAAATATACATTCATCGACACCGAGAGCTGGTGGGATGAGGAACTCCACAAGGCGTACCTCCGGCTCGACCCGGACTCCAAACACCACCGAATGGCTTGCCGGAAGATCGGCATCGCGGCCGCGCTCGATCTCGACATCGACGGGGAAGGCCGCATCAGTGTCGGGGCAGTCGCATCGTGGTCCGAACATGCGCTCGGCACGGAGCGGGCGGTCGTCTCGGCCCTGTTCGATCACCTTCGTGCACGCGACGATCGTATCATCGTAACCTGGGGCGGCGTGCCGGTCGATTGGCAGCTACTCACTCTTGCTGCCATGGCTGACGGGCAGACTCTGCCGCCGCAAGCGCTCGATGCTCCGAGGCGCAATATGCCTCGGAGCAATGAAGACCTCGCCCTCCTCCTGAAGGGGGCCGGTCGTACTTGGCATCATGCGTCGGAAGTTGCCTTAAGGGTCGGGGTTCCAGTCAGCTTGCTGGAAGGCAAGGCGCGCGTGATCAAACCGGTTGCCGAAGCCGCCTGGCGAGCGGTGCAGGACCATTCTGAACGCGATTGCCTGATCACGGCAATCGTGAAGATTGCCTGGCTGACAACGCGCGGGGCAGAGGGACTGCGGTTCGAACCCGCGGTCATCGCGCTCGTCGAAGGTTTTCTGCGGCGGCGTCCTGAGCACGCGTTGGCTGGGGAGATGAGAGTTTATCTCCGAAGTCTGCATCAGGTGATCGGCGAGGGGTTTGCCACCGCCGCCTAAGGTCTCACCAATATATGCGCCGGGCTGGAGGAATTCGGACATCGCTGGTCCGGCGCATCGATCAGTTTGAACTTGCCGGGATCCAGTATGGTAACGGTTTTTTAAAGCGTACACCCCTAAATCAGGAAACAGTAGCGACATAGCGTGCCGGGATAGCATCCCGCGCCGATGACCTTAGAACTCGAGTCGCATTATCCACGAACCTGCATCGACTGATGCTCGTTCGATCGGCGCTCGAGGTCACGAAATGACGTATTCGACACTGCAATCCACGTCTGTGGTCTCGCTCGCCAAGCGAGAAAACTATGGCAAACGGATCTGCCCATAACGGCAAAAATCACAATAATTCCGCCTCTGCGTGTCCGAATTCCGGCGCAGCGGCGTATAGATTATCGAATGCTTCATCGACTCTGTATCTTAAAAAGGAGCAGGTTCGCGCCGCGCTCGAGACGATCGACATAACTCCGGGCTCTCGGCTTTATCGCAGTGCGCATTACCGGGCTTTCACTTGCGGGGTCGATGCAGATGACCTCTTGCACGATGCGGTCGAGCGAGCACTGACCTCGCGCAGGTGTCCCGCCAGCCTTCATATCGAGTATTTCCTGATGGCCGTGATGCGTTCGATCGCAAGCACCATTATCGCCAAGCGCGAGACGGCCGAAACAATTCGCCTCGGCTCTGAATTTCCTTCCCCAGCCCCTACGCCAGCTGAGTCCCTTGAGTTCGTCCAACGCGCGGACGACTGCCGCAAGGCTCTCGAAAAGGTGGTCAAAGGCTCGGTCGTTTGCGCAGCGGTGCTTGACGGCATTGATCAGGGGCTGTGCGGGAAGGCGCTCGCCGAACGTGCAGGAGTCGGCCCGGTCGAACTGGCAACCGTGCGTCGAATGATCAAGCGGAGAGCGCAAGGCGTTTGGGCCGAACTAGAAAATTTGAACCGAGCCGCGTGATCTGCGATCAAGATCATCAACCGCTCAGCAGAACATTGATGAGCGGGGCCTCTGATGTGGCAGTTCAGGGCATGTCGGAAACGGAGCATTTCGGTTGATAGGCCCCGGCCGTCAGATGAGCGGTGTCGAATGTGTAACCTCTACCGCATGACCAAAGGCACCGATGAGGTGGCCCGCCTGTTCGGCGCCACGCTTGGCAGCACCGGGAATTTCACCAGTGAGGTTTATCCGGGCTATCCCGGCCTCGTGGTGGCCAATGGCGAGTTGCGCAGCATGGTCTGGGGTTTCCCGCTCGCGCTGAAAAGCAAGAAGACCGGGCAACCGCTCAAGCCAAAGCCGGTCAATAACGCCCGCGCCGACAAGCTCGACAGTTTCATGTGGCGCTACAGCTTTGCCGAGCGCCGATGCCTTATTCCTGTGACGCGATTTGCCGAAGCGGAGGGGAAGACAGGTAGCAAGACCCGGACTTGGTTCTCCCTGCCGGATCAAGACGTATTCGCAGTTGCAGGTATCTGGCGCGATACCGACGAATGGGGCCCGGCGTATTCGATGGTGATGACCGAGGCCTGTGTGCATGTCGCAAACATCCACGACCGCATGCCGGTGGTGCTGCAGCGCGACGATTGGGCAAATTGGGTTGAGGGGGCACCAGAAGAAGCGCGGGAGCTTTGCCGACCCTATCCCGCTGCCATGACGGTTGATCGCACAGATGAGACTTGGCGCCGCGCCTGAGGTGTAGCTGAGATTGGACCCTTCGAGATAACCAAGCGTTGGTTCGTCTCTCCACGAAAGGACCTACCATGATCAAACTCGCCGCCCTTGGGGCACTCGGCTACGCCGGATACAAATATTTCCAGAAGAACTCGGGCCAGAGCGGTCATGATGACGCCGTAACGGCGCAAAATGCCGCTGCGGGCGGGCCGCTCAGCGATAAAGCAACCGTGCAGCCGACCACGAATTCACCGGTGAACTGACGGCCGTCGATTGAAGATATTCAATCGGATTGCTAGCAAAGTTCAGTGGGTGAGATTTATGCGAACCGGCTCATCCTTATTTCCAAACTAGCAGCCCCCGCTTCGGCGGGGGCTTTTTTGGCTTATCGACGAAACAGCCAGTCCAGGTAGGCTGCCAGCCTGACGCCGCCCTGCTGCATCCGCATCTCGGCTGTGGCTAGATGTTCGAATTGATAGTCGTAGCTCAGGCTTGGCATTTCCTGTCCTGCGGCGGGGTAGATGGTGTCGCGGATCTGTGTGCTCTCGCCGATCCATACCTGGGGGTTGGCCTCCCACCATGCGATCGTGTCGGCCGGTTCAATCTCGCGATCGAGCCAGGTCGCATATTCGGTGTAGGACAGGTTCCTGCCTTCGATCATCTGGCTGTCCCAGACCGAGTGCAGGTTGGTCACATTGCCGAACCAGCGAACCTTCACATCATTGCCGCCGCGATCATCGCCATTGCCTGCATGAAGGGGCTGATGAACATCGCCGACAATGTGGATGATGAACTTCAGCGCCAGAGCCTTGTCTTCGCGGGAGGCGTTGGGATCGCGCACGGTGGCGGCGAAGCGATCAAGTGCTGTAAGAGCGTCACCTTCTTCGGGTGGGGTCACTTCGGCATAGGTCTGGCCTTCGGGCACCGTGACGTAATGATAGGCGCCGGCTTCGCGTTGCCAGAACGTCGCAGGATTAGAGCGCTGCTCGTCGGACCAGGTCGATGCTTCGGCTAGATCCTCTTCGCCCAGGATCAGCTCGAGCTCGGCGCGGGTTTTGCCGCTGATGCGTTCGTGCGCGATCTCGCCGATAACGCGGTGACCCAGTTGGCCCCACGCAGCTGCAGGAGAGGGCAGGCATATCGCAATGGCGGCTGCGGCCAGGACGGTTTTGTAAGGCATCATTGCTCCTCGATTGAGCTTGCCACTGACCATCGCCAGATGACAATCTCGCGGCATGAAGGACTGGGAGCCTCAAGACCCGAAGAAGGATCGCTGGATCGGAGCCGAAGCGACGATCCTTGGTGTCCTGATGATCTTCGCTGCCGGTGGCCTACTTATGTTTCTGTTGCGCGGCTGATGTAGCGGTGGCGGTCACCCGGACGCAAGAAATCTGGGCCCTGGCGCTATGGGTGGAGCGAACCCATGATGATGAAGGAGAGGGCTTCATAGCCGAGCGGATCGCGCATTTCGAAGCGGAGGGCACCCAGCAGGCAGTCGAATTGTGGAAGCAGGTCGCACGTCGGTTTGAAGAGCTGCGGCCGACGTAGGCGTCCGCAGAATGAACTTTCCTACAGCGAACAAAATGTGAACAGAGCGAGCTTCCACCGACTCGGAAGGTTCCCATGCTCGTCCTCGATCCGGCCGCACTCGCGGCCATTGCCGCCATCATCACCGCTTGCTCGGCCCTCATATGGGCCATCAGACGCAAGCCATGAGCTCCAAGCGGCTTGATACCATCTCGGACTTCACACGCCACGGATACAGCCTGCGGGTGGACTGCCGGGCCTGCAAGCGTCTTGTCATTATCGATCCGCGTAAGATTACTCTGCTATGTCAGCGGCGCAATTGGTCCAGACAGCTCGCGGCGGTCGAACGGCGGCTACGGTGCTCGAAATGTGGCGGCCGAGACGTGCGGCTGGGGCCGGGATTCAGCTCGCAATGACAACCCCCCCGCTTACGGGCCATTCACGGTCGGAAGTCTGAACTTGGGCCGCTTGCTGAATGGCGGGTCCTGTCTGGGGAAGTTGGTAAGCCGCATGTCGGCTTTCAGGTAACCGCCCCAAAGGCTTTCATGGCCGCGATTGGGTGGAAAGCAGCCGTTGCCGCCGCATCATCGCGCTTATCGAGGCCGAACTGTAACGCTGCGCCCCTCACCGGAGAGAAGAACACTCCCACTTTGGGTTAGTTCGATTTTTCGCGCCAGGCTCATCGCTTCCATCGCCTCTTCTAGCCGTGGCGGCCAGCCTATCGCACAGGGCGGCGGCATAAACTTCGATGGATCGAAAATGGGTTTGTCGTAGGGAACATTGTAGCGGATTGCGCCCGCGCGGAAATCGTCGTTGTCGATGCTGTAAAGAAACATCAGTTGGGCACAGCCAGGCTCCCATCGCACGACCTCGGCTCCTGCGGAAAATCCTAGCCAGGACCCCGCTTGTCCGTTTGTAATTGTGAGAGGCTCATCATTGATTTCCGTGACGAGCCATTCTCCTTCCAAGGTCGTTGGCGGTTGGATGCCATGATCGACAGGATTTTCGGTGCATGCCATTAGAGCCCAGACAAAAATCAGCCAGCCCATGAAGTTTCGCCGCATCATGAGATTGCTGACACCCCCGTAGCATCGGCACGCCAGCCATTGCCTCGACGCCTCAGCACGAACTCCGCGCCCTTTGCGCCAAGATTGCCGAAAGTCGCATTGCCCCAGAAGGTCACTGTCCCATCGCGAGCGATATTCTCGATTCGGATTGAGTAGAGCATTGCCCTTGCACCGCTATCGATCACGACGGGATGAACATCGTAAAGGCCGAAAGCGCAGCTCGAGCCTGGTAGGACGGGTAGATCAGTCAACTTGGCGAATTCCGCCAAGGCATGGGCGGGCGGGTTGCGTGGCCAACCGCCGCCTTCGGCTCTCACCATTACAAGGCACACCGCCTGATGGTCATCGAATGGTCGCTGCTGCGCAAAAGCAGCTGCGAACATCGCCTCGATCTGCTCAGGCGATAGGCCACTTGTATCAGCATCACCTTGAGCTGAAGGTTTCACGACCTTTTGTAACGGTGCCTCGTTTGGCCCACTCACACCGATAGGTGACGGTGGACGAGTCAAATCGGAGGGTAACTCTACCGTTGAAGGTGACGGAGTGGCGTTCTCCTCGCTTTGTGGGATTGATCCGCAACCGACGACCAGAACCGACGCGATGCATATATGTGTAAGTCGCTTCATCCATCCTGCTCCAGAAACTCAAGCCAGTCGGGCAGCTGTCGCTGGTGACCAAAACGCACAGTATTCGAATTAGGCCATGACGACCCCCTCCAGTCGCCCGCGATCGATGGAATTTGATGTGGTGCCCAAGTAGGCCGCTAATGGGTCGGCACGAGAATTACGGCTTTGGGCGGCTAGGCCGCTGAAGCTGCCAGGCAAACTTCGGGGTCACGGCGGATAGCTGGGAATGGCTCGAAGTGGGCGGAAAGCGGACATTCACTCAGTAGGTTCAAGTGCATAGGATCGCCGGTGGGGGCGGAGACCATGGAGACCATCGCGAGCAGGCTGGAGTGGCAAGCAGGCGTTCATTCGGCTCTCTCCACTGGAGTTGGGTTGGCGATGCGACCGAAGAAGATCAGTGCTCCGCTGGCACGGTCGCGGATGGTGAGCAGGAACGGCCGGTCGACGATCATCCTTGGCACCTCCGGCATGATCCGTGATCCGGTCACGACGATTTTCACCGCGGTCACCGCAGCGGCCTCGGTGCCTTTCTCATCTACGCGCAAGAAGGTGGCGTGGGCGACATCCGCGATCTTCAGCGGCGCGGCGGCCATGCCGGAAAAGTTCGCGCAGCTTTCTCTGAAGGCACACGGCATTCCGGCGGCAGTCAGCCCCTCTTTCACGCTGCCATCGAAGCGGGCCTCGAACCGCGGCAAGCGTAGCAGTATTTCCTGTTTATCCGCCGCATCCAGATCGAATTTCCCATCGCTGCCCTCAGTGGCGCGGTTGAACGAGAGGGCGGCTAGATCACGCTCCCACCGGCGCAAAACATCCATGTCCTTCGGCAGGAACACTTCCATAGTGAAGCGGCCATCTTTGCCATATGGCAGCGCGACCGCCTGCCCGTCGCGCGTTTCGCGATAGGCCATCGGCGCGATGCGTTGCATCATGTAGATCTGCTTCTTCGACCCGTCGCCGCGTGTGAACTCGCCGGAGGAGCCAGTCTCAAAAGGGACGCTCCATTCAGCCTTAAACCAGACCGCATTGGTCAGCACTGCCGCAGTGGAATCATTGAACCCGCTGGCATTGACGATCTTGGTAATCCGCTCTCGCGTCTGCTCGCTTACCCAGCCATTGATTGTATCGGCAGAACCTGCCGGGTCGCCGCCGAAATCCACTGCGCGCGCGGTTGCACCGAAACCGTCCCGCACCGTGCGGAGATACTCGGGCCGGAAAGTCAGATCGTCGGACAACCAAAGCGCGTTGGCTACCGACAGCGCCACCTTGTCATCGTCCGTGCGGGTCAGGAAGCGATCGTAGTCCCTGACAAGCAGCTCCGGCCGGCTCGCCGCATCCCACCCCAGCAGGGCACGCATTTCTGCTTCGGTCTGACCGCGGGCACCCGGAAGGGCGAGGCCGAGACCTACGCTGAGTGACAGCGGCGAGATGAACAGATTGTCGTTCGGCTCTGCTTCGGCTGCAAGCCGCGGATAGAGCCGCGCCGCAAGCTGCGCCTGACCGGATGTAATATCGTGGGGGACCTCTTGAACTGACTGTTCGCCCAAGATCGGCGGCGGCTTGGCCGTGCATCCGGCGACCAGCAACGCGCTGCCGATAATCGTCAAAAATGCTCTCATCGATCCTGCTCCAGAAATGCGACTAGCCAGGCAGGCAATGGTCGCAAATATCCCTCCGGCGTGCGGCACATGAACGACACGAGACTGGTTCCGGCGGGGCAATCGGCCTCGTCCAGCACCGGGCGCGGGGGGCTGTCGATGACCATCGATGCGGTAATTGGCGACAGCGCTATGCCGTTCTCATCAACCTGCCTGTTCGCCACCTGCTTTCGATCAAGCCAGGCGATTGCACGGCGCGCCTGCGCCTCGCCAAGACCATACTGGTTCTGCAATCGCCGTAGCGCGTTGGCATTGTCCATCGCTGCGTCTTGCCGCCCTTGCGCCGAGGCACTTGCCAGCCCTTCGACTTTGATGACCTTGCCGGGACCGCAGGCAGCATGGATTGGCTGGACAAGTTCGGGGACAGACACTTCATTGACCGATCCCATGAAAGTGACTGTCTCACCCACCCGGGCATAACCGGGAGATTCCCCCGAACCAAAGGCTAGGTAATTGTCACTATCGACGAAGAGGCGCGCGCCGAACGGAAACAGGACCAGCGCATCGTCTCCGTCGGAAGCGCGGAAGCAGCCGTCCCTTAGCACCAGTTTCACCCGGCTATTGATGGCATTGAGCGCGCCCGCAGGTCGGTCATGGCGCGGGAATATACGAATATGCTCCTTGACGGCGGCAGGCACAGCGTTGTCAAAAACAGCCGGGCGAGGCGGATTACTGATCGGAACCATCGGCCCATCGCGGAATGCCAGCGTCACCTGCTGCGGGATCGTCACACCCTTGCGCCGCACGAGTTCGCGAAACTCCTGTTCGGAGACAATGATTTCGACATTCACCTCCTGCGGGCGGATTCCTGTCCCCTGGATCACCCGGTCATCGCGAAAGGTATCCCACATGAATTCGGCAGCGGCCATCAGCTCTTCCTGAGACCAGCGGACAGTCTCGCCGCGAAAGCTTGGATTCCGGCTGTAGCGGCTTAGCGTCTGTCGGCCATCGCGTAGGAACTGAAACACCACGCCAAGCTCACCTTCGTTATCGTAATAGAGGTCGACAAAATTGCCTTTCTCTTCACGGCGAAGGCGCTCATTCAGTGCCTGCACTTCGCCCATTACGCTGTTCTGATAGTCAGCGACCCGCATAAACTCGGCGTCAGCAGCGTCCTGTTCGGACGTGCGCGGCAGCGGAGGTGTGGGCTGTTGCGGATCGAAGGCAGCAGGCGGAACGTCGAGAATGGTGGCGAAACCATCGGCGTTGAATTCCGCGCGGAACGGCTGCTGAGCGTTCGACGGAATGTCTTCGGTGCTTTGGCCCGCGCAGCTCGTCAGCAAGACAGACGCGCTCAGCGCGGTCGCAATAGTTGCGGTTCCCCGAAGCCTCATTCAGCAACCTCTTCCACCTCATGCAATCGCATCACATTGTTCCGTAGGCATTCGCTCGGGATGCTAACCTTGTAGAAATGCTCGATATCGGGAAATGGTCCATCACTTGCCATTTTCGCGCAGATTCCCGCCGCCTCCCTGTATAGAATGATGATAGTGGATGGTGTCGCCGGTTCGCAGCTCGAACGTTCCGTCGCTAATTGCGGTTCTTGGCGTGGCCATTGAGCCCGTGAATGTCCGCAATTGGGTCGCTTCGAGAAATTCCGCTTCTGGCTGAAAGGGGGCGTTAGCTGCCTGGCAGGTTTCTGGATCGAGCCGCTCCGCCCGGAATGGCTTGAACTGGGTGGGAAGTAGAAGCACTGACTTTGATTGGCTGCCTTTCGAACGTCGCTAATTCGACCCTTGCTCCCAATACCAGTGGTATGGCGGTGTTCCAACCAATTGCCGAGTAATTGTGTAGTCGCCGTCCCGATAGTCCGGTGGAGCGTTGGTCATGGCCTCGGGAGAATAGACAAAATCAATCGATGTGCCCGACGTTGCGATTCCAGAGGAAAAGACGTTGATCTCGACAGAGTTTAGAGAGCCACCCGGAGAGTAGGCCTCAGGACCGTCGTCGGTCATGTAATGGACGGCTACGGCTCCGGTCTCTTTCAAGGCTTGCTCGAGGGTGCCAATATCGGACGTGCCCCGAAAACAGTGCAGTCCCTCACTTGAAGATCTATCCGCCCAGACTCGCTTATAGCTCGAGCCCGTCCGCGCCGGCCGGCACTCATCAACCAGAGCCACGATTTGACCATATCCCACCTGATGGGTCCGGAAATGCGACTCCGCTTCGTCTGCCGATATGCGTGAACCATTACCACAACCCGTCAGGGTCAAAACGACCGCACCTGCCCAGATCAAGTAAGTCCGCATAGCGCCTCCCACTGCCCTTCGATGAAGCATACGGGCGATGTCTGCAAATGGGGCGGGACCTGAAAGGCAGATTTTTGGTAATCGCGGCGAATTCCAGCCATTCAGCAAGCGACCCAACCGTTGACGCTGCTTGCAATTCGCCTACTGAATAGAGTCGGCCACTTGGCGGGGAGATCATGATAGTGCGCTTATTGCTCGCAGCGATCGCGCTTTTGTTTGTCAGTGCCCCAGCACGAGCTGATGTCGAAGTTTCGGTATCCTATAGCGAGACTGCCGATTTATACTCGACCATGGATAATGTGAGCGAGTGGCTCAAAGGCTATACCATAGCCGCCTATCGTGAAGAGTGGGAAAAGCGCTTCGGGTGGAGCGTGAATGACCAAAAGTGGGTCGATCGGTATGCGGCCTACAGGCGCCGCACGTTTGTGAATGATCTGAGTTCGTCAGATCCGCGCACCTTGCCCGACGGGATTTTTGCTTCGCGCGAAGAGACAATGGATGGCACCGATCCGCTATCTACCCACTTCCTCAAGCACTCGGCAATCGAAACCGCACTGCGCGATTTGGATCGCGTCGCTACCCTAGAGGATGCGCGGATGTTGCGAGGGTTCTACCGGCATTTTGAGGCGAAGTGGCGGCTTCTCCTAGCGGAAAGCGAACCTCTGAAGACGCGAGCCGCCGAATTGCAAGCCCGGCTTGACGCGCGTGAAGTCTCGACCTTTCTAGACACCGTCAACAGCTTCTACCGCAGCGAGATCGATGGAGCGTTCAAGGTCTTTTTCACCCGCCGCCCACCCGGAAACGAGACCTCTGCCGAACCCCTCGCGGGTGCATTTGTCCTGCTTCACAGCCCGGTGGCGGAAGAGAACACCTCCTATTGGGACACGATCGTTTTGCACGAACTCGTCCACTACGTATCTGCACGCCAACCAAGGGAGCAGAAGCAAGCATTGACGGCTCGTTTCCTCGATCGGTGCCCTATGCCAGATGGGGTGAGTCGATACTGGCTGTTCGAGGAGCCCCTAGCTGTCGCGTGGGGCCAGGCGGCCTATTCCGCCAAGGTTCTGCAGTCGCCGCTTAACCCCAAAGAGAACTGGTATGCTATTCTATGGGTCGAAGTTGTTTCGCGCACGATCGCATCTAGCATAATTGACGGCTACGGTAACGATGAGCGGATCGAGGATATCATCGACGAGGCAGCAGACCGGTGCCTTGATCTTACCGCAATCGCGAACCGGCTTGGTCGATGACACGAGGCGCGAAGGTGCATTCGGATTGCATCGGTTCTGCCTTTCCTTAGCGCAATTCCAAAAGCAGCCAGTCCGTTTTCCACCCAATCTCGGCCCAACCCGATCCTTTCGGCTTTCCCCAAAAGCGGCCATCGGGCGAGCCCGACGGCCGCATTCATGCTCAGATTTCAGTGCGCTCGGCGATGATGAGTGCATCCTCCACGTCGACGCCCAGATAGCGAACCGTGTTCTCGATCTTGGTGTGGCCAAGTAGGATCTGGACCGCACGAAGGTTGCCCGTGGCGCGATAGATCATCGCAGCCTTAGTGCGCCGCATCGAATGTGTGCCGTAATCCTGGCGACGCAGGCCGACAGCGGTGACCCATTCATCGACAAGCCGGGCATATTGGCGCGTGCTCATCGGCCGCCCATGGTCGAGACGGCTCGGGAATACATAGTCGTCAGCGGTGCCGCCACGGCGCTGGAGCCATGCAGCAAGGCTACCGCGAGCGTCAGCGGAGATCTCGAACTGCACAGGCCGGCCGGTCTTCTGCTGGATCACCATCGCACGGGTGCGAATATCCGGCCCGGCCATGAGATTGCCGATGTTCAACTTTACCAGGTCGCAGCCGCGCAACTTGCTGTCGATCGCAAGGTCAAACAGCGCCCGATCCCGCAAGCGCTCCTCGCGGTCCAAAAAGAAACGGATAGCCCAAATCTGCTTCTGGGTCAGGGGACGCTTGGTCCCGACCGTCTTTCCGGCATTCCATGCGATGCGGTTCTGCATGGCAGGGTCTAGATGTGAATATGTCATCGTCTTTCTCCTTGGCCGTGATTGGCCAAGTAGAAAGAACGGGCATCGAGAAGCGAGAGTCGATCGGAAGCAGACATTAGCGCAACGCGGCCTCAATGACCGCTTTCGGGAGATGCTGGGGATCGGTCTAACGACCGAGATTGGGGCGCAATGCTGACCGGCAGCATTCGCCAGGATGGGACATTCTGCTCATAGGCCGTATGCCGACGGCCCGTTCTCAGGCGTCGAGCTCAGAAGAGTAGACTATCGAGCGAACCTATTGCTCGGCTGCCAAAGCTACCGGAGGATCATTCCGTGGCCAAACTAGATTTTTTGTTGAATGAGCGTAGCGCATCGACACCCACGACACTGCCATAGACCGCCGAAACCATCGTGCTGTCGATAGGGACGCCAGATATCCAAGCCAGAAGATGCATAATGCCGAAGGTCATCGCGGGTGCGACAATGGTCAGTTTAGCACCATCCGAAACCAACTCAGTCAGTCTCTTTCGGTTCTTTTCGATTGCTTCGACGGCGCTCCGGGTAAGTTGACCGCGATCGACCGCATTCAAGAGGTCGCCAATCTGACCATGTAATTCACGAAGGCAAGCGACAGCGTCAGCGGTGATCGGGTCGTTGAAGCGCTTCTCTTCGATAATAGTCGCAAGGGTGTCTAATTCGCTCAGAGCTACCGGTGCTAGACCACGCACTACGGCTACCTGTTCTCGTAGAGTCCGCCGACCAGTCCAGGCGCTTGCCGCGTAGGTCTTTTCCTTCTCAAAGTTGCGGTTCGCCTCAGTTACGCTCGATTCGAGGCTCTCGAAGATTTGTTCGTACGCTTTCCGCCATTCATCATCGAGCAGATCGACGCGACCGTCACGAGCTGGACTGTCGCGATATATTAAAAAGGATCGCAGCAGCTTTGCCAACTGCCCGGCCGACAACGTGGGGAGGATTCTTCTGAGACGTTTTGCTTTCGATGCCCCATCGACGGTGAAGCGCGGTGCCGTCGCATCAACACCGACTTCATGGGCTATGAAATTATCAAACGTCCGGTCGCTGAAATCCATCACATAGCCGGATCTCATGTTCAGAACGCGCTCGATCACCTCCATGTCTGTGGGGCTGAGAAGTGAAAACAGATTATCCGCCATGCCGTTGGAAATATCGAGTCCGCGTCGAAAGAGAAGGGAGGATTAACCGGGACCAGTGCCGGCCGTGGCTCGGGGCCTTGCCAGGATCAGATGTCATCGGATACCGTGAACGCTTGAAACTGACGCCATCGCCGCATGCGTGATCGTCAAGATGACGCGGGGAGGCGACGTGGCAGATAGTGAGTTGGCGGAGTGGAGCGACCTTTCGCTCACTGACTTGTTCTTCGCGTACCGCAAGGCCAAGGTCGATTGTTTTTATGAGTCGTCGATCAGGGTGGCCGAGCGGTTCATCGCCTATGAGCAAACGCTGCCCGATAACCTTGCGAGATTGCTAGTGCGGCTTCAGGCGGGAGAAGCAGCAGCCGTACTGGTTGAAGGTATCGAACAGCCGATCATCTTCCCCAAGCGCCTCGATTTCACGCCTGACAAGCAAGTACCCGACAAGCAAAGTCTTGGTGGGGCGGATGCGCACGCTTTTTTTTCGGACGCAGAGCGGGCCTTTGCGCATGCTACTCATCAACGGCAGCTCGTTCCCGAGTTCCGGCTCATCGGCGACTTCAACGTCGAAGCGCATATAATTTCGGCGCTTTGGATAAACCTGGTCGGGCATAAATTTGATTCCTGCCTGTCTTCCCGCGCGCTCGCATCTCGTGTCCGAAGGTACCGCACCGGCAAGGATCGGAAGTGGAGTGGCGACTATCACCGGGAAGCGCTCGGATCGTTCGAGCCATATTTCGAGCCATACCGGAAATGGCGCGATGACGGTCTTAAAGCCATGCGTGACGCGATCGACCGCGAACAACCGATAATCGCAATGACCCTCGACGTAGGAAATTTCTACCACAGGATCGATGCCGCTTTCTTCGTGGATCCACGCTTCCTAGAGTATCTGGGCGTCAAGCTTAGCCCTTTCGACCTGGCGTTCAGTCAGCTCATTAGCGACGCGCTGTGCGAATGGTCGGCGAGCTGCCACAAGACCCTGTCGGCACTGGGTTGCCACGATGATGCGCAGGAGCAAGGTGGCATTCCAATCGGTCTGTCGATCGTCCGAGTGATATCGAACGTACTACTCGCCTTTTTGGATCGGCAAGTCGAACGCCAGTTGAGTCCAATTTACTACGCCCGCTATGTCGACGACCTGTTCCTTGTGCTTCACGACAGCAATGAAATCCGCTCGCCCGACGACCTTTGGGAATTTATCAGCCAGCGCATTCGCGCTTTCGAGCGCACGTCTGACGGCAACGTCACACTTGCGCTACCAGATTGGGGCGGCGAAACCCGGTTGACGCTACAGGCAGCCAAGCAGAAGATTTTCTTCCTGAGCGGCCGCTCGGGTGCCGACCTGCTCGATCATATCGCTTCGCAAATCCGTGAGGTATCGAGCGAACGGCGGACCATGCCGCTACCCGAGCACATCGAGAAATCCCATGCCGCGCGGGCACTCGCCACTACCGAGTCCTCGGACGACGCCGACAGCCTGAGACGGGCGGACGGGCTGACGCTACGCCGACTTGGCTGGTCGGTTCTCCTGCGTGCGGTCAACACGCTGGCGCGCGACCTGCAACCGCAAGATTGGAAAGTGCAGCGTGACGATTTCTACGAATTCGCGCACGAACACGTTATCCGCCCCGACAAAGTGCTCGAGCAGGTCGATCACTTGCCGCGCCTGCTGTCATTTGCGGTGTCACTCGAAGATTGGGCACCGGCCCGCCGGGTATATCAAGAAACACTAGCCGCGATCTTCGATTTGGAGAGAGCGTCGGCTACTGCACGGATGCGGATCAATGGCATCCATGCTGACACCGTTCCCCCCGAAGTCTGGAACAATACACGAGTCCAAGTTCGGCACTTTTTTCGCGAGGCAATGATCCGCGCCTTTCCTTTGTCCTCCAAACCGGCGCGTTCACGGGCGTTCATGGGCCTGCTGAAGGATCTCGGGCTAACGGCGAAAGAGTTGGGCGATTTGGCGCTAAAGGCGCGCGAGACGGACTGGGCGCGGGTTCCCTACCGCGAGCACCTGCGCACCGATGCCGTGGGACAACCGGTCCAGAGGCCGAATGAGGCATTACTAGCGGAACGCTATCAGCACGTAGATTGCCTTCGCCAGTTCTTGGATCGCACCGAGCGTAGGACGGGAGGGGCAACGCCCGCCCGTGTGAGGCCGCAGGCAATAGCCGCGCCTGGCGAGGCGGCGCCGCGATCAATCCTCCCGTTCCTTTTCCCGACGCGGCCTCATACACCAGAGGAGATCGCACTTTTTCTGCCGGACGAGTGCGTGTTCGCTGAAGCGGTCGCCGCCGCTCATGCTTGGGCCAATTATACTCGTGCGGTGCGTGGGGTCTGGGTACGCTCCGACCTTGCAGATGAGTTGGAGCCTCCAGAAACGGAATTTGGCGAGGGGAAGTCTCCCAAAACTGACGATGTAGACGCGAGCGATGATCGTCCCTCGCCGGTTGTCGTGAAGCGCTCGGTGCCTAACCGCGCGGTGAGGTTGGGCCTGACTAGCTTCAAGGTAACAAACGAGAGCTGGGAGAAAGGCGCGGCCGGGAACCCCGATCTGTCGCTACGACGATATTGTCAGCTAGCTCACTTTGTGAATGTCGTGATCGGCACGAACCCCAAGCCCGATTATCTGCTCCTACCCGAACTGTCTTTGCCCGAGCGCTGGATCAACACTATCGCGGGCAGATTGCGTTCTCACGGGATCAGCTTGATCGCTGGACTTGACTACTCACATCACCCAGACAAGCGGGTCGATAGCTCGGCGGTGCTAGTGCTGACTGATGATCGGCTGGGCTTCCCGTCCTCGATCCAAGTACGGCAACGTAAGTCACTACCCGCGCCTGCGGAGGAGGAGCAGTTATATGCCAGCCACGGACTGAGCTGGTCTGAGGGGAAGGACGTCAAAACGGTATACCAGCATAACGGGCTTTATTTCGGTATTCTCGTTTGCAGCGAGCTTCAAAATATGGAGTATCGCGCGAGTTTCCAGGGGCAAGTCGATTGCCTGATTACACTCTCGTGGAACAAGGACTTGGAAAGCTTCTCGGCGCTAGTTGATGCCGCTGCGCTCGATGTCCATGCTTATATAGCGCTGGTCAACAACCGCCGTTACGGCGACAGCCGGCTGCGGCGGCCAGCCAAGCGATCGTTTGATCGTGACGTGTGTCGGGTTCGCGGCGGATTGAATGATCAACTGGTTGTCGTCGAGATCGAGCCGACCGGATTACGTCGGCAACAGAGCCGCGAGAAGCGATGGCCACGCCCGACGGATGCCTATAAACCGGCACCCGAAGGTTTTATCGTGTCCCCCTCGCGCAAGTGCGTCCCTGATTAATCGCTGTAAAACACGGCGTGTAGCAGCTTTCGAAATGCAATTAGGGTCATCGAACGGCTTGAATCGGGGCGCAATGCTGCCGCCGCTCCGACCCGAGCCAATGGCAGCTTGTGGGATTTCACCGCAACTGGCCAAATGACCGCGATTAGGGCGCAAAGCGGACGACGTCACGGCAGATCGACATAAATTTGCCAATGATTTGAGTGCCCATCTTCGTCTCCTATGGGGCACCATTTTTTTGACCATGCATAAGTCGCCATGGAGAAATTGCTTCGAGGCCGGGTTTCCAGCTTGCGATGGTCCTCGGCGACGATCGTATGCGACAACGTGCGCCCAGCCGAGGATTGGCCCTTGCACCGCGATGCGATCCGTCGGTGCAGCGCATTCGGGTCTTTTTCAGTCCGCGTGGGCGGGCGCTCCGGGGGCGTGGCTATGGCCACCACCATCTCGTTGCCCCGCCGCCGTAAGTGCCGCGTAATCGCTGGCGTCCATATCAGGCATGGCTTTGACGAAGGCGGCGATGTTCCAGATCGTCGCATCGTCGTGGGTGGGGCCGAACGCGGGCATGCCGCTCATCTTGACGCCGTGCTTCACCAGCCAGTGGACCTCTTCGATGCTCCAGCGCTGCGCGGCATGAGCGAGCGCCGGCGGGAGCGGGCGCATCGTCTTGGCCCATTCGGCGCGAGAGGCGCCGATGCCTCCATGGCAATGCGCGCACATCGCCTTGTACTCACCGGCTCCTGCGGCGATCATCGCCGGCGTGATTGCACCCGGCGCAGTGAGATCGTCTGCCGCGCCTTGCACGTGGTTTCGCATGGTCGTGGTCAGCGCCCAACCCACGATCGGATTGTGGCGATCGGTCGCGGCGATGTTGTAACCGCCTGTCAGCACGATCAACAAACCGGTCGCCGCCAGCAGGAGCAGCATGCCGAGTGCGCCGATGAGGACGTTCCTCGCCGCCGGTGTCATTTCCCTGCTCCCTCGTAGCACTGGACATAGCCCTTGTAGCCCAACTCGTCCTCGGCTCCGGGCGGAACGATGATCATCGTCATCGACTGCAGTCCCGCATCGCCCTCTTCATCGCCCGGCTGCAAGGCGACCGTAAGGCCGGCATCGGAGAAAGTTGCGTCTCCCGTGCGAGGAAGGACGATCAGCTTTCCGTTCAGTTTGATCGTCGCGAGCCCGCCCGGCTCGTAGAGAAGCGAAGGAAAGGCGACCTCGGTCAGAAGCACCGCACAGCGGCCTTCCCGCCCGCCCAGGGCTTGGATGTCCGCGTTGGTCATGGTCTCCGGCTTGATGGCCGCGGTTGCGACGTTGGCGAGCGCGTTGCGCGCCAGCATGATGGGCGCGGGCGTGGGCGCCGGTTCGAGCTGCGCTTCGCGATCATTGCCCACCGCGGTGTTCTCGTTGCAACCGACAAGCGCGAGGGCGACACTGCCGAGCAGCGCGGCGGCGGGAAGTTTCGACAATCCGGTCATTGCTCGATCTCCTCCGGAAGCCGCCGCGCGACTCTGACGCCGTTCTCCTCGATGTCCTCGATCAGATACTTCATCTGCGCGATCTCGCGTCGCTGGGCGAGGATGATGTCGTGCGCCAGCTTGCGCACGCGCGGGTCGCGGATGTGGGCCCGTTCGCTGGTCATGATCGCGATCGAATGATGCGGGATCATGGCCTGCATATATTCGGTGTCGGTGACGGTGGTCTGGCTGCGCACCAGCCAAAGGGCGAGCGCGAAGACGACGACCGCCACGCTCAGGATGATGAAGTTCTTGGTGCGGTTCTTGTACATGCTCCACATGAAGCCGAGCATCACGACCATCATGGCGGCGCCCATCACGAAGGCCATCCAGAAGCGCGTCTCGCTCCAGAAGACATGATCGATGCTGTAGGTGTTGAAATACATCAGCACGAACATCACCACGGTGCCGGTGGCGATCATCGCCATGAAGCGGACATACATACTCATGCCGCTGTCATGGCCTTTTTGCTGTTTCTTGCCGTCCGCAGGCATGTGCAATTCTCCTGTTGCCACTGTCTTGCCAATGCAGTGCGATGGCGAAAGTTTCGCCCCGACGCCAGGTCGCGACAGTTCTTCGGGGACCGGGGCCCTGGATCAACGGATCGGAAGGCACCGCCGGAACGCGCCGCCGGAATGCGCCGACGGAGCGCGTCTGCGGCGCTTGCGGCTGTTCCACCCCTTGCGTCCGGGAGCATCCGGTATTTCGCAGAGCGACCGAGCGGTTTCTGCGACCGGACGTTCGAAACGGCGGGCAGGAGCTTGAGAAAACAGCTTCGAGTTTAACTTATGCGGCGGAAAAGGCGCATCTTTATCACTAAAGCTGGATTTCGGCAGGAGGGAAAGGAGGTTCGCGTGCAGGAGTTGTTTCCTCAAAGTCTGGTCGCTTGCATTCGCGACGGCAGACCGCCTTATCCCGATGAACTGGCCAGCCTCACCACCAAGCTATGGCGCGAGGCGATAGTGTACTGGGACATGGCCGCTCGAGATCCAGCCGACCTACTGGCGCGCGTCGCTCTTTGCGGGTGCGGCCAGGACCACGGGCGCTCTGCAGCGACCGCGGGGTTTTCGAGGGACCCAAAGAGAGTCGCCGGTTTGCAGCGAACGGAGTTCTCGACAGCATCGTTGACTAGCGCGGCTCCGATGGGTCGACTTCCATAGAGAGGGGAAGATAGACCGGAGATTGTGATGAAACAGCGCTAGTGGATCGCAGTGGCCTCTCGCGATCGGTGCAATGACTTTTCCGATCTTGACCGGGGGCCAGACGACCGCGCCGCCCGCGCCGGAATTCCACCAAAACACCCTCGTCGAGCGCGGGGCGCTTGTCCTCCCTCCCGTCGCCGGGCAGCCGGCCAGAATCTACTTCGAAGTCACCGATCGGGGCGACGAGAATGCAGTGTGCATCCGCGAGGTCGCGATCGAACATCCGGATGTCGCGAAACCTTTCGAAACCCGGGGACCGGACATGAGAAGATTGGCAAACGTGCCGATCCACCAAGGGGAAACCGTCGAATTCGGGCCTGGGCGAGCGCCAGGTGGTGCTGTCGGATTACGACTCCGACGTGGTTCCAAGAGCCACCTTTGCGATGCGGCTGATCTTCGCGAACGGCGAGGCGGTGTCTACGCCCCTGGTCGCCGGGTCGGCGTTGAACGAGAATGGCGTCGATACGCCAGGCCAGGCAACCGGTTTTGCGGACTGGCGCAGGGGCTTGTGCCGTCTCTCGGGCGCAAGCACCAGGCCGACCGCCGCGACCCCGGAGAAAAGTATTGCGCTCCTGCCGCTGTAGGCGGTTAAGTGGCGAGCATGAGCGACACAGCCACCGGCGAGGACGAGGGGTCTCGCATCCATCTTCAAACCGACCGCCCCCTGCAAGAGCGGCTCTGGATGGCGAACCGCGTAGGCTGGGCCGTCATGCTGGTGCTCGTGGTCGTGGCCATTCTGGGGCTGACAGGAAGCGGAGGATGGCTTTCGCACCATCAGCTTCGCGCGGGCGACGCGACGATCGACCTTCCGCGGATCGGCCGCTGGGCGGCTGCCGATCATCTCAGCGTCGAATTCGCGCCGGAGCAGCGAGGATCGTCCCGGGTGACCGTCCCACAAAGCTTTCTCGACCTGTTTGCGATAGAGGCTGTGAGCCCCCGGCCGTCCTCCGTCGTGGCGACGCCGGAGGGACATATCTACACGTTTGATCTGTCCGGCACCGGCGGCGGTCGCAGCGCACGGTTCTCGCTCCGCCCGCCCGGCCCTGCGTGGCCCACTTCCGTAACCGGTTTCGCAGTCGACGGTTCGAAGGCGCCCCCGGGTGCTGTCGTCGTCCTGCCCTAGGGGAGAAAGCCGAATGGACAGTGTAATCAGGGGCATCGTCATCTACGCCGTGATGCTGGTGATCGTCCGCATTTCGGGTCGTCGCACGATGGCGCAGGCGACCCCGTTCGATTTCGTGCTTCTCCTGATCGTCGCCGAGACGACCCAGCAGGCTCTGCTGGGGGATGACTTTTCGATTACGAATGCGGTGGTGCTGATCGTCACTCTGTTTCTGACCGATATCGGGCTGTCATATCTCAAGCGCTGGTCGCCTCGGGTATCGAGGCTTCTCGATGGTCGGCCGACCTTTCTCATTCAAGATGGCCAGATCGATCACCGCGCCCTCGAGAAGAGCCGGACGGACACCGCCGACGTGATGTTCGCGGCGCGGTCCCAGCACGGGTTGGAGCGGCTCGATCAGGTCAAGCACGCCATCCTCGAGAATGATTCCGGCATCTCGATCATTCCGCGGCAAAAATCCGGCTGACCTCCAGCGCCGATCGCTTGTTCGATTTGCGAAGCGTCAGTCGCGCAGCGCCGGGGCAAGCGTTTCCGCCTGTCCATCCGACGGCTGCGGGACCACTCCCAACACCTCTGCCAGCAGCGGATAGACCGCCACATTGTCGAAGATCGGCAGGGTCACGCCGGATCGGAACGCCGGGCCCGAAGCGATGAACAGCGCCTTCATCGCCGGGTCGAGATTGTCGTAGCCATGCGTGCCGCCATCGGGGCTGTAGCGCGGCTCGCTCGCCAGGATGAGCCAACCGGTTTCGGCGAGGCAGAAGATGGCGGGCACGCGGGGATGCGTCCCGTAGGCGAAGCGCTCGGGGAGATCGCCCTTGCGCCAGCATTGCATATGCGGGTGCGGCCTGAGCAGCGCTGCCGCGACCTCTTCTTCCCGGCCCGGCAGGGGGTCGAGGCTGAGGAACGCGCCATCGCTGATGGTGCGGAATGCGGCAGGGTCGAGCAGCCGGTCGGCGCGGATCACCCGCTCGGCGCTGGTCGCGGCCATCCCGTGATCGGAGGTGATGACGAAATTGACCGGCTGGCCGAGCGCGTCGAGCCCGGCCCCGAGTTCGCCGATCCGGGAATCCACTTCACGGATCGCGGCCCTGGTTTCGGGCGCTTGCGGGCCGTAGCGGTGTCCGGCGGTATCGACCGTATCGAAATAGAGCGTGACGAATTGCGGCCGGCTGGCCTGCGGGCGGCGCAGCCAGTCGACCACCGCGCGGACCCGCTGCGGGTTGGTGATGTTCAAGTCGAAGCGCTGCCAATCGGCGGGACGGGTGCCGCGCACGGCGACCTCGGAACCCGGCCAGAACATGGTCGCCGTGCGCACGCCCTGCTTCTCGGCGGTGACCCAGATCGGCTCGCCGCCGTCCCACCAGAAGGGATCGAGCGCCTGGCTCGCATTGCCCATCGAGAAGCGCTCGCCGGGACGCGCGGCGTCCTCCATATTGTTGTCGACGATGCCGTGGCGATCGGGGCGCAACCCGGTGACGATGGTGTAATGATTGGGGAAGGTCTTGGTCGGGAAGGAGGGACGCATCTCGGCGGTTACGCCCGTGGCCGCCAGCGCATCGAGATTGGGGCTGTCGCCGCGCCGCAGATACTCGGGTCGGAAGCCGTCGATCGAGACGAGAATGGTGACCGGCTCGCGCTGCGTCGCGGCAATGGTCTGCGGCGCCGTAACGGCGGTGGCGGTGGTGCAGCCCGCGAGCGCGAGAAACAGGCTGGCGAACAAAGAGCGAAGCATCATCATGGAATCCCGAAAGGTCGCGGCGCGGCCAGTCGGGCCGCTGTTTCGAGCGCCGGTTACAGAGTGACTACACTTGCGACAACTTTTCCCTTCGCGCGCCATGGGCTTGACCCTCGGGAGGCGGGCGGGAATGGGGTGCAGGCGCGACGGCCCGCGAAAGGACCGCTAAAGAGGAGCCCGACCAGACATGACCGATACCGCCCCGATCAAGATGCGATCATGGCTGTTCGCCCCCGGCGACAGCGAGAAGAAGATGACCAAGGCGGTCGGCGGCGCGGCGGATGTGGTGATCCTCGACCTCGAGGATGCGGTCTCGATTGAAAACAAGCCCGCGGCGCGGGTGGCGGTCGCGGAATTCCTGCGCGGGAATCAGGATAACCGCGCAAGGCTGTTCGTCCGGGTCAATCCGCTCGACGGCCCGCACACGCTCGAAGACCTCGCCGCGGTCATGCCCGCGCGGCCGGGCGGGATCATGCTGCCCAAGGTATCCGGCCGCGCAGATATCGAGGTGCTCGACCGCTATCTCGAGGCATTGGAGGTGGCGAACGGGATCGAGCAGGGTTCGACCCCGGTGATCGTGCTGGTCACCGAAACCGCGCGCAGCATGTTCCATTGCGGCGATTTCGCGGGCGCGCCGCGGCTGGTCGCGATGACCTGGGGAGCGGAGGATCTGGCGGATTCCATCGGCGCGCAATCCAACACCGATGCGGACGGCCGGTTCGGCTTCACCTATGAGCTGGCGCGCAGCCTGTGCCTGCTCGGTGCGGCAAGTGCGAGCGTGCCCGCGATCGAGACGATCCAGGCCGATTTCCGCGATCTCGAGACGCTCAAGGCGCGCGCGGAGCAGGTGCGGCGCGCGGGCTATCGCGGGATGCTGGCGATCCACCCGGCACAGGTCGAAGTGATCAACGCAGCCTTCACCCCGAACGCGGAGGAGATCGAGAAGGCGCGGGAGATCGTCGCGCTGTTCGCAGCCAATCCGGGAGCGGGGACGATCGGTTACGAGGGCGGCATGCTCGACCGCCCGCATCTGTCGCGCGCGCAGCAATTGCTGGCGCAGGTCGAGGGCTGATGAGCGGCGATTTCGCCGGCTGGATCGGCCGCAGCGTCACCGCGCGCGATCGGCTCGAACCGGCGCGCAGCAATGCGCTGCTGGCGGCGCTGGGCGGGCAGGGCAAGGGCGCGGCGGGGGATCCGTTGCCGCTGCTGCACCACTGGCTCCATTTCTGGGATGTCCGACCGCCCGCCGGGCTGGGCGCGGACGGTCATCCGGCCAAGGGGGATTTCCTCCCGCCGGTGCCGCTGCCGCGGCGGATGTGGGCCGGGGGGCGGCTCGCCTTCCACGCGCCGCTGGTGCTGGGCGAGGAGGTGACCAGGACCTCGACGATCCTCGGTGTCGAGGAGAAGCACGGGCGCAGCGGGACGCTGGTGTTCGTGACGCTCGAACATGCGATCGCCAATGCCGGCGGGCTGGCGATCCGCGAGGAGCAGGATCTGGTCTACCGCGCCGCTGCCGCTTCCGGACCGTCGCTGCCCTTAGCCGCGCCCCCGCCCGAATGCGGCTGGCGCGCGAGTGTCGATCCCGATCCGGTCCTGCTGTTCCGCTATTCCGCGCTGACCATGAACGGGCACCGGATCCATTACGACCGGCCCTATGCCATGGGCGAGGAAGCCTATCCGGCGCTGGTGGTGCATGGTCCGCTGCAGGCGACGCTGTTGATGGGGCTGGCGCAGCAGCATCTCCCGCAGCCGATCACCGGGTTCGAATTCCGCGGCGAAGCGCCCGCCTTCGACGGAATGCCGCTGCATCTGTGCGGCGAGCCAAGCGATGAAGGGGCAAGCCTCTGGAGCCAGCAGGGCGACCAGGTCGCGATGCGGGCGCGTGTGACCTGCGGGGCTGCGTCAGCGGGGTAGAGCGGCGATCTCGGCCAGCACTCGCTCGGCGAGTTCGAGGCGGCAGATCAGCAGGTCGGGCACGGAGGTGTCGCACGCGTTGTAGGCGAGCGGCGCGCCGTCGATCCGGCTGACGTGGAGGCCATGCGCCGCGGCGACCGCAGCGGGGGCGCAATTGTCCCACTGGTGCTGGCCGCCCGCGTGGAGATAGATTTCCGCCTCGCCGCGAACCACCGCCATCGCCTTGGCGCCCGCGCTGCCCATCGGGACGAGCTCGGCGCCCAGCGCCTTGGCCACAGCCAGCGCCTGAGCGGGCGGGCGGCTGCGCGAGACCACCATGCGCGGGGTCGCAGGCGCTTCGGGCAGGGCGACCGGCCTGTCGGAGCGCAGCACCAGATCGAGAGCGGGGAGCGCGACCGCGCCGATTTGCGCGACTCCGCCGATCGCCAGCCCGATATGGACCGCCCAGTCGCTGCGCCCCTCGCCATATTCGCGCGTGCCGTCGACCGGGTCGATGATCCAGACGCGCTCCTTGCCGAGCCGCGCATCGGTGTCGGCGGATTCCTCCGACAACAGCCCGTCATCGGGACGGTGCTGCGCGATCGCGCGGCACAGGAAGCGATTGGCGGCCTCGTCGCCGGCATCGCCCAGGGCGCGGCCCGCGATCAGGCCCGAGTCGCGGATTGCCAGCGCAATCCGCCCGGCGTGATGCGCCAATTGCGCGGCGAGTTCGGAATCGTCCATCGCGGTCCTGCTATTTCAGCGGCATGATCTGGCGGACGATGTATTCGGCCGCCTCGCCGGGGGTCATTGCGACCGTGTTGACCACGATGTCGGGTTTCTCGGGGGTTTCATAGGGGCTGTCGATCCCGGTGAAGTTCTTGAGCTTGCCCTCGCGGGCCTTCTTGTAGAGCCCCTTCACATCGCGCTGTTCGGCGACCTCCAGCGGGGTGTCGACGAAGATTTCGACGAACTCGCCCGCGGGCAGCATGTCGCGCACCATTTGGCGCTCGGCGCGGAAGGGGCTGATGAAGGCGGTCAGCACGATCAGCCCGGCATCGGCCATCAGCCGCGCGACCTCACCGACGCGGCGGATGTTCTCGATCCGGTCGGCATCGGTGAAGCCCAGGTCCTTGTTGAGCCCGTGGCGGACATTGTCGCCGTCGAGCAGGAAGGTGTGGCGGTTCATCACCGCCAGCAGCTTCTCGACCTCGTTGGCGATGGTCGATTTGCCCGAACCCGACAGGCCGGTGAACCACAGCACCCGCGGGGCCTGGTTCTTGAGGCCGGCGTGGTCCTGCCGGGTGATGTCGGTGGGCTGCCAATGGACGTTCTGCGCGCGGCGCAGCGCGAAATGGAGCATCCCGCCGGCGACCGTACGGTTGGTCAGCTTGTCGATCAGCACGAAGCCGCCCAGCGTGCGGTTGTCGGCATAGGGTTCGAAGACGATCGGCTTCTCGGTGCGGACCTCGGCGACGCCGATCGAATTGAGCGTCAGCGTCTTGGCGGCGAGATGCGCCATGGTGTTGACGTTGATCTCGTATTTGGGCTCCTGCACGCTGGCCGAGACGGTCTGCGTGCCCAGCTTGAGCCAATAGGCGCGGCCGACCAGCATCGGGTCGTCGTCCATCCACACCAGCGTCGCCTCGAACTGGTCGGAGACCTGCGGCGGATCCTCGGCGGCGGCGATCACATCGCCGCGCGAGCAGTCGATTGCGTCGGCGAAGGTCAGCGTGACCGACTGGCCCGCCACGGCCTCGTCGAGGTCGCCCGAGAAGGTGACGATCCGCTCGAGCGTGGTGGTCTTGCCAGAGGGCAGCACCCGCAGGGCAGCGCCCGGCTTGATTGTTCCGCTGGCGACCAGACCGGCGAAACCGCGAAAGTCGAGATCGGGGCGGTTGACCCATTGCACCGGCATCCGGAACGGCTTGTCCTGCGCATCGGCGGCATCGAGCTCAACGGCCTCGAGATGCTCGATCAGCGAGGGACCGCTGTACCAGGGCATGTTGTCCGAAGGGCCGGCGATGTTGTCGCCCTTGAAGCCCGAGATCGGCATGGCGGTGAAGGTCTCGATCCCGATCTCGGCGGCGAAGCGCGCGTAATCGGCGACGATCGCCTCGTAGGTCGCCTGATCGTAATCGACCAAATCCATCTTGTTGACCGCCAGCACGATCCGGCGAATCCCCAGCCGGTGGCACAGGAAGCTGTGCCGCCGGGTCTGCACCAGCACGCCCTTGCGCGCATCGACCAGGATCACCGCCAGCTCGGCGGTGGAGGCGCCGGTGACCATGTTGCGGGTGTATTGCTCGTGGCCGGGGCAATCGGCGACGATGAACTTGCGCCGGTCGGTGGAGAAGAAGCGATAGGCGACGTCGATGGTGATGCCCTGCTCGCGCTCGGCGGCCAGCCCGTCGACCAGCAGCGCGTAGTCGAGCTCCTGCCCCTGCGTGCCGATGCGCTTGCTGTCGCTTTCGAGGCTGGCGAGTTGGTCCTCGAAGATCATCTTGCTGTCGTAGAGCAGCCGCCCGATCAGCGTCGACTTGCCGTCGTCCACGCTGCCGCAGGTGATGAAGCGCAGCATGGTCTTGTGCTGGTGGCGGGTCAGATAGGCGTCGATATCCTCCCCCGCGAGCGCATCGGGGCGGTAGGCCTGTTCGGGGATGGGCTGATCGGCCATCAGAAATAGCCCTCCTGCTTCTTCTTCTCCATCGACGAGCCGCCGGCATCGCGGTCGATCGCGCGGCCCTGTCGTTCGCTGGTGGTGGTCAGCAGCATTTCCTGGATGATCTCGGAGAGGGTGGAGGCGGTACTCTCGACCGCGCCGGTGAGCGGATAGCAACCAAGCGTGCGGAAGCGGATCGAGCGTTCGACCGGCTCTTCGCCCTCGAGCGGGAAGCGCTCGTCGTCGATCATCACCAGCATCCCGTCGCGCTCGACCGTGGGCCGCGGCGCGGCGAAATAGAGCGGGACGATCTCGATGTTCTCGAGCTGGATATATTGCCAGATGTCGAGCTCGGTCCAATTGCTCAGCGGGAACACGCGGATACTCTCGCCGCCATTGCGGCTGCGCGGCGCCTTGCGGGCGTTGTAGAGGTTCCACAATTCGGGGCGCTGGTTCTTGGGGTCCCAGCCGTGGCTGGCGGTGCGGAAGGAGAAGATCCGCTCCTTGGCGCGGGCCTTCTCTTCGTCGCGGCGGGCGCCGCCGAAGGCCGCGTCGAAGCCGTGGAGGTCGAGCGCCTGCTTGAGCCCCTCGGTCTTCCACATATCGGTGTGCAGCGACCCGTGATCGAAAGGGTTGATCCCGCGCTCGATCGCTTCGGGGTTGCGATGGACCAGCAGCTCCATCCCCGCCTCGCGCGCAGCCTTCTCGCGCAGCGCATACATCGCCTTGAACTTCCAGGTGGTGTCGACGTGAAGCAGCGGGAAGGGCGGCGGCGCGGGGTAGAAGGCCTTGCGCGCCAGATGCAGCATCACCGCGCTGTCCTTGCCGACCGAATAGAGCATCACCGGCTTCTCGGCCTCGGCGACGACCTCGCGCATGATGTGGATGCTCTCGGCTTCGAGCCGTTCGAGATGGGTGAGGATGCGGGTCATGATGCTCCGGTCCTCTAAATCCTCGCGTCGGCGCGGCGAAACACAGCATTTCTATCAGGCGGCTGCGCGGCACTTTGTTTCGCCGCCCGGTTTGCAGGATCCCGGTTCGGCGATTGCAATTTGCCGCGATTGCGGGTTTCTTGCCGCAAAAGGCGTTACGCCGGGATGGGTGGATTTCTATGAACGACTGGATCGAAACGGCCCGCAGGGCCTGCGCCGCCGCGCGCCAATATCGCGAGGCGGTGCGCGCGGCGACCGCCGCTCTGGTCGCTCCCGGCGGAAAGCCCGACCCCGCGCTGATCGAGCGCGAGCAGCGCCGCGTCCATGGTTTCGCCTGGATCGGCACTACAGTCGCCGCGCTGGAGGCGGTTGCCGACTGGGCGGCGCGGATCGAGGCCGCGGGCCGCTTCGGCGAGGTTGAGCAGCTGGCGCTGGCGATCGGCTTCGGCGAATATTGCCACCAGCTCGCCAGCGCGCTGCCGATGAGCCAGAGCGAATTTATCCGCCCCGCCGAACTCGGCGCCGCCGATCCGGCGCGCATCCTTGCCGCGGACCCCGCGGTTCGGCGCTTTCTCGACGAGGGCAGCACCGTGCAGCACCGTGCGGCGCTGGCGGACCACCTTGCCGAGGGGCGCGTACCCGACGAAGGCTTCGACGACGAGACGCTCGACATGATCCGCGGCCAGTTCCGCGCCTTCACCGCCGCTCGGATCGCCCCGCATGCGCAAGGCTGGCATCTCGCCGATGCGCTGATCCCGATCGAGCTGGTCGACGAGATGGCGCAGCTGGGCGTGTTCGGGGTCTGCATCGACGAGCGCTATGGCGGGCTGGGTCTGGGGAAGCTGGCGATGTGCCTGGTCTCGGAAGAACTGTCGCGCGGCTGGATCTGCGCCGGCTCGCTCGGCACCCGCTCGGAGATCGCCAGCGAGCTGATCGGCGAGAACGGCACCGAGGCGCAGAAGGCGCATTATCTGCCGCGGCTCGCGGACGGCTCGATCTTGCCGACTGCGGTCTTTACCGAGCCCGACACCGGCTCCGATCTCGCCTCGGTCCGCACCCGCGCGGTCAGGGACGAGGCGGGCGAATGGCGGGTCCACGGTTCCAAGACCTGGATCACCCACGCCGCGCGCGCCGATCTGATGACGCTGCTGTGCCGCACCGACGCCGAGACGCCGGGCTATGGCGGGCTCTCGATGTTGCTCGCCGAAAAGAGCCGCGGCAGCGAGACCGACCCCTTCCCCGACGAGGCACTGGCGGGCGACGAGATCGCGGTGCTCGGCTATCGCGGGATGAAGGAATACACGCTCGGCTTCGATGGTTTCGCGGTGGCGGGCGACGCGCTGCTCGGCGGCGCCGAGGGACAGGGGTTCAAGCAATTGATGCGCACCTTCGAGGGCGCGCGGATCCAGACCGCGGCGCGCGCGATCGGGGTCGGCTGGCACGCCTTCGATCTCGCGCTGCGCTATGCCGGCGAGCGGCGCCAGTTCGGCAAGCCGCTGCTCGCCTTCCCGCGCGTGGCGGACAAGCTGGTGCTGATGGCGGTCGAACAGCTGATGGCGCGCGAGCTCACTTATTCCGCGGCGCGCCACAAGGACAAGGGCGAGCGCTGCGACATCGAGGCGGGCATGGCCAAGCTGCTCGCTGCGCGGGTCGCCTGGGCCAATGCCGACAATGCGGTCCAGATTCACGGCGGCAATGGCTATGCGCTCGAATACGAAGTGAGCCGGGTGCTGTGCGATGCGCGGATCCTCAACATCTTCGAGGGCGCGGCTGAAATCCAGGCGCAGGTGATCGGGCGCGGGCTGCTGACGCAGCGCGAAAGCGGCTGACCCTGCGGCCCGGCGAGCGCCATGCCCGCTCCGGCGATGCCCGCTGGTGCTCGCCTTCGCAAAGGTCTAGTCTCATATTGCAACCGAGATTCGCGTTCTCAGCTTAGACAGGAACGCACACAGGGATCCGCCGACACATACGGGAGAGAGAGATGACCAAGACCTATTCCAATCTGATCGACGGCGAGCTCGTCACCACCGCGGGGACGATGGATGTCATCAACCCCGCGACCGAGGAAGTCGTCGGTCAGGTTCCTTCCGCGGGCCAGGACGAGCTCGACCGCGCGGTCGCCGCCGCGCGCCGTGCCTTCCAGAGCTGGAAGAAGACCACGCCCGAAGAGCGCCAGAAGGTGGTCCAGGGAATCGCTGCGACGATCAAGGAGAACGCCGACGAGCTGTTCCGCCTGCTCACCAGCGAGCAGGGCAAGCCGCACAACCAGGCGCAGCAGGAGATCTACGGCGCCGCCGGGCTCGCCGCCGCGCAATCCACGCTGCGGCTCGAGGATGTGATCAATCAGGACGACGACACCCGCCTGTCGCGCACCCGCCGCGTGCCGGTGGGCGTGGTCGGCGGCATCGTGCCGTGGAACTTCCCGATCATGATGGCGATCCAGAAGATCGTGCCGGCGCTGGTCGCGGGCTGCACCATCGTGCTCAAGCCCTCGCCCTTCACCCCGCTGACCACGCTCAGGATCGCCGAGCTGATCAAGGATGTCGTGCCCGCAGGCACGGTCAACATCATCACCGGCCCCGACGAGCTGGGTCCGATGATCACGAGCCACCCGGGGATCGACAAGATCACCTTCACCGGCTCGACCGCGACCGGCAAGAAGATCATGGAAGGCGCCAGCAAGGACTTGAAGCGCATCACGCTCGAGCTGGGCGGCAACGACGCCTCGATCGTGCTCGCAGATGCCGATGTCGAGAAGGTCGCCGAGCAGCTGTTCTGGTCGAGCTTCTCCAACGCCGGGCAGGTCTGCATCGCCGCCAAGCGGATCTACATCCACGAGGACATCTACGACGATCTGTCCAAGGCGATCGCCGCCTATGCCAAGACGGTGAAGGTCGGCGACGGCGCGCAGCAGGGCACCGGGGTCGGCCCGATCCAGAACAAGAAGCAGTTCGAGCGCGTCTGCGAGCTGATCCAGGACGCCAAGGACCAGGGCTATCAGTTCCTCACCGGGGGCGATGTCGATCCTTCGGGCACGGGCTATTACGTGCCGATCACGATCCTCGACAATCCGCCTGAGGATGCGCGGATCGTGGCCGAGGAGCAGTTCGGCCCGGTCATGCCGCTGATGAAATTCGCCACCGTCGACGAGGCGATCGAGCGCGCCAATGCCTCGGAATACGGGCTCGCGGGCGCGGTCTGGACCGCCGATGCCGAGCAGGGCGTCGCAGTCGCCGAGCGGATGGAAACCGGCACGGTGTGGGTCAACGAGTTCATGCACCTCTCGCCCTTCGCGCCCTTCGGCGGGCACAAGCAGTCGGGCATCGGCGCCGAATACGGCATCGATGGCCTGAAGGAATTCACCTATCCGCAGGTGATCACGATCAAGCGCGACGCCTTCGCCTGAGGCGCATCTGAAATCCAAAAGAAAGGGGCGGCCATGGTGCCGCCCCTTTCCGTTTCAGTCTTACTTTCGAGCCAGGCGAGCACGCTCAGGCGCCCTTGAATGCGGGTTTGCGCTTCTGGAGGAAGGACATCGCGCCTTCCATCGAATCCTGGCTCATGCCCGCCTCGCGCTGGCCCTGCGCTTCCATTAGCAATGTGGCGGTGAAATCGCTCTCCAGCCCGGCGCGGATGTTGCGCTTCATCAGCCCCAGCGCCACCGTCGGGCCGTTGGCGAGCTTCTCCGCCAGCGCCTCCGCCTCCGCGGTGAGCGCCTCGTCCGCGACGCATTTATAGATCAGTCCGATCCGCTCGGCTTCCTCGCCGTGGATTTTCTCGCCCAGCATCATCATCCGCGTCGCCTGCGCGGTGCCGACCAGCCGCGGCAGCATCCAGCTTGAGCCGCCATCGGGCACAAGCCCGATATTGACGAAGGCCTGGAGGAAATAGCCGCTCTTGCCCGCAATCACGAAATCCGCCGCCAGCGCGATCGAGCATCCGACGCCGGCGGCCGGACCCTGCACCGCCGAGACCACCGGCACCGGCACGCTGGCCAACGCCTGGATCATCGGGTTGTAATGCCGCTGGAGCGAGGTGAAGGCGCGGTCGCCGCCGTTGCTCGGCCCGCTGCCCGATTTGTCGGAATTCAGAGCCAGATCCGCGCCCGAGCAGAAGGCGCGGCCCTCGCCGGTCATCAGCACCGCGCGCGCGCCGTCGAGGTCGCGGACCGCGTCGAAGACCTCGTCCGCCATCTGCGGCGGGCAGGCGTTGAGCCGCTCGGGCCGGTTGAGGGTCAGCTTCAGCACATTGCCGGCGCGGGTGGTGGTGATGGTCTCGTAGCTCATGGCGCTCTCCCGGGCGTCTGGTGGGTCGGTTTCGTTCGCGAACTTATCGCCACCCTATCGGCGCGGGCGCAAGGCGCAAGCGGCGATAGGGTGCGGGGGTAGCCCCGTCAGCGGTTCCTGCGTCCCTCGACCAGCCGGTCGACCAGCGAGGGATCGGCCAGCGTCGAGGTGTCGCCCAGCGCGCCGAACTCGTTCTCGGCGATCTTGCGCAGGATGCGGCGCATGATCTTGCCCGAGCGGGTCTTGGGCAGGCCGTCGGTGAACTGGATGTGATCGGGGGTGGCGATCGGGCCGATCTCCTTGCGGACATGCAGGCGCAGTTCCTCCGCCAGCGCGTCGGACCCCTCGCGATCCGCATAGAGCGTGACGTAGCAATAGATGCCCTGGCCCTTGATGTCGTGCGGGCAGCCGACCACCGCCGCCTCGGCCACGCTGTCGTGCAGCACCAGCGCGCTCTCGATCTCGGCGGTTCCCATGCGGTGGCCCGAGACGTTGATCACGTCGTCCACCCTTCCGGTGATCCAGTAGTAGCCGTCCTCGTCGCGGCGGCAGCCGTCGCCGGTGAAATATCTGCCCATATAGGTGCTGAAATAGGTCTGCACGAAGCGGTCGTGATCGCCGTAGACGGTGCGCGCCTGGCCCGGCCAGCTGTGGGTGATCGCGAGATTGCCGGCAGCGGCGCCCTCGAGCACCTCTCCCTCGGCATCGAGCAATTGCGGGCGGATCCCGAAGAAGGGCTTGCCCGCGCTGCCCGGTTTCATCGCATGCGCGCCGGGCAGGGTGGTGATCATCGCGCCGCCGGTCTCCGTCTGCCACCAAGTGTCGACCACCGGACAGCGACTGTCTCCCACCACTTCGAAATACCAGCGCCAGGCCTCGGGGTTGATCGGTTCGCCCACCGTGCCCAGCAGCCGCAGCGAGGACCGCTCGCGGCTGGTGACATGGGCGTCGCCCTCGCGCATCAGCGCGCGGATCGCGGTCGGCGCGGTGTAGAGGATGGCGACCGAATGCTTGTCGACCACATCCCAGAACCGGCCATGGTCGGGGTAGTTGGGCACGCCCTCGAAGATCACCTGCGCCGCGCCGTTGAGCAGCGGGCCGTAGACGACATAGCTGTGCCCCGTGACCCAGCCGATATCGGCGGTGCACCAGAACACCTCGCCCGGCTGGTAGTCGAAGACATAGTGGAAGGTGGCCGCGGTCCAGACGCCGTAGCCGCCGGTGGTGTGGAGCACGCCCTTGGGCTTGCCCGTCGAACCCGAGGTGTAGAGGATGAACAGCGGATCCTCGGCGCGCATTTCCTCGCAGGGGCAGTCCGCGTCGCTGGCGAGTTCGTGCAGCCAGCGGTCGCGCGGCGCCTGCATCGCGGTCTCGGCGCCGGTGTGGCGGACCACCAGCACCCCGTCGACAGCGACGCCCTCATGCGCCAGCGCGGCGTCGACATTGGATTTGAGCGCCACCGGTCTGCCGCCGCGCATTCCGCCATCGGCGGTGATGACGAAACGGCTCTCGCAATCGACGATCCGCCCCGCCAGCGCCTCGGGCGAGAAGCCGCCGAACACCACCGAATGCACCGCGCCCAGCCGCGCACAGGCGAGCATGGCGGTGACGCCCTCGACGATCATCGGCATGTAGAGCGTGACGCGGTCGCCCCTGGCGACGCCCAGCGCTTTCAGCGCATTGGCCATCCGCACGACCTCGCCATGCAGCTCGCGATAGGTGAGGCTGCGGGTCTCGCCGGCGGGATCGTCGGGTTCGAAGATCAGCGCGGTGCTGTCGCCCTTGTCCGCCAGATGGCGGTCGACCGCATTGTGGCACAGGTTGAGCGTGCCATCGCCGAACCATTCGATGAACACCGGGTCGTAGGACCATTCGCCGCCCTGCGTCGGCGGGGTGAACCAGTCGAGCCGCTGGGCCTGTTCGAGCCAGAAGGCGTCGGGCTGTTCGAGCGAGCGGCGGTAGAGCGCCTCATATTGCTCGGGCGTGCAATGAGTTGCGCTGTTGGTGCGCGGGGGCTCGACGAATTCGCTCATGACCACTCTCTCCTTGGCGATGAGCATAGCGGCTGGCGCGCGCGGCGAAAGCCCGAGCGCAGGGCGTTCAGCTAGAGGCGCCGCGCGCCAGTTCGATGATCCGCTGCATCAGCCGCCGGGTTTCGGCCAGTTCCGCCTCGCCAAGTCTGCCTTCGACCACCGTCTCGAGTGCACGTTCGAGCGACAGCGCTTCGTTGAGGATATCCTCGCTCTCGGCAGTGGTATCGGAATCGGGCTGGTGCCGGGCATAGCGTCCGGCGAGGAACAGCAGCGGCGCCACCTCGCGAGCCTCGAATTCAACCACTTCGCCGACCAGAATGATATGATCGCCGCCCTCGTATTCATGGCGGGTCCGGCATTCGAACCGCGCGGCGAACTCGGGGAAAACGGGCGAACCCAGCTTGCCGCGCAGCCATTCGACGCCTTCGAACTTGTCCGCGCCCGAGCGGGCGAAGCGATCCGACAGTTCGCGCTGCGAGGCGGCGAGGACATGGACTGCGAAATGCCCGCTGTTCGAGAAGGCTTCGCGCGACTGCGAATTCTTGGCCAGCGACCACAGCACCAGCGGCGGATCGAGGCTGACCGAATTGAAACTGCTCGCGGTGACCCCGACCGGCGCGCCATGGGTCGCGACCGTGGTGGCGATCGTCACGCCGGTCGCAAAAGACCCCAGCGCATCGCGGAATTCGCGTTGCAGCTCGCTCATCCGGCAACTCGAACAGGATTGGCAGGGATAGAGGGCATGTCGGGTTGCGGTGCCGCTTCGCGGCGCGAAAGACAACCTTTTTGCGTCGTCTCGCGGCGCAGTTGCGGGATCGGGCGCATCATGCAATGCGAAGGGGCAAAGAGGAGAGAGCAAGCATGATCGATACCGGTTCCGCCGGCCCGCTGACGGGTCTGAAGGTCGTCGAATTCACCGGGATCGGCCCGGGTCCGCATGTCGCTATGCTGCTCGCCGACATGGGCGCCGAGGTGGTGCGGATCGAGCGCGCGGGAACGCAGGTGCTCAACCCGGTGGTCGAGCGCGGCCGCCATCGCGTCGCGGTCGATCTCAAGACCGAGGAGGGCCAGACCTTCTGCCGCGAGGCGCTGCGGCATGCCGATGTGCTGGTCGAGGGTTACCGACCCGGCGTGATGGAGCGGCTGGGGCTGGGTCCCGAGGTGCTGCTGGCCGACAATCCGCGGCTGATCTTCGCGCGGATGACCGGCTGGGGGCAGGAGGGCCCACTCGCCAAGGCGGCGGGGCACGATATCAATTACATCGCCATCACCGGCGCGCTGGCGGCGGTCGGCCGCGCGGGCGAGACCGCGACGCCGCCGCAGAACCTGGTAGGCGATTTCGGCGGCGGTTCGCTCTATTGCGCGCTCGGGATCCTCGCCGCGCTCTACGAACGCGAGCGCTCGGGGCAGGGCCAGGTGGTCGATGCCGCGATCGTCGATGGCGCGACCAGCCTGATGAGCTTCTTCTTCGGCGCGCGCCATGCACCGCATCTCAGCACCAAGCGCGGCAAGGGCATGCTCGGCGGCGCGGCGCATTTCTACCGCTGTTACGAATGCGCCGACGGGCGCGAAATCAGCGTCGGCGCGATCGAGCCGCAATTCTACGCGGAATTGCTCGACAAGGCCGAGGCGCCCGAGGAATTGCGCCAGGGCCAGATGAACCCCGACAATTGGGAGGATTACACCGGGCGGCTCGCGGCGCTGTTCAAGACAAGAACCGCCGCCGACTGGACCGAGCTGCTCGAGGGCAGCGACGCCTGCTTCGCTCCGGTGCTGCCGGTCGACGAGGCGCGCACCCACCCGCATCTGCAGGCGCGCGGCTCCTATGTCGAACGCGACGGCGTCTGGCACACCGCGCCCGCGCCGCGTTTCGAACGGACCCCGGGCACGATCCGCGACAGCGCCGAGGACGGCGCCGAGGTGGTGGCGCGCTGGGGGCAGGGCAGCTAGGGCTTCATCCAAGGAGTATGACCATGCGCGATTGCACGAAATTCTACATCGACGGCCAATGGGTCGATCCGGCCCGGGCCGACACCCGCGAGGTCGAGAACCCCGCCACCGAAAAGGCGATCGGCCACATTTCTTTCGGCAGCGCCGCCGATGTCGACAAGGCGGTCGCCGCCGCGCGCCGCGCCTTCGAGGACTGGCAGTTCTCCAGCCGCGAGACCCGGCTCGAACTGCTCCGTGCGATTCTGGCCGAGATCGGGAAGCGCCGCGAGGATCTCGCCTCCGCGATCAGCGACGAGATGGGCGCGCCGATGTCGCTCGCCAACGGACCGCATGTCGGGCTGCTCGCGGGGCATTGCCAGACCGCGATCGAGGTGCTCGAGGGTTTCGAATTCGAGCGCCAGGACGGTCCTACGCTGCACCTTTACGAACCGATCGGCGTGGTCGGGATGATCACCCCCTGGAACTGGCCGCTCAACCAGATCGCCTGCAAGGTCTTCCCCGCTCTCGCGACCGGTTGCACGATGGTCCTGAAGCCCTCGGAAATCGCGCCTTTCAACGCCGTCATCTTCGCCGAGATCATGCATGCCGCGGGCGTGCCCGCGGGCGTGTTCAACCTCGTCAACGGCGACGGGCCGGGCGTGGGCGAGGCGATCAGCGGCCATCCGGATATCGACATGGTCAGCTTCACCGGATCGACCCGCGCCGGCGTCGCCATCGCCGCCAATGCCGCGCCCACGGTCAAGCGCGTGGCGCAGGAACTGGGCGGCAAGAGCCCCAATATCGTGCTCGACGATTCGGTTTTCGCCCAGTCGGTCGCGCGCGGCACGACCGCGATGATGGGCAATTCGGGCCAAACCTGCACCGCGCCCAGCCGGATGCTGGTTCCCCACCAGCGGATGGAGGAAGCCAAGGCAGCGGCCAAGGAAGCGGCGGAGAAGGTCATCCCCGGCGATCCCAAGGGCAATGCCACCATCGGCCCGGTGGTTTCCAAGGCTCAATGGGATAAAATTCAAGGGCTTATCGAGCAGGGAATCGCCGACGGCGCCACGCTGGTCGCGGGCGGTCCGGGCAAGCCCGAGGGGCTGGAAACCGGGCATTATGTCCGCCCCACGGTGTTCGCCGATGTCACCAACGACATGACGATCGCGCGCGAGGAGATCTTCGGCCCGGTGCTCACCATCCTCGGCTACGAGGATTACGACGACGCGGTGCGGATCGCCAACGACACCGAATACGGCCTCGCCAGCCATATCACCGGCGAGGATGTCGAGACCGCCAAGAAGCTCGCGCGGCGAATCCGCGCCGGGCGGGTGGCGATCAACGGCGGCTACGACATGAATGCCGCTTTCGGGGGCTACAAGAAGAGCGGCAACGGCCGCGAATGGGGCCGGTTCGGGTTCCACGACTTCCTCGAGATCAAGGCCGTGATGGGGGCGACTTCCTGATGGCGGGCAGGTTTTTCGACCAATGGACCGTGGGTGATTCTGTCGAACACGAGATTCGACGCACCGTGACCGAGACCGACAATCTGCTGTTCTCGACGATGACGCACAATCCCCAGCCGCTGCATCTCGATGTGGAGGCGGCGAAGGAGAGCGGCTTCGGGCAGATCCTGGTCAACTCCACCTTTACCTTCGCGCTATTGGTCGGGCTGTCGGTCGGCGACACGACGCTGGGCACGCTGGTGGCCAATCTCGGCTTCGACAAGGTGGTGACCCCCAACCCGGTGTTCATCGGCGACACGCTGCGCGCGCGCAGTGAGGTCATCGGTCTGCGCGCAAGCAAGTCGCGCCCGGGGCAGGGGATCGTGACCTTCCGCCACGAGGCGCTCAACCAGCGCGGCGAGGTGGTCTGCAGCTGCGAACGTTCGGCGCTGCTCAAATCCTCGGCCTGACGGCACGGGGGCCATCTGGCGCTTGCGCCCGTTGAGCGGCGGAGAGGCGTATCCATGACGCATGAGCCGCACAATGTCAGCGAAACGGTGGAAACGCTGGAGGATCTGGCCTCGGGCGCCGATGAGGTCCTGGTCGCCGATGTGCTCCGCGAATTCGGCAAGCGCAGCTTCGGGCCGTTCCTGCTGGTGCCTGCGCTGATCGAGATGACCATCGGCGGGATTGTCCCCGGCGTCCCTACCCTGCTCGCGCTGATCATCGCGCTGGTCGCGGTGCAACAGCTGCTCGGGCGCGACCATGTGTGGCTGCCGCAAGTCATCCAGCGCCGCTCGGTCGGGGCCAAGAAGCTGATGGCTGCGGCGAAGAAGCTCGAAGGCGTGGCCGCATTTCTCGACCGCATGTTCAAGGGGCGGCTCGAGCGGTTCACCGGTCCGCGCATGCAGAAGCTCGCGGCGGTCGTGGTGGTGATGCTGTGCTGCACGGTTCCGCCGCTTGAGCTGGTGCCTTTCGCAAGCAGCGCACCGATGGTGCCGATCGCGGCCTTCGGCCTGGCAATCCTGGTGCGCGATGGCTTGCTGATGCTGGTGGCGCTGACGCTTTCCGCGCTGGCGGTCGGGCTGGGCGGCTATTTCTGGTTCATCTCCGACACCTCGGGAAGCATCTTGCCGTTCTAGCCGCAGCTTGACTTCGCCCGCGCGGATTGCGCACATTCGCGGTGGGTCCGGGGGAGAGTGCGATGCGCAGGATAATTGCGGGGATGGCGTGCCTGGGGCTTGGAGCGGTGCTGGCGGGCTGCGGGATGCCGAGCGCGAGCAGCGAGGTCCAGAGCGGCGACGGCAGCGGCGCGATCGAACTCGCCGAATTTCCCGACCGGCCCTATTGGGGCGATACCCATCTCCACACCGACAATTCGATCGACGCCTTCGGCTTCGGCGTCCGGCTGGGGCCGGAGGAGGCGCTGCAATTCGCCAGCGGACGCGAGGTCACCGCCACCACCGGGCTTGCGGCGCAGCTCGACCGCCCGCTCGACTTTCTCGTCATCGCCGACCATTCCGACGCGCTGGGTGCCACGCGGCGGCTCTACGATGCGCCGCGGATCCTGGTGCGCGATCCCACGCTGAGGCGCTGGTACGACATGATGCACGAGGGGCCGCAAGGCTCGCAGCGTGCCATCGCCGAGCTGATCACTGCCGCTTCCAACGATAATCTGCCCGCCGCATTGAGGGATCCCGAGCGCCAGCGCGAGGCGACGCGGACGATCTGGAACGCGCATCTCGCCATGCTCGACCGTTACAACCGTCCGGGCGAATTCACCGCGCTGGCGGGCTTCGAATACACGCTCATGCCCGACGGCAACAATCTCCACCGGGTGGTGATGTTTCGCGACGGCAGCGCCAAGACCGCGAAGGTGGTCCCCTATCCGGGCATCGACACCGAGGCCGAAGGGCTGTGGGACTATATGGAGGCCTACGAGAAGGCCACCGGCGGACAGGTGCTGGCGATCCCGCACAATTCCAACCTCTCCAATGGGTTGATGTTCGAGCTGACCATGCCCGGCGGCGGACCGATGACCGCGGAGTACGCGCGCAAGCGGGCGCGCTGGGAGCCGGTGGTCGAGGCTACCCAGATCAAGGGCGACAGCGAGGCGCACCCCTTCATGTCACCCAATGACGAATTCGCCGGGTTCGGCACCGCCGGCTGGGAACTGGGCAATCTGCCGCTCACTGCTTCGGCCACACCGGAGATGCAGCGCGGCAACTATGTTCGTGAGGCGCTCAAGCGCGGGCTGTCGATCGAGCAGCGCACCGGCGCCAACCCCTATGCCTTCGGGCTGGTCGGCTCGACCGACAGCCACACCGGGCTGGCGACCGGGGACGAGGACAATTTCTTCGGCAAGCACACCGGCAACGAGCCCAATCCGCAGCGCGCGATGGCGCCGCAGAACCTTGGCACCAGCGAGGGGCGCTTCGGCTGGCACTACCTTGCAGGCGGCTATGCCGCGGCCTGGGCGCGGGGCAACACGCGGGCGGAAATCTTCGACGCCTTCAAGCGGCGCGAGGTCTATGCCACCACCGGACCGCGGATGGTGCTGCGCGTCTTCGCCGGGTTCGATTTCACTCCCGCCGACTGGCGCGGCGACTGGGTGCGCGCGGGCTATCGGCGGGGCGTGCCGATGGGCGGCGAACTGGCCGCCACCGGCCATGCGCCGGTGCTGATGATCTCGGCTTTGAAGGATCCCGACGGCGCCAATCTCGATCGGGTGCAGGTGGTGAAGGGCTGGGTGGACGGGGCTGGAGAGGCGCAGGAGCGCGTCTACGACGTGGTCTGGTCCGACATGGCCCGCCGCGCGCGGGTCGGTGGCAAAGTGCCTGCGGTCGGGGATTCGGTGGACCGCGCGAAGGCGAGCTACACCAACACCATCGGCGCGCCCGAATTGCGCGCGGCCTGGACCGATCCAGATTACGACGCGGGTCAGCGGGCCTTCTATTACGTTCGGGTGCTCGAGATCCCCACCCCGCGCTGGCCGCTGTTCGATCGCCTGCGGTTCGGAACGGAGCTCTCCGACGAGGCGGTGGAAGCCTCTGTGGCGCAGGAGCGAGCCTACAGTTCGCCGATCTGGATTCGCCCCGCGCCCAGAACGCCGCGCTCGACTGCGCCAGCCATAATGGAGGAATCGTGATCCGCCGCTGGGCGCGCGATCCGCTCGTCCATTTCCTCGTCGCCGGCGCATTGCTGTTCGCGCTGTTCGCCTGGCGCGGCGAGGAGGCTGACCCGGAGAGCCGCACCATTGCGGTCAATCGCGAGGTGCAGGCAAGCCTGGCGCTGCAATTCGAGGCGATGATGCAGCGCCCACCGACCGATGCCGAACTCGACGGGCTGATCGAGCGCTGGCTGCGCGACGAGGTGCTCTATCGCGAGGCGCTGCGGCTCGGGCTCGACCGCGACGATGCGGTGGTGCGGCGGCGGCTGGCGAAAAAGATGGACGCGCTGGCGAGCGCGCAGGCGGAGACGGCGCAGCCGAGCGAAGCGGAATTGCGCGAGTGGCTGGCCGCGAACCCGGAGCGCTTCGCGCGGGGTGCCACCATCAGTTTCGACCAACTCTATTTCGCCGAGGAAGCCGCAGCGCGATCGGCGCTTTCGCGGCTGCGGGACAATGCAGACTGGGAGCGGCTGGGCGAACCGCTGTCGGTCCCCGCCTCGCAGGAGCGGGCGAGCATGCGCCTCGTGACCGACCGCTACGGGCGCCAGTTCACTGCGGCGGTGGAGAAGATGGAGGCCGGAGACAATTGGCAGGGGCCCGTGCCGTCGGGCTTCGGCTGGCATCTGGTGCGGTTGCAATCGCGCGAGCAAGGCAAGATTCCGCCGCTTGCCGAAATCCGCCCACGGGTCGAGGACGACTGGCGCGGCGCCACCATGAGCGCGCGCACCCAGGCCGCCTACCAAGTGTTGCGCGACGCCTATCGGGTCGAGATCGCCGAGTGATCCCAGACACAGCGAATCGTCTGGCGGGACTGCTGCTGGCCTTGCCGCTGTTGCTCGCGCTCGCCTGGCCCGGCACCGTCCGGGCGGACGAACTGCGCCCGGTGGCGATTGCCTTTACGCAGCTCGACGACAAGCGTTGGCAGCTCGACTGGAAACAGCCGGTTGCCTCGCCAGCCGCGCGGCTGGCATTTCCCACGCTACCCGACAATTGCCGCATGGCGGACGAGCTGGTCGTTCGCAGCGGCGCAGCGGCGCTGATCGGCGGCGTCGAAGTCGAATGCGACGGCGGGGTCGCCGACCGGCCCATCGGCGCTCGCGATCTGGTGGTGACGGGCGATGCGCTGCTGCGCGTTGTCCCGCTCGGGCGCCCGGTGCAGACCTATCGCCTGACGGCCTCCGAGCCGGAGGCGACGATCGCCGGTGTCCCCGCCACGGCGCAGGTGTGGCGCAGCTATTTCGGGCTCGGGGTCCAACACATCCTCGAAGGCTGGGACCACCTGCTGTTCGTGATCGCGCTGGTGCTGCTGGTGGCGCGAGGCTGGACCGTGGTGAAGGCGGCAACCGCTTTCACCATCGCCCATTCGCTGACTCTGGCGGCGGTCACCTTAGGCTATGCCGGGCTGCCGTCGCGTCCGGTCGAGGCGCTGATCGCGCTGTCGATCGTGTTTCTGGCGGTCGAGCTGGCGCGGGGGACCCGCGAAACGCTGACGCGCCGCCTGCCCTGGGCGATGGCCTTCGCCTTCGGCCTGTTCCACGGCTTCGGCTTCGCCGGGGCGCTGCACGAGATCGGACTGCCCGAGGGCGAGGTGCCCGCCGCGCTGGTGAGCTTCAATCTGGGGGTCGAGGCGGGGCAATTGCTGGTCATCGCCGCGGTGCTGGCGCTTCGCGGCGCGTTGCAGCGGTTTTCCCCCGGCGTGGAGCCCCGGGTGGTGCGCCTCGCCGCCTATGCGATCGGCATCACCGGGAGCTTCTGGCTGATCGAACGGATCATGGCCTGACCTTGCCTGATCCGCACGCTGCGATGCGCATTTCGGCAACTTGTCATTCACACCCGTGCGCTTACATTGGCAGGTGCGAAAGGATTTGCGTGACATGAGCGATCAAAACCAACCCGGCGACCCCCAGGAGAACGGCCCCAACCCCTGGATGAAAAGCCTGATGGTCTGGGGCGGGATTTTTCTCGCCCTGCTGGTCGTCGTCTCCGTCTTCGGCGGCAGCGCGCAGCCCGCGGGCGAAGAGCTCGGCTATTCCGAATTCCGCGACCGCGTGGCCGAAGGCGCGGTGCAGGATGTCAGCATCTCCGAAGACCGGATCACCGGCACGCTCGCCAGCGGCGAGACCTTCTCCTCGGTCCCCGTGGCCAACGACACCTCGCTGACCGCGCTGCTCGAAGAGAACAACGTCGCCTACACGGGCGCGGCCAAGGAAGAGATGGGTGTCCTCACCTATATGCTGATCCAGTCGCTTCCGTTCATCCTCATTCTGGGCATCGCCTTCTTCGCGCTGCGCCAGGTCCAGAAGGGCGGCGGCGCCGGCGGCGCGATGGGCTTCGGCAAATCCAAGGCCAAGATGCTCACCGAAAAGCAGGGCAAGGTCACCTTCGCCGATGTCGCGGGCATCGACGAGGCGCGCGAGGAACTGGAGGAGATCGTCGAATTCCTCAAGGATCCGCAGCGCTTCTCCAAGCTCGGCGGGCAGATTCCGAAGGGCGCGCTGCTGGTCGGCTCGCCCGGTACCGGCAAGACGCTGCTGGCGCGCGCGATCGCGGGCGAGGCGGGCGTGCCCTTCTTCACGATTTCGGGTTCGGACTTCGTCGAGATGTTCGTCGGCGTCGGCGCCAGCCGAGTGCGCGACATGTTCGAGCAGGCCAAGAAGAACGCGCCCTGCATCCTCTTCATCGACGAGATCGACGCCGTGGGCCGCAGCCGCGGGCATGGCCTGGGCAATTCCAACGACGAGCGCGAGCAGACGCTCAACCAGCTGCTGGTCGAGATGGATGGTTTCGAGGCCAATGAAGGCATCATCATCATCGCCGCGACCAACCGCCCCGACGTGCTCGACCCCGCGCTGCTGCGCCCCGGCCGGTTCGATCGCCAGGTGGTGGTTCCCGTTCCCGACATCGAAGGGCGCGAAAAGATCCTCGCGGTCCACATGAAGAAGGTGCCGTTGGCGCCCGACGTCAACAGCCGCACCATCGCGCGCGGCACCCCGGGCTTCTCGGGCGCCGATCTCGCCAACCTCGTCAACGAGGCGGCGCTGCTGGCGGCGCGGCGCAACAAGCGTCTGGTCGCCATGCAGGAGTTCGAGGACGCCAAGGACAAGGTCATGATGGGCGCCGAACGCCGCTCGATGGTCATGACCGACGACGAGAAGAAGATGACCGCCTATCACGAGGCGGGGCATGCGCTGGTGTCGATCAACGAGCCCGCGTCGGACCCGATCCACAAGGCGACGATCATCCCGCGCGGCCGCGCGTTGGGCATGGTGATGCGCCTGCCCGAGCGCGACAGCTATTCCTACCACCGCGACAAGATGCACGCGAACCTCGCAGTCGCCATGGGCGGGCGCGTGGCGGAGGAGATCATCTTCGGGCACAACAAGGTGTCGAGCGGCGCCTCGGGCGATATCCAGTACGCCACCGATCTGGCGCGCTCGATGGTCACCAAATGGGGGATGAGCGACAAGCTCGGCCCGCTGCAGTACGAGGAAAGCCAAGAAGGCTATCTCGGCATGGGCCAGACCGCGCGCACCATGGGCGGGTCCGAGACCAACAAGCTGATCGATGCCGAGATCAAGGAACTGGTCGAAGGCGGACTCAGGCGGGCAACCGAAGTGCTGACCGATCAGGAGGACAAGCTCCATCTGCTGGCGCAGGCGCTGCTCGAATACGAGACGCTGACCGGCGAGGAAATCGATCGGCTGATCAAGGATGGCACCATCGATCGCAGCGATGCGCCCAAGGGCCGCGTCGAGATCAAGCCGATCATCGGCAGCGCAATCCCCAAGGCCGGGCGGAAGTTCGGCGGCGAAGGCGGAGCTGCGCCGCAGGGCGCCTGATTCGGTCGACTCTTCGAGCCACGGACGGCGCGCACCGCTAATCCGGTGCGCGCCGTTTCTTTTTGCCCATACGCCTTGGGAACATAGTAAGAACTCCGTGATTGACCGGGTAAAGGAGATTGCCCGATGACCAGCACCGTCCCCACCGAACACCCCAAGTCCGATCCCGTCACCAATGCCGAGAAGGCGCCCGAGAACTGGACCACCGGCGACGAGACGATGACCGGTGCGCAGGCGAGCTATCTCAAGACCTTGAGCGAGGCAGCGGGTGAGCCAGACGCCTATGATCCGCAATTGAGCAAGGCAGAAGCTTCCAAGCGGATCGACGCGCTGCAGGAGCGGACCGGGCGAGGCGGCTAGGCGGTCAGAATGCTCCCAGGACCAGCAGGATCTGGAGAAACAGCGTCACGACCACGCTGATGAAGATCACCAGCACGCAGAGCCGCCATAGTGCCGAAAAACGCGACAGCGCGTAGGTCCCGCGCAAGTGCTTGTAGATATGCACCGGCGGGATCAGCGAGCCAGCGAGCAACACGATCCCCCCGGTCACGCCGAGAGCATTGAGCAGCGACAGAGCCACGAACAGCAGCGACATAAACGCCAGCGAATAGGTCACAAAAATCGCGTGATCGTAGGCGCGAAAGCCGCGTCGCCAGAGAAACAGCAGCCAGACGAAGGGCACCGAAAGCGGGATCAGCAACCAGCTGAATTTGTAGCTGTTGGCTTGCAGCTTGTAGAGCATCAGCCCCGGATTGCTCCGCCATTTGTCCAATCCCTTGTCGAGCCAGCTCAAGCCGGTTTTGCGGTGCGACACCGAAGCTAGCCCACCTGCGCTCTCCATCGCCTCGCCGGTTTGCGCGACTGCGGCGATTCGCTCCTCGACGGCGGCGAGCTCGCTCTGCAGCGCGGCGCGCGTCGGCGAACCTGCCGGTGCGCTCTCCACCTGCCGCCGCAGCGCATCGCGCTCGTCGGTGAGGTCCGTGCGGACATCCTCGATCTGCGCGCGGATCCCGTCGCGGCTCGAGATGTCGGTCGGAGGGGTCAGCCCGATCATCTGGAACACGGCGAACATCAGGAACACCGAGAACAGGAACAGCGCCATCGGTGAGACGAAGCGGGCGCGCTCGCCGTCGATATAGCGGCGGGTGAGTTCCCCGGGCTTGAGCGCGAGCTTGGGCAGCGTGCGCCAGGTCTTGCCGTCGAAATGCAGCGCGCCGTGGAGCAGATCGTGCATGAACGCGCCGATGGTGCGATGGAGATGCGCCTGCTGGCCGCATCGGTGACAGTGCGGGCCAACCAGAGGGGTGTCGCAATTGAGACAGGAGGCTTCGGTGAAATGGCCGCCAAGCAGCGCCTCGCCGGCGGGTTTGCGCTGTTCGGACGCCAGCGCATGGCCGATCAACCCGCCTTCGGCCGCAGTGCCGACCGCATCGCCCAAATCGTCCATAGCATCCCCCCAAGACCGGGCTTTTACTCGCGGCGCCAGAGCGGCGCAATCCGATTGCCGGGCTTGCGCCGCAGCGCAGCGGCGTCACTTAGGGGAAATGGACCCGCAATCGCCCCTACTCGCGCTGATTGCCCTCGCGGCGACGGCGCTGGTTTTCGTGGCGCTCGCCGCAGTCGAGCTGGCGGTCCCGCGCCGCCGATTGCGGCATGGCCGCAGCCGGCGCTGGACCACCAATCTGGGCCTGTTCGCGCTCGATACGGCGCTGGTCCGCCTCGCGGTGCCGCTGCTGATGATCGGAACCGCGCAGCTTGCCGAGGTCAGGGGGTGGGGGTTGTTCAACCAGCTCGCCTTGCCGTTCTGGCTCGAACTGCTGCTGGTGCTGGCGCTGCTCGATCTGGCGCTGTTCCTTCAGCACTGGGCGACGCATCGCGTACCCCTGCTGTGGCGGTTGCACCAGGTCCATCACGCCGATCCCGATTTCGACGTCACCACGGCGGCGCGCTTCCATCCCCTCGAGATCGCTCTGTCGATGCTCTACAAGATGGCGGTCGTCGCCGCGCTGGGCCCGACGGCGCTGACGGTGTTCGTATTCGAGGTGGTGTTCGTCGCAGCGACCGTGTTCGTCCACGCGAACCTGTCGCTGCCGCCCGCGCTCGACCGGTCGGCGCGCTCCGCAATCGTCACGCCCGACATGCACCGCATCCATCATTCGACGCTGCAGCGCGAGACCAACAGCAATTTCGGCACCATGCTTTCGGGGTGGGACAGGTTGTTCGGCACCTATCGCGACCGCGCGCAGGCGGGACAGGATGGGCTGACGATCGGCCTCGCCGAATATCAGGACCGGCGACCGCTCGGCCTGTGGTGGAGCCTCGTGCTGCCCTTCCGCCACCGCGCGCGACTGGCGGACAAAGCGAAAGGGCCGCAATCCGGGTGAGGATGCGGCCCTTCGGCATCAGCAATTTCGCAAGCGATCAGCCTTCGTAATCGGCACCGATCGAGGTCGAGCGCGCGGGCGCGGAAGCGGTGATCCGCAGCGCCTCGGCCGATTGGCTGAGCGAGCCGACTTCATCGGCCTCGTCGTCGTCGTCGGGCAGGATCTTCTGCAGGTTGGTGACCGCCGCTTCCATCAATTCCTTGGGCTTGACGGTCTGCTCGGCGATCTCGCGCAACGCGACGACCGGGTTCTTGTCGCGATCGCGATCGACGGTCATTTCGGCGCCGCCCGAAATCTCGCGTGCCCGCTGGGCGGCGAGGAGGACGAGATCGAAACGGTTGGGGATCTTGTCGACGCAATCTTCGACGGTTACGCGCGCCATGCAGCACTCCGAGAATTCGATTTAATCGGGAAAGAATGGCGGATAGGCTCCGGGCGCGCATGAGTCAAGAATTTGCACAGGCTGCATCGCTGGCCTAGGGCTTCGGGCGATGTATGATGCGCCCGCGAAGGATTCCGCTGTAAAGAGCACCCGCTACAGCGATCCGGAGCCCTTTACGTGGCAGGCTCAGGGTCAGTCGCTGGGCTTCTACCCCGGAGGAGCGGATCGCCGCGCGCGGCTGTTCGAACTGGTCGCTTCGGCCCAGAGCACCCTCAAACTGTGCTTCTACATCTTCGCCGAGGACGAGGTGGGGACCGAACTGCGCGACGCTCTGGTCGCGGCGGCCCGGCGCGGGGTCGAGGTCACTCTGGTCGTCGATGGCTTCGGCGCCGATCTCTCGGAACCCTTTATCGCTCCGTTCCGCGCGGCCGGAGGAAACTACCAGTGCTTCGGAGAGCGCTGGAGCCAGCGCTATCTCATCCGCAATCACCAGAAGATGGTCATCGCCGATGGCAGCCGCGCGATGTTCGGCGGCTTCAACATCCAGGACGATTATTTCGCGCCGCCCGAAGAGAACGGCTGGAACGATCTGGGTATCACCATCGAGGGTTCGGCGGTAGCGGGGCTGGTCGAATGGTTCGATCGTCTCGCGAACTGGACCGAAGGGGACGAAGCCAGCTTCAAACGTATCCGCCGGGCGCTGCGCGAGTGGAACTGGTCGCAAGGCGAGGGGCTGCGATGGCTGGTCGGCGGACCGACGAGGGGACTGTCGGGCTGGGCCACCAGCGTCGGGCGCGATCTTGACCGCAGCCACCGGCTCGACATGTTCATGGCCTATTTCTCGCCATCGAAGCGCCTGCTTCGTCGCATCGGGCGGATCGCGCAGGCGGGCGAAGCGCGGCTGGTGATGGCGGGCAAGTCGGACAATAACGCCACGCTCGGAGCAACGCGCTCGCTCTATCACTATCTGCTCGGCAAGCGGGCGGAGATTTACGAATTCACCCCCTGCAAGCTGCACACCAAGCTGATGGTACTCGACGATGCGGTGTATCTGGGCAGCGCCAATTTCGACATGCGCAGCCTGTTCATCAATCTGGAGATCATGCTCAGGATCGAGGACGCCGCGCTGGCGCAGCGGATGCGCGAATTCATCGACACCCAGGCTGCAGCATCCGAGCGGATCACCCCTGAATTGCACGCAAAGCGCGCAACGCTGTGGAACCGCATTCGCTGGAATCTCGGCTATCTGCTGGTCTCGGTGCTGGACTATACGGTCAGCCGCAAGCTCAACCTGGGACTTTAGCGCCCGATCGGCGCCTATTCCTCGCCCCAGTCCGAATAGTCCTTCTTGTTGGGGCTGGTGAATTTGGTGATCTCGGCGTGGAAATGCAGCGGGACATTGCCCGTCGAACCATGGCGCTGCTTCGCCACGATCAGCGTCGCCCGGTTGCGCAGTTCCAGATAGCGCTCTTCCCAGATGCGATACTTCTCCATCGCCTCTGCGGAGGTCTCGGGGCCGGGCATGTCGGGGCGCGAGGCCTCGTGGTAGTAATCCGCACGGAAGATGAACCACACCATGTCGGCGTCCTGCTCGATCGAGCCCGATTCGCGCAGGTCCGACAGCATCGGGCGCTTGTCCTCGCGCTGCTCGACCGCGCGGCTGAGCTGCGACAGCGCGATCACCGGCAGGTTGAGTTCCTTGGCGAGCGTCTTCAAGCCGCGGCTGATCTCCGAGATTTCGTTGACTCGGTTGTCGTTGGCGCGGCCCGAACCCTGGAGCAGCTGGAGATAGTCGACCACGATCATGCCGATGTCGTGGCGGCGCTTCAACCGCCGCGCGCGGGTGCGCAGCGCGGCGATGGTGAGCGCGGGGGTGTCGTCGATATAGAGCGGAAGGTCGGCCAGTTTCTGGCTGGCGGCGGAGAGCTTCTGGAACTCGTCGCGGGTGATCTTGCCCGAGCGCAGCGATTCGCTGGTGATCTCGGCCTGTTCGGCAAGGATACGCGTCGCCAGCTGGTCGGCGCTCATCTCGAGGCTGAAGAAGGCCACCGGCGCGCCGAAATTGTAGGCGCCGCCCTCGCGCTGCCATTTCATGTGCTCGGCGGCGCAATTGAAGGCGATGTTGGTGGCGAGCGAAGTCTTGCCCATGCCCGGCCGCCCGGCGAGGATGATGAGGTCCGAACTGTGCAGGCCTGCGGTCTTCTGGTCGATCACCTCGAGCCCGGTGGTCTTGCCCGACAGCCCGCCGCCCGAATTCATCGCCGCTTCGGCCATCTTCAATGCGGCGAGCGTGGCGCTGCGGAAATCGGTCGCCTGGGCATTGCCGGTCGCGCCCTCGGCGACGCGGAACAGATCCGCCTCGGCCTGCGCGATCTTGTCCATCGGCGCCACTTCTTCCGAAGTGTCGAGCGCGCCCTCGACCAGCCCGCGCCCGACGCTGACCAGTTCGCGCAGGAGCGCCAGATCGTAGATCTGCTCGGCCAGTTCGCGCGAGGCGAGCAGGCCCTGACCATCGGCGGTCAGCTTGGCAAGATAGGTCACCCCGCCGAGCGATTGCAGCGCCTCGTCCTGCTCGAAATAGGGTTTGAGCGTCACCGGGGTGGCGACCGAATTGCGGTCGAGCAGCTTGAGCACGCGCTCGTAGACGCGCTGGTGGACCGGCTCGAAGAAATGCTCTGGGCGGATCGGGGTCGCCAGCTCCTCGATCACCTTGTTGTCGATCAGCACCGCGCCCAGGAACGCGGCTTCCGCCTCCAGATTTGCGGGCAGGCTCTGGCCGGCATTGCCCGCTCCGATGGTGCCCGGTCGGCCAGCGGCAGCGGCGAGGACGCGCGAATCGGCGGGGGGGGCGAGCGTATCGGTTTCGGGCATGACCGCGTGATGCCTGCAGGGACCCTGCGCTGGCAAGACGCGAGCGCCACACTTCGGCTGTGGAGCCCTGTGGATAGCGGGGATGCATCTGCAAGCCCTTGCCGCGCTACCGCACTATCTGCGAAAGCGGCTGCCACAGATGCCCGATTCCTCCTCCCCTCCTGCTCCCGCCGATGGCGATTACCGCATCGCGCATGTCGATCTCGACGAAGCGACGATCATCTGGCGCAATGCCGATATCGAGCAGGAGCGACGGGTGGCGATCTTCGATCTGATCGAGGAAAACAGCTTCAAGCCGCTTCGCGCGGTGGAGCGCGGAGCGAGCGGTCCGTTTCGGCTGACGCTGGCGGTGGTCGACGGGCGGCTGGCGATGCGGATCGCCGATATGGAGGGCGAACTGCTCGAGGAGCTGGTGCTCGGCCTGGCGCGGTTTCGCCGCCCGATCCGCGACTATTTCGCCATCTGCGACAGCTATTACCAGGCGATTCGAAAGGCGACGCCGTCCGAGATCGAGACGATCGACATGGCCCGGCGCGGCATCCACAACGGCGCAGCCGAACTGCTGGTCGAACGGCTCGAGGGCAAGATCGAGACCGACTTCGCCACCGCGCGGCGGCTGTTTACGCTGATCTGCGTCCTGCACATCAAGGGTTGAGCTCATGGCGCGCAGACCCCTACGCAAAAAGCCCGGTCGCAGGACCCGCAAGCGTGGCACCAGCCGGTACCTCCGGCTGTTTGCAGCGGTGCTGCTGATCGCGCTGGTCGGCTTGGGCTGGGCCTGGTGGGAATCGCGCAGCTGGCGCCCGGACGAAGCCCGATGGGCGGATCAGGGCGCGCTGGTCGGCGAGGAGGACGGGAGCGTCAATTTCGGTACGCTTAAAGGCCTGGGCGCGGGCTTCGTCTATCTCGAGGCCAGCCGCGGAGCCGATGGCAAGGACGCCCGCTTCCCGGACAATTTCGCCGCCGCCCGCGCCGCGGGGCTGCAGATCGGCGCGGTCCACCGATTCGACCCCTGCAGCAGGGCGGACGGCCAATCGGCGAATTTCGTCACTACGGTACCCCGCGATATCGAATTGCTGCCGCCCGCGATCATGCTCGAGCGCACCGGCGAGGATTGTCTTGAGCGGGTCAGCCGCGCCGCAGTCCAGAGCGAGGTGATGACGCTGGTCAATCAGATCGAGGCGCATACCGGAAAGCCGGTCATCCTCGCGCCGTCCGAAAAGTTCGAGGAGGAATATGCGGTGGCCGCGCGGATCGACCGCAATCTGTGGCTGTCGCGCAATTGGTCGGAGCCGACCTATGGCGGAAGACCCTGGCTGTTGTGGACCGCCAATAGCGGCTTGCAGACCGAGGCCGCCGAGCAACCATTGCGCTGGGTGGTGGTGCGGCCTTAGGAGCATGGCGATGACCCAGGACAGCACCACCACCACCGCCGACGAAGAGCTGATCTCCGCCGCGCGCGCCGCGGCGGCGCATTCTTATGCGCCCTATTCGCATTATGCCGTCGGGGCGGCGCTGCGCTTTGCCGATGGCGGTGTGGTGACCGGGACCAACGTCGAGAACGCCAGCTACGGACTGGCGCTGTGCGCCGAAACGGTGGCGGTCGCCCGCGCCATGGCCGATGGCCGCCGCGGGGGGCTCGAGGCGGTGGCGGTCACCGGGCCGGGACGCGAGCCGATCACGCCCTGCGGCCGCTGCCGCCAGGTGCTCAACGAGCTGGCGCAATTGGGCAGGACGGATCCGCAGGTGCTTTGCGTCGGGCCACATGAAGTCCGCCGCACCACGCTCTCGGCGCTGCTGCCAGACGCGTTTGGGCCTGCCAGTCTAAACTGAGCGGCCCGATCTACGGGGCTGAAGAATTCTCTTTGCGCCGTTAACCCCGTTTCAAAAGCCGCGCAGGTAGGCACAACCGGGTCACAGGAGATCCCGGCCAATGAAATTCATCCCCCTGCAGTCGCGCGGCGGCAATTATCTCGTCGTCGCTGCCAATATCGCTTGGCTGCGAACCGCCGAAAACGGCCAGACCGCAGTCGGCATCATCGGCGGCAATCCGTTGCTGGTGACCGGCACGATGGAAGAGGTCGCCGAGATCATCCTCAAGGGCTGATCCCGCCGACCGCGTTCAGCCGCGCTGCTTAGCCTTCCTCGCCGTCCAGCCATTCGACCAGTGCCGCGAGGCAATCGCGTGCGAGCAGCTTGCAGCGCTCGGGCGACCAGCCCTGCGCCGGCTCGGGCAGATCGACCAGATCCTTGTAGGGCATTTCGAGCGTCATCGCGGTGCAGCCGAACCGCTCTGCGACCTGATTGGTCGAGATGGTCAAATTGGCCTTGCCGGATCCGGTTTTGGGGTAGCCGAGCTTGGTCTGGAAATCGGGCGTGCGGCGATCGAGAATGCGCTCATAACGGTAATAGCGCTCGCCCTGCTCGTCGCTCCACGAGGGAATGCCCTCGAAGCCGGCGAGAAACACCGCGGGGATCGCCTCGTCGCCATGGACGTCCATCGCGAAATGGACCCCGGTCGCATCCATCGCGTTGCGGATGGCGAGCACTTCGGGCGAGGCCTCTGCGCTGGGCTCGGCCCATTCGCGGTTGAGATTGGTCCCCGCCGCATTCGTGCGCAGATGGCCGCGGCGCGAGCCGTCGGGATTGCAATTGGGGACGATGTGGAAACGGCATTTCTGCCGCAGCACCATCGCGACCGGGTCGCTCGGATCGGTGAGCACTTCGAGGGCGCCCTCCATCCACCATTCGGCCTGCGTTTCGCCGGGATGCTGGCGGGCGTAGAGCCAGACCTGCTTTTCGCCATCGCCCAGTTCGAGGCAGTCGATCGGCTGGCCATCGAGCGTAGTGCCCAGATGGCGATAATCGACCCCTTCCGAAGCCGCGGCCTCGGAGACCAGATCGTGGTGCCGCTCCATCGAATAGGGCGCGAAATAGGCGAACCAGGCGATCTCGCTCGCCGGGGTGTAGCGGATGGTGAGCGAACCGCCGTCGGCATCCTTGTCGAAGCTCGACTGTGCGCGGCCCCAGAACTCGCGGTCTTCCGAGACGCAGGCGTCGTAATCGGGCCAGCCGCCGGGATAGGCGCTGGTGTTTAGCCCGGTGATGACCAGTTCGAGTTCGCGGCCCGCGGCGCCCGAGACGCGGAAGTGGAACCACTGCCGAAATTCGCTCTGGTGGTCCGCCGGGATCGCCAGCCGCGCCTTCGCGCCCTCCACCGACAGGACTTCGATATTGCCGCTGTCGAAAGCGGAATCGATCCTAATATCGCTCACTCGGGTACCTCTACTAACACGGTTTCGCCATTGTTGCCGGGGAATTCGCTGAACAGCGCGGCGGCGACCGTCTGTGCGCTGGCGACCCGATCCGCAAGGGGAGAGTTTTGCGGCGCGGTGAATTCGGCGCGGCCTTCCCACAGCACCTGGGAAGTGGCGGCGTCGCGGATCACCACGCGCATCTCGGTGCCGACTTCGGTACGCGAACCGCCGCCCAGATTGATGCCGACGCCCAGACCCACACCCGAACCATAGCTGCCGGTCGAGCCGCCGACCCCGACGCTGACCGGACTGCGCCCGCCGTCGCTGCCCAGTTGGTAGCGCTCGACATAGACCTCGGCGATCTGGGAGGCGCCCGCGCGACCGGCCTCGCGATAGCCCTGGCGGACCAGCTCTGCGGCGACCGCGGCCTTGTAGGGGGCCAGTTCGAGACTGTCCGCGCCGACCGCGCTCTGGACAAAGATCGACCCCTGCGCGAGTTGCGGTCCGGCGGTGGGAGCGACGAAGCGGGTGACCTCGACCGGGCCCGGCGCAGTGGCACAGGCGGCGAGCGAGAGCGCCAGGGCGGCGGCGGACAGGGTGCGACGGATCATGGGCAGCTCCAGTGCGGTACTATTCAGAACAGGGATATTGGTCTTTGGCTAACGTTTGGATGGCAAAGCGGTGCCGGAGCGCACTCTCGCACTACGACAGCGCTACGAAGGAAAGGCCATTGCCGATGGCGGAGCGGGCATGAACGCAGCCGAAAAGGGATCGGTGCTGGTCACCGGTGGCGCTGGCTATATCGGCAGCCATGCGGTGCTGGCGCTGCTCGATGCCGGCTGGCCGGTGACGGTGCTCGACGATCTCTCGACGGGCTTTCGCTACTCTGTACCCGACCGGGTGAAGTTCTATGAGGGCGATATCGGCGATAGCGGCTTGCTCGAGCAGATCTTCGCTCGGCAGGACATCGGCGCCATCATGCATTTCGCCGGTTCGGTGGTGGTGCCCGAATCGGTGGCCGATCCGCTGGCCTATTACGACAACAATACCGGCAAGAGCCTGGCGCTGATCGCCGCGGCTGTGCGCGCCGGGGTGCCGCGCTTCGTCTTCAGCTCGACTGCGGCGGTCTATGGCATGCCCGAGCAGTCCACGGTGACCGAGGACACGCCGTGCCAGCCGATCAATCCCTATGGCTGGTCCAAGCTGATGACCGAGCGGATGCTCGCCGACGCCAGCGCGGCGCATGGGCTCGATGTCTGCGCCCTGCGTTATTTCAACGTCGCGGGCGCCGATCCGCAAGGACGGGTCGGGCAGTCCACGGCGGGCGCGACGCATCTGATCAAGGTCGCCTGCGAGGCGGCGCTGGGCCGGCGCGAACAGGTTGCGATCTATGGCAGCGACTACGACACGCCCGACGGGACCGGAGTGCGCGACTATATCCATGTCAGCGATCTCGCGGCGGCGCATGTGCTGGCGCTGGAGGCGCTGATTGATCGTCCGGGGCGCTCGCTGACGATGAACTGCGGCTATGGGCGTGGATTCTCGGTCCTCGACGTGCTCGACGCGGTGGACCGGGCAAATGGCGGGCAATCATGCGGCGGTCGCATCGAGCGGGTGATGCAGCCGCGCCGTCCGGGCGATCCGGCGGCGCTGATCGCCGACCCTTCGCGGCTTCGCGCGACGCTGCCGTGGGTGCCGCAATATGCCGATCTCGATACGATCGTGGCGCATGCGCTGGACTGGGAGCGCCGGCTGGCGCAAGGAGGCCCGAGCGAAGGCAATGCGCCCGTCGCAGGCGGGCAGGTAGTGCTTGACCCGACTCACCCCCGTCGCTAGGCGGCGCGCTTGAAATCCGCGCGTCGGAGTCTCATTCTCCGGCGCGTATTTATTTGTCATACGGAACCCGTCATGAAAATCCGCAACAGCCTCAAGTCGCTCAAGAACCGTCACCGCGACTGCCGCGTGATCCGTCGCCGCGGACGGACCTATGTCATCAACAAGACCAACCGTCGCTTCAAGGCCCGCCAGGGCTGATTGCGCTGCGGCCGTTGGTCGCGGAAGTTGGTGAGGTGAACGGCCCGGCTCCCAAGATGGGAGCGCGGGCCGCTTCTGTTTGGGGTAATGGGATATGACAGAAGCAGTGGTGTTCGATGTCGGGCGAGTGCTGTTCCAGTGGCAGCTCCGCGCGCTGTTCGAAAAGCTGGTCGAGGACCCGGCCGACCTAGATCACCTGCTCGCCGAAGTCGTGACCGAGCAGTGGCATTTCGAGGCCGATGCCGGGCGGCCGCTGACCGATATGCTGCCCGAGAGAAAGGCGTTGTTTCCGGATCACGCACCGCTGATCGACGCCTATGCCGCGCGTTTCAACGAGACCATTCCCGGCCCGGTGCCGGGCAGCATCGAGATCGTTCGCGAACTCCATCGACGCGAAATGCCGCTCTATGCGATCACCAATTTCGGCGCCGAGTTCTGGGACGCCTTCCGTCCGACCCAGTCGGTGTTCGATCTGTTCCGCGACATCGTGGTCTCGGGCAAGGAACGGCTGGTGAAGCCCGATGCGGCCATCTTCGCGCTCGCCGCCGAGCGCTTCGGGCATGCGCCCGAGGCGATGCTGTTCATCGACGACAATCGCGCGAATATCGATGCCGCGCGGAGCTACGGCTGGCAGGTGCATCACTTCACCGATGCGCCCACGCTGCGCATCGATCTCGAACGACGCGGCCTGCTTTCCTGATCGCTCTTCCTGCTGGGCAGGAAGGCTCGACAAAAGAAAGCCCCGGCCGCCTGTGGGGACAGGTGCGACCGGGGCAGTGCCACCCGATGGAGAGGGGGTGGGGAGGGTGAGGCTGGATCAGCCGTTGCAGCGCGCCAGCTTGTCGGCTTCGAGCGCTTCGCCATTGGTGACGAAGGCGGTCACTTCGCCGACTTCGCGCTGCAGTTCGCGGCACATGCGCATCGGGCGGCTGGTGCCCTTGTTGGCGACGCAGGTGGCGCCCTGGCAGGACCAGGCGACGCCGCCGGCAACGGTGCGGCTCTCGCTGGCCGGAGCAGCCAGTTCGGCGACATAATAGGGGCCGGCTGCGGCGGTGGCGGGAGCCGGGGCCAGGGCCGCGCCGAAAGTGAGGGCGGTGTAGCCGAGGCCCAGCGCGATAGCGGAGAGATTGGTGAGGCGGGGGAGAGAGAGCGTCATGGGAGAGTCCTTCGAGCTTGCGTTTATATCAACCGGGGTTTCCATTATTGCAATTGGGTTGCAGTTTGAAACTGGTTGCGATTCACCGCCTAGCCAACTAAGTTTCGCGATGCAACTTAAATCTTCGATAGCTGCATCGATTTGCACCCGCGTGTTTTCCGGCTAGGAAGAAGGCGGGGAAAGGATTTTCATGGGCGAAATCAGAGAGCCGCTGCGCGAACTGACCGAATGCGGGCTTCCGCAGGCGCTGGAAGTGATGGGCGAACGCTGGAGCTTCATGATCCTGCGCGCCGGTTTCAACGGCCTCCATCATTTCGAGGAGTTCCTGACCGAACTCGGAATCGCGCGCAACATTCTTTCCAACCGGCTGGCCAAGCTGGTCGAGCATGGCATCCTGGCGCGCAAGCCGATGGCCGAGGATCGCCGCAAGATCGAATACCGCCTCACCGACAAGGGCCTCGATCTGCTCCCGGCGATGATCGCGTTGCGCCAATGGGGGCAGAAGTACGGCGGCGAGGTGTTCGAGAACCCGGTTCTGGTCGACGAACGCGATCGTCTGCCGATCGGACCGGTCTCGATCCTGTCGCACGATGGGCGGATCCTCGGACCGGCGGACCTTGCGCTGATCGATCGTGCGCAGCGCGGCATTCGCGCCGATGGCAGCAAGGCCGAGGAGCGCGCGAGCGCTCCTGCACTAAAATCCGTGAGTGGCACCGGCCCGCGCGAAGCGGCCTGAACGACCGGCTCCACGGGCCGGGGCGCTGCCGCGAGCATCATGACGTCATCGTTAAATTGTTCTCAACACGTTGCTGGCAGTGCAGCGTGTACGCAATTCCGCTCATTGAGAATCGGCGCCGCCACGTGATCGAGATCGAAGTCCAGAACGAGACTCACCAGACGGTCTTTCGCCTGAAGACCGTCGCGGTGCCGCGCATCGGCGAGGGCATCCGCCTCGAGGAGCCCGATGGCCAGTGGATGTCCTACGACATTCTCGACGTCTGGTATCAGAAGGCCGAATATGGCGAGGTCTGGGTGCCCTTCATCCACGTCCGCATGACGCCCGACGAACAGCGCGCGCTCGAACTGACCAAGCCGGTCCCGCTGGTGAACCGCGAACAGGCGGTGCCGATCGAGGACTTCCTCAAGAAGTTCGAGGGCGATCAGGAGCACGAACCGGTCAAGCTCAACCTCGATATGAGCGAGGCAGACTGAGCAACAGGCGCTTGTTCAGGGCACTTTTTTGCGCAACAGGCCGACCGTCAGGACGGTCCAACCTGCGACCATGATGACACTCGATCCCGCGACTGCAGCGCTCACGAGAGCTTCCAGGAACTCGCCCGCGCCGTAGCCATCTCCGGCTATCGGCAGGCTCTCGCTGGCACCGGTCGCAGCCGATAATGTGAGGGCGAGCCACAAGCCGTACATGCCGGCAATCACTGCCCGACTCCCGATCATGTCCCATCCTGCGGGCAGATGGGTCCAGCCCCAGACGGCACCGGCAACCATGATGGCGGTGCCGCTCTGCACCGCAGTCAGATGCGCCGACAGCGCCATGCGCGGGTTGAGGAAATACGGAACGGCGGCCCCCTGGAGCAATCCCAGCAGAAACAGGATCGCGCCGGAGACGACCAGTTGCTTCGACGCTTGGCTTGTCGTTGCGATCTTCAGCACCCCTCTTGTCACGCCCGCGGCGGTTGCCGTCGATAGCTGAGCGCCTCGGCGACGTGGATTCGCCCGACCGACTCCGAACCCGCGAGGTCGGCGATCGTCCGCGCCACGCGCAGCATCCGCACATAGGAGCGCGCCGACAGCCGCATCGCGTCGGCCGCCTGCATCAACAGCTTCTGACCCGCCTCATCGGGGGTGGCGAATTGCTCCAGCGCATCGCCGTCGAGCTCGGCATTGCTGCGCGCGCCGCTCGCCTCGGACCGGGCGGTCTGCCGCAAGCGGGCGGCGGCGACGCGAGCGGCCACTTCGGCGCTGCCCTCGGCGGACGGGGGCAGCGCGAGATCGGCGGCGCTGACCGGATCCACCTCGACATGCAGATCGATCCGGTCGAGCATCGGCCCCGACACCCGCGCCTGATAATCCGCCGCGCATTTGGGTGCCCGGCTGCACGCCAGCGACGGATCGCCCAAATGGCCGCAGCGGCACGGGTTCATCGCCGCGACGAGCTGAACTCGCGCGGGAAAGGTGACATGCGCATTGGCGCGCGCGACATCGACATGGCCCGTCTCGAGCGGCTGGCGCAGCGAATCGAGCACCGGGCGCTGGAATTCGGGCAATTCGTCGAGAAACAGTACGCCCAGATGCGCGAGGCTGACCTCGCCCGGCTTGACCCGCAATCCGCCCCCAGTGAGCGCGGCCATCGAGGCCGAGTGATGCGGCGCGCGGAACGGCCGCTGGCGACTGATCCGGCCTTCCTGAAGTGTGCCCGCAACCGATTGCACCATGCTGACCTCGAGCGCTTCGGCGGGACTGAGTTGTGGCAATATCCCCGGCAGGCAGGACGCAAGCAGCGACTTTCCCGCTCCAGGCGGGCCGACCATCAGCAGATTGTGACTTCCGGCGGCGGCGATCTCGAGCGCGCGCTTGGCGGTCTCCTGCCCCTTGACCCGCTTCAGATCGGGACCGGGCGGAGCTTTCTCGACCTCCCCCGGCTCTGGTTCGGGCAACCGCTGCGTTCCTTTCAGGTGATTGAGCAGGCTGGCGAGATCGGGCGCGGCGATCACCGGCACGCCGCTGGCCCAGCGCGCTTCGGCTCCCTGCGCGCGCGGGCAGATCAGCCCCAGCTCGGCCTCGCTGGCATGAATCGCCGCGAGCAGCACGCCTGGCGAGGAGACGATTCGCGCATCCAGCGCCAGCTCGCCCACCGCCACCCACTCGATCAGCTGTTCGGCATCGGTCACCCCCATCGCGGCGAGCAGCGCCAGCGCGATCGGCAGGTCGTAATGCGACCCTTCCTTGGGCAGGTCGGCGGGAGAAAGATTGATGGTGATCCGCTTGGGCGGCAGCGCCAGCCCCATCGCGGAGAGCGCCGCCTGCACCCTCTCGCGGCTTTCGCCGACCGCCTTGTCCGGGAGGCCGACCACGCTGAAGCGCGGCAGGCCGGGCGCGACCTGGCATTGCACTTCGATCGCGCGTGCCTCGAGCCCCAGATAGGCGACCGTGCGAACCAGTGCGACCAAGCCTGTCCCCCCTCGTGGTGCTTGCCGTCGTGTCGTGGCGCTGTGCCGAAGGTTCCCTTGTGGAGCGGGATTCGCCCTGTGTCGAGTGGCCTGCGCTGGCGGGGCAGCCATCGAGCGCGTTGGTGCGGACATTATGGTTAAGGCCGGGTTAGCCAAAGCCCTTGGGATGTTCGCAAGGTGGCGGGCGCCACACATCCGGCATGCTTCGGATCGCCACCTTCTCGCTCGCTGCGCTCGGTCTTGCCGGCGCCACCCCCGCCGCCGCCCAGTCGCTGGCGCTCATCTATCTGCCGACGCAGCCGGTGGTGACGTGGCAGGGCCAGGCCCAGGTCGAACCGGTCCGGTCGCAGCCGATGCGTGCAGCCCCGATCCGCCCGGCGCGCGAACAGGCCCAGCGCTTCGCCTTGCCGCGCCCGAGCCAGGGTCAGCCGATCACCTATTCCGCCACCCCGCGCGATCTTCCCCAATGGCGAGCCCCGGTCCAGCAGCCCCGGACACAAAGCTTCGTTCAGTCGCACCGCCGCGCGGCCCGCTACGGCGCAATGCAATACGGTCCGTTCCGCGTGGTCGGCGATCGGGTCGAGCTGGTCGGCGAGACCGATGCCATGAGCCCGAGCTGGTTTGCGCGGGTGCTGGCGGACAATCCGGGCCTCTCGCGACTCGAGATGATCGAATGCCCCGGCACGCTCGACGATCGCGCCAATCTCCAGCTCGGGCGGATGATCCGCAAGGCTGGCCTCAGCACCCATGTTCCTTCTCATGGTTCGGTGCGATCGGGCGCGGTCGAGCTGTTCCTCGCCGGAATCGAGCGCAGCATGGATCCGGGCGCCGAATTCGCGGTCCATAGCTGGCGCGACGAATACGGCCGCGAAGCCGATGACTTCTCGCTCGATGCCCCCGAAAACCGCGTCTATCTCGACTATTATGCCGAGATGGGGATGGCGCCACAGCAGGCGCGAGCGTTCTACGCGATGACCAATTCGGTCCCGCATCACCGCGCGCGCTGGATGGAAGCGGGCGAGATGGGGCAATGGGTCGATCGCTATGCCAAGATGCGCGCGCCGCGGATCGCCTACCTCTCGGTTCGCATGCAGTAAGCTGTGTCGCGTCGCTTGACGCAGGGGCGTGGCTGCACTATGCGCGCCTCCCAAGAGCGGTCGCCTCGACGGGCGGCCCTTTTTGTTGGTGCCTCGAGCCTCTGGCCGCGCACCCTTGAACGTATTTAGATAAGGACGATCCGATGAAGCGGACTTTCCAGCCTTCCAACCTGGTGCGCCAGCGTCGCCACGGTTTCTTCGCACGCAAGGCCACTCCGGGTGGCCGCAAGGTTCTGCGCGCCCGCCGTCGTCGCGGTCGCAAGACGCTCTGCGCCTGATGTGTTTGCGCGCGCGCTCATGCGCGTGCGTCATTACCGCTCGGCCGGCCTGAGGGCCGCGTCGCTGCGGTCGGCCGACCGGCCATGCGGGCTCCCTGAGGGAGCCCGTGTCGTTTCCGGCCCGCAGCGGGGGTGAGCCTTCCCATGTCCCGGCACCCACAAGTCATCGCCAAGCGCGCCGATTTTCTCGCCGCGAATCGCGGGATTCGTGTGGCGCAGCCGGGCTTCGTTCTGCTGGTCCATCCCAATGTCGGCTCCGATGGCGGAAAAGGCCGACGTTACGGCATTACCGTCACCAAGAAGATCGGCAACGCGGTGGTGCGCAACCGCATGAAGCGCCGCTTCCGTGAATTGCTGTGGGCGGCGCTGCCCGAGCGGGGGCTGCCCGATCACGATCATGTGCTGATCGGCCGCGAGGGCGGGGTGGAGCGCGATTTCGCGACGCTGGCCGCCGAACTGGACCACGCCCTGGCGCGCGCGGCCGCGGGCAAGGGCGATCGCCGCCGCGGTCGTTCGCCGGGTTCGGCGCGCGGCCCAAGGCGATGAAGCATCCGCTGATCTGGATTGCGCGGCTGTGGCAGCTCGGCCCGAGCCGGATCCTGCCCCCCACCTGCCGCTTCTCCCCTTCATGCAGCGAATACGCCATCCAGGCGCTGGGAAAACACGGCGCGATCAGGGGTGGATGGCTTGCGACGAAGCGTATATTGCGCTGCAACCCTTGGGGAGGGCACGGGCACGACCCGGTGCCCTGAACATCCGCAGCACATCCGCGACGCGAGTGTATTGATAAAATAATACAGCACCCCAAATCGAAGTTTTTGACGGGACCGATTTTGACCAATCAACGCAATCTCCTGTTCGCCGTAGTCCTCTCGGCCCTGCTCCTGCTGGGTTGGGACGCGGCCGTGGGCTATCTCTACCCGCAACCCGCCAATCAGGCCGTCGAGGGGGTTGCCGACACGCCTTCAGAACTGGCAGCGGTTTCTGGAGCGGCCTCGGGTTCAGGTGTGAGCGGTGCGGGCCTGGCGTCCGATGTCCAGGGGGCGACGCCAGTCACGCTCGAAAATGCGCTCGCCTCGGGCAATCGCGTCCGGATCGATTCGCCGCTGCTGGCCGGTTCGATCAATCTCACCGGCGCGGTAATCGACGACATCGTCCTCAAGGACTATCGCGAGACCACGGATCCCGACAGTCCGCCGGTCCGCCTGTTCGCACCGGCAGCTTCGCCCCAGCCTTATTTTGCCGAATTCGGCTTTCTCGCCAACGGCCAGCGGATCCCCGCCGATGCGGTCTGGGAAGCGGATGGAGAGGTGCTATCGCCCGGCAGCCCGGTCGTGCTTACCCATCGCGGTGCAGACGGCTTGACCTATACGATCGCGCTCTCGATCGATTCGGAATACATGATCACCGCCGAGCAGCGGGTCGCCAATGCTTCCGGCGGGGCCGCGGTGGTCCAGCCCTTCGCGCTGATCGCGCGCACCAGCGAAACCGCGAGCGAGGATTTCTTCATCGCGCACTCCGGCCCGATCGGCGTCTTCGGCGGTTCGGCCAATTACGACTACGGCTATGACGACCTGCCGGTGGGCGACATGACCACGCCCGAGGGCGAGGCCGAGTGGCTGGGCTTCACCGACATCTACTGGCTCTCCGCGCTCATTCCCGGGGCGGGGGAGACCGAGGCCAGCTTCCGGTCGCTTGGCGGCAGTCTCTATCGCGCCGATGTGATCCAGGAGCCGGTCACGCTGCCCGCGGGGAGCGCGATCAGCACGACCAACAGGCTGTTCGTCGGCGCCAAGGAAAGCACCGTGCTCGACGCTTACGAGGACGCCGGTATTGAGCGGTTCGGCCTCGCGATCGACTGGGGCTGGTTCCGCTGGTTCGAAAAGCCGTTCCTGTGGTTGCTGCGTCAGTTTTTCGAACTGGTCGGCAATTTCGGCGTGGCGATCATCATGCTGACCGTGGTGGTCCGCGCGGTGATGTTCCCCGTGGCGCAGAAGCAGTTCTCCTCCATGGCGGGGATGAAGGCGATCCAGCCGCGAATGAAAGAGGTGCAGGAAAAGCACAAGGAAGACCGGGTCAAGCAGCAGCAGGAAATGCAGAAGCTGTTCAAGGACGAGGGCGTCAATCCGTTGGCGGGCTGCCTGCCGCTGATCATCCAGATTCCGATCTTCTTCGCGCTCTACAAGGTGCTCTACCTCGCGATCGAGATGCGCCACCGCTCCTTCTTGTGGATCGAGGATCTTTCCGCCCCCGATCCGGCGACGATCCTCAACCTGTTCGGCCTGCTGCCCTTCGATCCGCCCGGCTTCCTGTCGATCGGCGTGCTGGCGGTGCTGCTGGGCCTCACGATGTGGATGACGTTCCAGCTCAATCCCGTCAGCGATCCGATGCAGCGCCAGATCTTCAACATCATGCCCTGGGTGCTGATGTTCGTCATGGCGCCCTTCGCCGCTGGTCTGCTGATCTACTGGAACACGAGCAATATCCTCACGCTGGCGCAGCAGAAGTATCTTTATTCCAAGCACCCGCAATTGCGCGCCGCGGCGGAAGCCGAACGCGCCGAGAAGGACGCCCAAAAGGCGGCCGGTAAAACCGGGGCCAAGAGCTGATGGAAGAGGACGAACGCAAGGCGCTGACCAGGCGAGCGGAGAAGATGTTCTCGCAGCGGGTGGAATTCCTGCTGTCGGCTCCGCAGCTCAAGTTCCTGCCCGATCCGACCGTGCCCGAGATCGCCTTTTGCGGGCGTTCCAACGTGGGCAAGAGCTCGCTGCTCAACGCGCTCACCGCGCGCAAGGCGATCGCGCGCGCTTCGGTCACCCCGGGCCGGACGCAGGAGCTCAATTTCTTCGAGGTCGGCGAACCGACGCAGATGCGGCTGGTCGATATGCCCGGCTACGGCTTCGCCAAGGCGCCGGTGGCGGTGGTCGACAAGTGGAAGAAGCTGGTTCGCACCTTCCTGCGCGGACGGGTGGTGCTGGTCCGCACGCTGGTGCTGGTCGACAGCCGCCACGGGCTGAAGGATGTCGATCGCGAGATGATGAAAATGCTCGACGAGGCGGCGGTGGGCTATCGCGTGGTGATGACCAAGGCTGACAAGATCAAGGCGAGCGAACTTGAGAAGACCGTCGCCCGGGTCGAGGCCGAGGCCAAGAAGCACGTCGCCGCCTTTCCCCAAGTGCACGTCACCAGCGCGGAAAAAGGCATGGGCATCCCCGAACTGCGCGCCGCGGTGCTCAGCGACGCGGGGGTCTAGGCTTCAGGTCGCGAACAGCGCCGAATCGTCGGCAAAGGCCTTCATCTCCAGCGCATTGCCGCTCGGATCGCGGAAGAACACCGTCGCCTGTTCGCCGGGCTGGCCTTTGAAACGAATCGTCGGCTCGATCGCGAAGGCCACCTTCGCTGTCTGAAGCCGCTCGGCCAACGCCTGCCATTGCGGCATCGTCAGCACCACGCCGAAATGCGGCACCGGCACATCGTGGCCATCCACCGCATTTGCGGCCCGATCGCCCGCTGCACCGCCGAGATGGGCGACGATCTGGTGACCGTAGAAGTCGAAATCGATCCACTCGTCCGAACTGCGCCCCTCGCGGCAGCCGAGCAGTTCGCCATAGAAGGCACGCGCCGCGGCGAGATCGTGGACGGGGAAGGCGAGATGGAAGGGGCGCAGGCTCATACCGCGGTGCATAGCCGGGTCGCAGGTGCATGCCTACCGCGGGATCGACGCTCGCGCGGCTCGGCCTCGACAGCGCCGGAGGGAATCTCTACCGCCCGCGCGCCACTAAGGAGCCGGCATGAAACTGATCATCGGCAACAAGAATTATTCGAGCTGGTCGCTGCGCGCCTGGCTGGCGGCCAAGCAGTCCGGACTCGCCTTCGAGGAGATCATCGTCCCGCTCTATGGCGAGGGCTGGGAATCGCTCAAGCGGGACGACAGCGGCCTGCAGGCATCGAGCGGCAAGGTCCCCCTGCTGTGGGACGGCGAAACGGTGGTCTGGGACAGCCTTGCCATCCTCGAATATCTCGCCGACAAGGTCGGGCGCGAGCGGTTCTGGCCCAAGGACGAAACCGCACGCGGCATGGCGCGCGCGATGGTCGCCGAGATGCACAGTTCCTATCACACGATGCGCAGCGAATTCCCGATGAATATCCGCAAGCGCTTCGATGGCATTCAGCCTTCGGCAACCACACGGGATGAAGTGGTCCGCATCCTCGGCCTGTGGGCCGAAGCGCGTGCGCGATTCGGGTCGGGAGGCCCGTTCCTGTTCGGCACTTTCGGCGCGGCGGACGTGTTCTACGCCCCCGTCGTCAGCCGGTTCATCAGTTACGGCGTCGCCGTTCCCGGCTTTGCCGGCGCCTATATGCAGGCGGTCTGGGAACACGATTGGATGCAAGCCTGGATCGAGGCTTCGGAGAATGAAGAATGGGTCATCGAGCAATACGATTCGGCGCCGGCGATAGGATGAAGGCTGCAGCCATGATGCGCGTGTTCGCGTTGGGCCTCGCGCTGTTCGGGCTTGCGGCGCCGCAGATGGCTGCGGCCTGGGGCTTCTACGCGCATACCGTCACCGCCGATGTCGCCCAGGCGAACATCGCCCCGGAGACGCGGCGCGGCATCGCGCGGCTGCTGGCCTATTCGGATCGGCTGGGAACGCCCGAATGCGATCTCGACAGCTTGCAGGACGCAGCGGTCTGGCCCGATTGCGTGCGCCGCGACTACTGGCGCTGGGGCTATACCGCCGCCTGGCACTATCGCACCGCGCCGATCTGCGAGGCCTTCGATCCCAAGGCCAATTGCTCGGGCGGCAATTGCGTCACCGCGCAGATCGAACGCAACCAGCGGCTGCTCGCGGACGAGAGCCTTCCGCCCAACGTCCGGCTCGAAGCGTTGACTTTCCTCGTTCACTTCGTGGGCGACGTGCACATGCCGCTGCACTCGGGCGATCACGACGACCGCGGCGGAAACGACCGCGACGCCGATTACGGAATCGTCCCCGGACTGAACCTGCACTGGATCTGGGACGGTCCGCTCGCCGAACGCGCGATTACCGGCGAGCCCCCGGTGACACGGCGCTATTCCGCCGCCGAGCGCAGCCAGCTGGCCGGCGGCAATGCCGACGACTGGGGTCGCGAGAGCTGGCAGACCGCGCGCGACATCGTCTATCCCAACGCATTCGACGCCAACGCATGCGAGGACGAACTTCCTGATTCCACGGCGCTGACGCAGGAGGACATCGTCGCGGCGGTCCCTGTCGCGCGCCAGCGGGTGGTGCAGGCCGGCCTGCGGATCGCGCGGTTGCTGGACGAGGCCTTCGCTCCGGGGCCGCTGCCCGTCGCCGGGGACTAGCTACCTCGAAGGCGCTCAGGGAGCGCGTTCGGCGGGGTAGCGCGTCCCGTCCTTGCGGGCATAGCCTTCGGGATCGAAGACCATGTCGATGTCGGGATATTCGCCCGAGTCGGAATCCCGGTCGCCGCCGCTGATCGCCACGAAGACGCAGTCCGACGCGGAGCGGTTATGCAGCCGGTGACCGTTGCGGACGCCCGCCGCCCACGCCAGCACATCGCCTGCGCGCACGGCGGTCTCGCCTTCCTCCTCGATCAGCACCGCCTCGCCCGCCAGCATCACCACCAGCTCGTCCTGCGCGCCGTGCCAGTGGCGCTGCGAGGAATAGGCGCCTGGTCTGAGCACCACATGGCTCGCGCCCAGCCGGGTGAGACCCGCCGCCGGCGCGAGGCGGCGGTACCAGCGCCCCTCGACTTCGGCGTCGAAGGGCGGCGGATAGCCGGTAGCATTGGTCCGGGGGATGGCCTCGAGATCGAGCTTGGGCATGCGCGGATACTCCTGCTAGCGGCACGAGCATGAACCAAGTGCTAGATTACGCCAAGCGCCTGATGGCGGCCCCCAGCGTCACCCCCGCCACCGGAGCGGTGTTCGACGAATTGGAAGCCATGCTGTCTCCGCTGGGATTCGAGGTCGTCCGCTTCGTGGCGGGCGAGGAACCCGATGGCCCGGTCGAGAACCTGTTCGCCATCCGAAACGGCCCCGAAGGATCGCGCCATTTCGCCTTTGCGGGCCATCTCGACGTGGTTCCGCCGGGGGGAGGGTGGACCAGCGAGGCCTTCGTGCCCGAAATCCGCCCGAGCCCCGGGGGCGACCTGCTCTACGGGCGCGGCGCGGTGGACATGAAGGGCGCGATCGCCTGCATGGTCGATGCGGTCGCCAATGTCCCGGTCGAGGCCGGCACCGTCAGCTTCATCATCACCGGCGACGAGGAGGGGCCGGCGATCCACGGCACCCGCGCGCTGATCGACTGGATGCACGAGCAGGGGCATGCGCCCGATCTGTGCCTGGTGGGCGAGCCCACCTCGGTGAACCGGCTGGGCGACATGATGAAGATCGGCCGGCGCGGTTCGGTCAATATCTGGCTCGAGGTCGAGGGGGTGCAGGGCCACGTCGCCTATCCGCATCTCGCCGACAATCCGATCCCGAAGCTGGTGGCGATGCTCGCCGAAATGGATGCGCTGGTGCTCGACGAGGGGACCGACTGGTTCCAGGCCTCCAATCTCGAGATCACCGAGATCGAGGTCGGCAATGCGGCGCACAATGTAATTCCGGCGACCGCCAAGGCGCGGCTCTCGATCCGCTTCAACGATCTCCATTCGGGCGCATCGCTGTCCGAGAAAGTGGCCGCCATCGCGAGCAAGCACGGCGGCACGACGCTTCCGATCGTCTCGGGCGAACCGTTCCTCACCCCGCCCGGTGCGTTCTCGCAGACGATCGCCGCGGCGGTAAAGGCGGAGACCGGCATCGATCCCGAGCCCTCGACCACCGGCGGCACCTCGGATGCGCGCTTCCTGCGCAGCGTGTGCCCGGTGATCGAATTCGGCCTCGTCAACGCCACGATGCACAAGCGCGACGAGGCTGTAGCCATCGCCGACCTCGATGCGCTAAGCCGCATCTACGCGGCGATCGCAAGGGCGGCGCTGACGGGTTGAGGGAACACCATCGATGAAGACCTGGTTCGCCATTCCGCTGTGGCAGCGCGTGATCGCTGCGCTGGTGCTGGGTGTCATCGTCGGCTTCCTGTGGGGCCCCGGCGCGGAAAGCATCAAGATCATCGGCGATATCTTCATCGCCTTCATCAAGATGCTGGTGGTGCCGCTGATCTTCTTCAGCCTGGTGGCGGGTGTCGCGGCGATCGGCGATCTGCGCAAGCTGGGCGCGGTCGGCTGGCGGGCGATGCTGCTGTTCGTCGTCTCGGGACAGATCGCGGTCTGGCTCGGCCTGCTGCTGGGTACGGTCATCCAGCCGGGTATCGGCGTCGATACCTCGATGATCGACCTCGGCGCGACGCCCGAGCCCAATTCCACCGACTGGCGCGAGATGCTGCTGGGCATCGTGCCCGCCAGCCCGGTGCAGGTGATGGCGGACGTCAACGTGCTGCCGCTGATCGTCTTCTCGCTGCTGCTGGGGATCGGCATCCTGATGGCCGAGGGCGAGGGCACCCCGGTCCAGAAGATCTTCGATTCGGGCGCGGTGGTGATGCAGAAGGTCACCATGGTGGTGATGGAACTCACCCCCTTCGGCGTCTTTGCGCTGATGGCATGGGTCGCGGGCACGCTGGGGCTGGATGCGCTGATCGCCCTGTCGAAGCTGGTGGCGCTCAACTACATCGGCTGCCTGCTGATCATCTTCGTGCTGTATTCGGCGATGGTCAAATTCCTCGCCAAGCTGCCCGTGCGCGACTTCTTCCGCGGGATCGTGGATGCGATGGCGGTCAGCTATTCCACCGCCAGCTCCAACGCCACGCTGCCGGTCACGCTGCGCTGTGCGGAGCGCAACCTGGGCGTGTCGAACTCGGTCGCCGCCTTCGTGATCTCGCTTGGTGCCACGATCAACATGAACGGAACGGCGATGTATCTGGGGCTCGCCACGCTGTTCGGCGCGCAGATTTTCGGCGTGGAGCTGAGCTGGGCGCAATACGGCCTGATCGCACTGCTCGGTACCCTCGGCGCGATCGGCGCGGCGGGCATTCCGGGCGCGGGGCTGATCATGATGGCGCTGGTGTTCGGCGCGGTCGGCGTCCCGCTGGAAACGATCGCCTTCGTCGCCGGGGTGGACCGGATCATGGACATGATGCGCACCACCACCAATGTCAGCGGCGACGCCGCGGTGGCGCTGACAGTGGCGAGCATGACGGGCGAACTGGACCGCGAGGAGATGATCTCGGCGGACGATGTTTGACGTCGGCTTTGGACGGGAAGCCGATTTCACAAGCTTGTAGGCCTTGGGAGCATGATGGGTGGGAAATTCTGCTCATTAGCAGCGGCTCATGAACAGCTCAGGCTGATTGCCCCATTCGTCATCCCCGCGAAGGCGGGGATCCAGGCGGGGCCAGCGGCGCAAATCCGAAATCCTCCGCGAGGTCACGCCACCTCGGATTGCTCTCCTCGATCAAGCGCAGCTTCCATGCGCGGTTCCACTTCTTGAGCCGCTTCTCCCGCTTGATCGCTTCCTCGATATCCCCGTGCGGTTCGAACCAAACGAGCAGTTTGACGCCGTGTTTGTTGCTGAAGCCGCCCAGCCTGCCGTCGCGATGCTGAGCGACGCGTTGCAGGAGGTTGGAAGTGACACCAATGTAAAGCGTGCCGTTGCGGCGCGATGACAGGATGTAGACACAAGGTTCGAATTTGCGCTGCATTGCACCGCTGCTACTGGATTCCCGCCTTCGCGGGAATGACAGTGACGGTGCTGGTAGGATCGCCCATCACCGCCCCTTCGGCTTCTCCAGCACCTTCTTGCGAAAACTGCATAGGTCCACCACCGGGCAGCGCCAGCATTCCGGCGTCCGCGCCTTGCACACATATCGCCCGTGCAGGATCAGCCAGTGATGCGCGCCGAGCCTGAACGGACCCGGCACGCGCTTTTCCAGCTTGGCTTCGACCTGTTCCGGCGTTTTGCCCTTGGCGAGGCCGGTGCGGTTGCCGACGCGCAGGATGTGCGTGTCGACCGCGAAGGTCTCCTGTCCGAACCAGCAATTGAGCACCACATTGGCGGTCTTGCGCCCCACGCCGGGCAGGCGGACAAGGTCGTCGCGCGTGGCGGGCACCTCGCCGCCAAATTCGTCTACCAGCAGCTGCGAAAGCGCGATCACATTCTTCGCCTTGGAGTTGAACAGGCCGATCGTCTTGATGTGCTGTTTCAGCCCCTCCTCGCCCAGAGCGAGCATCTGTTGCGGCGTCGCGACCTTCGCGAACAGCGCGCGTGTCGCCTTGTTCACTCCGACATCGGTGGCCTGCGCGCTCAGCGCCACCGCGACCACCAGCTGGTAGGCGTTGCCGTATTCCAGCTCGGTCTGGGGATCGGGGTCGTTCTCGGCGAGGCGGCGGAAGAATTCGAAGATCTGGTTGCGAGTCAAAGGTCGAGCACGTCGCGCATGGTGTAGCGGCCCGGTTCGCGGCCGATCAGCCATTGCGTCGCTCTGGCCGCGCCGCGGGCGAAGATGCTGCGGTCTTCGGCGCTGTGCGCAAAGGTCAGCCGCTCCTGCGTCCCCGCCATGATGACGCTGTGTTCGCCGGCGACGGTCCCGCCGCGCAAGGCCGCAAAGCCAATCGCGCCCGCTGCCCGTTCTCCGGTGGGGCCGTCTCGTCCGCTTTCGCGGCACTCCGCCAGCTCGACCCCGCGCCCGCTCGCGGCGGCTTCGCCGAGCAGCAGCGCGGTCCCCGATGGCGCATCGACCTTGTGGCGGTGGTGCATCTCGACGATCTCGATATCCCAGTCTTCGCCCAGCCGCGCGGCCGCCTCCTGCACCAGATGCGACAGCAGCGTGATGCCCAGCGAAGTGTTGCCGGTCTGCAGGATCGGAACCGCCCGCGCCGCATCGTCGATCGCGCGATGATGGCGCTCCTCGAGCCCCGTGGTTCCGATGACGAGCGGGATGCCCGCGCCGATCGCGGCGTGCAGATTGGCTTCGAGACTGCCGGGAGAGGAGAAATCGACCAGCACGTCGCTGGCATCGGCGAGCCGAGCGACATCGCCGCCCTTGTCCACTCCGCCCGCGAGCTCGTGCCCCAGTTCGGGCAGGATGGCGGCGATCGCCTGGCCCATCCGGCCCTCGCTGCCGACGATCCCGATACGTGCCATTGCAATTCCCCTTAGCCGCATGCTTCATGGGCGACATGGCTCATTTGCGCAATATCGTCGTCCTGACCGGGGCGGGAATCTCCGCCGAAAGCGGGATCGACACCTTTCGCGACGGCGGCGGGCTGTGGGAACGGCACCGGGTGGAGGATGTCGCCACGCCCGAGGGCTTCGCGCGCGATCCCGAGCTGGTCCAGCGCTTCTACGACATGCGCCGCGCCGCAGTGCTCACCAAACAGCCCAATGCGGCGCATCATGCGCTCGCGCGGCTGGAGCGCGAATGGCGCGGCGAGCTGCTGATCGTCACGCAGAATGTCGACGATCTGCACCAGCGCGCGGGCGCGCGGCGGGTGCTGCACATGCACGGCACGCATCTCAACGCCTGGTGCACCGCCTGCGATGCGCGCCACCGCTGGACCGGGACGCTGTTTGACAACCCGCCCTGTCCGGCTTGCGACACCCGCGCGCTGCGACCCGATGTCGTGTGGTTCGGCGAGATGCCCTACGAGATGGACCGCATCCATGCGGCGCTGCGCGACGCGGATCTGTTCGTCTCGATCGGCACCTCGGGCGCTGTCTATCCCGCCGCCGGTTTCGTCCAGGATGCGAGCGCGCTGGGCGCGCGGACGCTCGAGCTCAACCTCGAACGCAGCGAGGGCTCCCACTGGTTCGACGAGACCCGCCAGGGTCCGGCGACCCGGCTGGTCCCGCAATGGGTCGAGGAGATGCTAGGCGGTTGAGCCGCAGCCGGAACAGGCCGGATCCTTGGCGATGGTGAAGCTGCGCATCGCAGGAGTCATGCCGTCGAGCAGATGGACCGTGCCCCATTGCGGATCGCCGAATGCGCTGATGCGGTCGAGCAGGACGCGCACCGCATGCAGCGCGGCGAAGGTGCCGGTCCAGCCCGCCATCGCGCCCAGCATGCCATCCTCGGCGCAGCTGTCGCAATCCTCAGCGTCGAAGGCGTCGCCGACGAAGCAGCGGTAGCAGGCTTGCCCCTCCCGGTGCCCGGCAAAGGCGCCGACCTGCCCCTGGAACCGCCCGACCGCAGCCGAGAGCAGTGGGATCCCCGCGGTAACGCAGGCGTCGGACACCGCCAGCCGCGTGGCGAAATTGTCGGTCCCGTCGAGGACCAGATCGGCTCCCTCGAACAGCGCGCCCGCATTCTCGGCGGTGACGCGGCAGTCGTGGATCGTCATCTCGAGCTTGGGATCGAAACCGCTGACCCAGCGCTTGGCGGCCACCGCCTTGCCATGGCCGATATCGCGCTCGCTAAACAGCGTCTGGCGCTGCAGATTGCTGGCATCGACGACATCGTCGTCGACCGCGGTCAGCCGGCCGATCCCGGCGGCCGCGAGATAATGGAGCGCGGGCGATCCGATCCCCCCCAGGCCGATCAGCACGACGTGCTTGCCCGCCAGCGCGACCTGACCCGCGCCGCCGATCTCGGGCAGGACGATATGGCGGGCGAAGCGTTCGAGACGGGCAGGGGACAGGCTCATGGACAACCCGTTGGCAGGCTGTGGAACCTGTGTCGATAGCGCGCCGAAAACCCGTGGGCACCAGCATCGGACCGGCTGGAAGTTTACCGAACTTTAGGCCCAACCGGCCCCGTGCCGTCAGCTCTCGAGCTGGCGCAGCAGACTGCGCACATCGCCATCCATATCGGCGTCGCGCTGGCGCAGATCCTCGATCAGCCGCACCGCGTGGATCACGGTCGAATGATCGCGTCCGCCGAACTTGCGCCCGATTTCGGGATAGGAGCGCGGGGTCAGCACCTTGGCGAGATACATCGCCACCTGCCGCGGACGGACCACGGCGCGCGCGCGGCGCTTGCTCGACATTTCGGAGCGGTCGATGCGGTAGAACTGGCACACCGTTCGCTGGATTTCGTCGATCGTGATCCGACGGCGATTGGCCGAGAGGATGTCGGTCAGCTGCTCTTCGGCGAGCTGGAGCGAGACTTCCTGTCCGGTCAACTGGGCATAGGCGATCAGCTTGTTCAATCCGCCCACCAGTTCGCGGATATTGCGGGTGATGGTGCGAGCGAGGAAATCGATCACGTCGTCGGGCACTTCGAGCGGCGCGAACCGGGTCAGCTTGCTGACCAGGATCTTGCGGCGCAATTCGATGTCGGCGGCCTGGATGTCGGCGACCAGACCCATCGAGAGACGGCTGAGCAGGCGGGGTTCCACTCCGTCGAGCGCCTGCGGCGCGCGGTCGGCGGCGAAGACCAGCCGCTTGCCCTCGGCGAGCAGCGCATCGATCGTGTAGAGCAGTTCTTCCTGCGCGCTGGCCTTGCCGATGATGAACTGGATGTCGTCCACCAGCAGCAGGTCGAAGCTGCGCAGCCGACCCTTGAACTCGATCATCTGGTTCTGTTTCAGCGCCTGGACGAACTCGACCATGAAGCGCTCGGCGCTGCAGTAGAAGATCCGGCTGCGCGGGTGCGCCTGGAGGAAGGAATGGCCGATCGAATGCAGCAGGTGGGTCTTGCCCTGGCCGGTCGCCCCCTTGAGATAGAGCGGCGAGAACTGCGGCTTCTCGGGCGCGGCCATTCGCTGCGCCGCGTTGCAGGCCAGCACATTGGCTTCGCCGGTGACGAAGGCGGCGAAGGTCAGCGAAGGGTCGAGCCCGACGCTGGAGGTGAAGCCGGAATCGTTCAGAGTGTCGGCGGAAATCGCCATCATCGAGGGATCGGCGCCGTCATTGGCGGGACGGCGACCATCGGAATGCAATTGCAGATCGGCGACCTTGCGGCGACCGGGATGAACCGAGATCGCGATCTGGCGCACTTCGCCGCGCGCGATCTTCCACGCCAGCGAGAGGCGATCCGAGAAGCGATCGCGGACCCAGTCGGCGGAGAACTGGGTCGGCAGGTAGAGATCGAGCGTTCCGGTGTCGCGATCGAGCGCGCCGACCTGGATCGGCTTGATCCACTGGCTGTGCAATTGCTGACCCAGATCCTTGCGCAGGCCCTGGCTGATATCGGCCCAATCGGCAGCCAGATTGACCGCCTCGAGGTCTTCCATGAGATCCTCCCGCCCTTTGCGTTTCATACCGGCCTGTTCCGTCAGCTTGCCCATCGTCTCGTCACCCAAAATCGGGCCGGCAAGCAGCGCTGCCGGCGAAGCGTTTCCATGTCTGGCGAGGACGGAGACACAGCGTCGCCATCTCCCGGAATCGATCGTTCCGGGAACCCCCATCATGCGTTCCAAATTGTGGAGCCCGGGCTGTCCCGCCCCAGGCAGTGCCATCTTCTAGGGTCAGCTTCGGATGAGTCGCAAGTGTGGATGCTGCAAAAAAAGCGAAATAAAGATGTTGACTCGACCCCGGCCCGCAGGCCCCCGTTCAACTCGCTGAATTCCCGGTTTTTTAACCTAGTTTAAGTGCCGGAATGGCGGGTTTCTAAGGAGTCGCGCAGCGCAAACATTGCAGTTAGGTTGCAGTTTGAAGACCGGATAAGTCGCTCCGGATCGCGCCCAAAACAAAAGGTCGCCGCGTTGCCGCAGCGACCTTGCTGTCATTTTGTCTGCTGCCCCGCGATTGCCGCTTCTGGCGACCGCGTGGAGCGATTCGAATCTAGAGCGAGGCGACGCGCTTGCTCAGCCGGCTCATCTTGCGCGAAGCGGTGTTCTTGTGGAGCACGCCGCGCGCAACCCCGCGGGCCAGTTCGGGCTGGGCCTGCTTGAGCGCCACGGTGGCCGCTTCCTTGTCTCCGGCTTCGCAGGCGGTCTCGACCTGCTTCACGAAGGTGCGGATGCGGCTCTTGCGCGCGGTGTTGATCTCGGAGCGGCGATCGTTGCGACGGATGCGCTTCTTGGCTTGCGGCGTATTGGCCATGGTCGTCCTTGTCTGGCTCGTGCCTCGTGCGGCCGCATGGAGCGCGCCCGACGAGTCTGTCGAATCTTGCGAAAATCGGCGCATGACCGCCGGAAAGCGGGCGACATAGGTCGGTGGCGGCGAATCGTCAATCGATTCTTGGGGGTTTCTTGGCCGCCGGCGGGTTGCCGGTAGGCCGACCGGGGCGCTACTTCTGGCAGCGCGGGCAGAACCATGTGCTGCGCCCGCCCTGGACCAGCCGCCGGATCGTTCCGCCGTCTTCGCGATGACAGGGCTCCCCCGTCCGGCCATAGACGTCGAAGCGGGTGGCGAAATAGCCCAGCTCGCCATCGGGCTGGACGAAATCGCGCAAGGTCGAGCCGCCGTCGCGGATCGATTGCTCGAGCACCTCGCGGATCGCCGGGACTAGCCGTTCGAGTTGCGGCCCGGTGACCCGCCCGCCGGCCTTGCGCGGATCGATCCGCGCGCGCCACAGCGCTTCGCAAACGTAGATATTGCCCAGCCCCGCCACCACGCGCTGGTCGAGCAGCATTTGCTTGATCGCCGGCTTGCGGCCCCGCGTGCGCTCGCGCAGCCACGAGGCCGTCAGTTCCGTGCCCAGCGGCTCGGGTCCCAGCGCGGCGAAGGCGGGCCAGCTGTCGAGCTCGGACCCGAGCAGCAGATCGACCGAGCCGAAGCGGCGCGGATCGTTGAGCGCGAAGCGATGCCCGGCGGTTTCCAGCACCAGATGGTCGTGCGCCAGGTCCTCCTCGGGATCGATCCGCCAGCGTCCGCTCATGCCCAGGTGAAAGACCATCACGTGATCGCGCGCGGTGTGGATCAGCCCGTATTTGGCGCGCCGCGACAGACCGGAAACCCGCGCCCCCGTAAGCGCCTGGACCAGACCGGGCGGAAACGGGCGTCTGAGATCGGGGCGGTTGACGACGACGCCGGTGATGGTTTCGCCATCGAGAAGGCGCGCCAAGCCGCGCACGGTAGTCTCGACTTCGGGGAGTTCGGGCATGGCGCAACCTCTAACACCCTTTGCCCGCCCGGCAATTGCCCCTAAGGCTCGCCGCCATGAACGACACCGTTTCCTTCGGCTATGAAGACGTCGCCCCCGACGAGAAGACCGAGCGCGTGGGCGCGGTTTTCTCCAACGTCGCCGCCAAATACGACATCATGAACGATGCCATGTCGGGCGGGATGCACCGCCTGTGGAAGGATCGCTTCGTCGCGCGGGTCAAGCCGCAGCCGGGCGAGGCCATTCTCGACATGGCGGGTGGCACCGGCGACATCGCCTTCCGCATGTCCGAACGCGGCGCCGAGGTGACCGTGGCGGATATCAATCAGGACATGCTCGACGTCGGTATGGAGCGCGCGCTCGAGCGCGGGCTGACCGGGCTCGCCTGGTCGTGCCAGAACGCCGAGGTGCTGAGCTACCCCTCGCGGATCTTCGATGCCTATACGATCGCCTTCGGCATCCGCAACGTCACCCATATCGACCGCGCGCTGGCCGAGGCGCACCGGGTGCTGAAATTCGGCGGACGGTTCTTCTGCCTCGAATTCTCGACCGTCGAATGGCCGGGTTTCAAACAGGCCTACGATCTCTATTCGCACAAGCTCGTCCCGCAGCTCGGCAAGGCCATCGCGGGCGACGAGGAGAGCTATCGCTACCTCGTCGAATCGATCCGGCGGTTTCCGCCGATGCCCGAGTTCGAGCGCATGATCCGCGCGGCGGGCTTCACCCAGACGCGCGTCGAACCCATCATGGGCGGGCTGGTCGCGATCCATTCGGGGTGGAAGACCTGACGTCGTGACCAGTCCGGCAATTCACCTCTGGCGGCTCGGAAAATGGGCGCGCATCGCCGCGCGGCATGGGGCGCTGCGGGGTATCCGCAACGATCCGAACGCGCCGCTGCCGGTCAAACGGCTGATCGGGCTGTTTTCGATCGGCACCGTCAAGTCGCGGGTCCCCGATTATGCCGGGGCGTTTCGCGCCATCGGCCCCGCGGCGATCAAGCTGGGACAGACGCTGGCGACCCGACCGGATCTGGTCGGCGAGGAGGCGGCCAAGAACCTGCTGAGCCTGCAGGACAGCCTCCCGCCGGTACCCTTCGAGCAGATCGAGGCCGCAATCGCTTCGACATTCGCTCAGCCGCTCACCGAACTCTTTAGCGAGATCGATCCCGTGCCGGTCGGCGCCGCCTCGATCGCACAGGTGCATCGCGCGGTCACCACCGATGGCCGGACCGTGGCGGTCAAGGTGCTGCGTCCGGGGATCCGCGAGCGGTTCGAACGCGACATCCGCACCTATGAATGGGCGGCCGCGCATCTCGAGGCGCTGGGCAATCCCGAGGCGAGGCGGCTGCGCCCGCGGCTCACGATCGCCAATTTCAAGCGCTGGACCAATCGCGAGCTCGACCTGCGCCGCGAGGCGGCGTCGGCCTCCGAACTGGCCGAGACCATGGTCGGGACGGAGCGCTACACCGTGCCCGAAATCGACTGGGACCGCACCAACGGGCGGGTCATGACGATGGAGTGGATCGACGGCATCAAGATCAGCCAGACCGAACAGCTGATCGCCGCGGGCCACGATCTGCCCGACATCGCGCAGCGGCTGGTGCTGGCTTTTCTCAAGCAGGCTATCAGCGGGGGTTTCTTCCATGCCGACATGCATCAGGGCAATCTGTTCGTGCGCGGCGACGGGACCATCGTGGCGATCGATTTCGGGATCATGGGCCGGATCGACCGGCGCGCGCGGCAGTGGCTCGCCGAGATCCTCTACGGGCTGACCACGGGCAATTACCGCCGGGTCGCGGAGATTCACTTCGAGGCGCAATATGTGCCTTCGCACCATTCGGTCGATGAGTTCGCCACGGCGCTGCGCGCGGTGGGCGAACCGATGCGCGGCAAGCCGGTGAGCGAGCTCAGCGTCGGCCAGATGCTCGACGGGCTGTTCGCCATCACCCGCGATTTCGACATGCAGACCCAGCCGCATCTGCTGCTGTTGCAAAAGACGATGGTGATGGTCGAGGGGATCGCCACCCAGCTCGACCCGGCCATCAACATGTGGGACGTCTCCGCGCCCTTCGTGCGCGCCTGGATCCGCGACGAACTCGGCCCCGAAGCCGCGCTGGCCGAGCGCATCCGCGAAGATACCGACACGCTGCTGCGCCTGCCCTCGCTGATCCGCCGGATCGAGGAGCACTATCCCGCGCGCGGCGGGGCGCCCGAACCGCCGCCGGTTCCCGACATCGAGCTGATGTGGGAACGGCGCAGACGCCGTCGCAAGGAGCGAGGCGGTGCAATCGGCTTCATCGTCGCGGCGCTGGCAGGCGGTGCGCTGACATGGGCGGCCATGGCGCAGGGATGGCTGGGCTAGATCATCCGCGACCGGGCTGGGATCGCTTCGCCCATTGGCGACGCGGGCCCGCGATCGTTTTGCTCATCGTGCTCGCCGTCCTGCTCGCGCTGGCGGCGCTGACGCCGCTGACCGCATCGATGGACGGGGAGGTCGCCAGCGTCCCCGCGCTGGTTGCCGAAGATGCTGCCCCGAAGGGCGAGGGTCGCGACAGCGATCTGGCGCTCTACGACCGCATCATCGCGCGGGTCGCGAAGGGCGAAAACTACTACTCCGTCGCGGTCGAAGAGCAGCGGCGCGGCGATTACCCGGTGCGTCCGGGGCTTGCCGTACGGCTGCCGACGCTGGCCTTTCTCCATGCCTGGCTGGGCGAGGATATCCTGCAGGGGCTCAGCATCCTGCTGCTGGGAGCGACGGCATACGCCTGGTGGAAGCGGCTTGGCGATGAACCCGGTGGCGCGCGCTATCGCCTGATCGGCGCGACGCTGATGGTGCTGGGGGGATCGAGCACCATCAATCGCTATTATTTCGTCCTGCACGAATTCTGGACCGGCATGCTGATCGCGCTCGCCTTCGCGCTGCATCGCCCCGGGCGCTGGCACGCTTCGCTTTCGGTCGCCGCCGCCGCGCTGTTGCTGCGCGAACATGCCTTGCCTTTCGTCCTGCTGATGGCGGCCATGGCGCTGTGGCGGCGCGACTGGCGCGAGGGCGCCGCCTGGGCCCTGCTGACGCTGATCTATGCCGCGTTGCTGATGGTCCATCTCTCGACCGTCGCGGCCTATGTCGGGCCGCAGGATCCGCTCGGCCCCACATGGCTGACGCTGGACGGTCTCTCGGGCTGGCTCTCGAAGATCGTGCTGGCGAGCAATCTGCGCTTCCTGCCGCATTTCATCGCCGGCCCGCTGGTGCTGCTGATGGTGTTCGGCTGGGCCGGCTGGAAAAGCGATGCCGGCCGCACCGCCTGCCTGCTCTATCTCGGCTATGCGCTCGCCTTCATGATCGCCGGGCGGGCGAACAATTTCTACTGGGGTGCGGTGGTCGCCCCGGCGATGTTCGTGGGGCTCGCCTTCGTGCCGATGGCCACGCGCTCGCTTGCCCGCACGGCGCTTGGCCGAGCTTAGAAACCCCCGCGCCGGGCCGGCCAGAGGCGGATCGCCAGCGCGAGTACGACGATATGCACCATCTCGACCGCCATCGGGAACCACCAGTCCTCGTAGCCGCCTTCGACCAGCAGGTTGATCAGCCGCCCGGTGAAGGCGATGCCGAACAGCGCCAGCGGCGCCAGCAGCAATTCGCCCCGCCGGCGCCATGCACCCCAGGCCATGAAGATCGCGGCGACGAAGAAGAAGGCGGTGAAATCCGCGCGCAGCGCCGAGGTGCCCGCATTGCCCAGCACGGTCAGACCGAATTCGCCTCCGGCCTGCGCCGGGTTGACCAGAAAGCCGAACCCGACGACCACGTCGATCACGGCAAGCAGAACGATGATAGCGCTCAGGATCAGATGCATTGTGAACGGTCCCCCCGATTTTATCCATCGAAGCTACCGCGCCGCGCGATGGTGCGCAAGCGGGTGCGGATCGTGCCAAGACTCGCTGGCCTTAGCCATCGCGGGGCGCTAGCAAGCGCGGCGATGAGAGCAGCGGATGGCACAGGACGGGCAGCGCCCGAGCAACGACCGGGCATGGCGGTGGGCGACCGCGCGCGATGAGCAGGTCGCGCGTTTTGCTGGTGATCGGCGGCGGGATCGCGGCCTACAAATCCTGCGAGCTCGTCCGCCTGATCCGCAAGGCAGGGGGCGAGGTCACCTGCGTGCTGACCGAGGGCGGGCAGCAATTCGTCACCCCGATGGCGCTCGCCGCATTGAGCGAAAACAAGGTCTACACCTCGCTTTTCGATCTCAAGGACGAGGTCGAGATGGGTCATATCCAGCTGTCGCGACAGGCCGATCTGGTGGTGGTTTGCCCCGCAACGGCCAGCCTGCTGGCCAAGATGGCGGCGGGCATCGCCGACGATCTCGCGACCACGCTGATCCTTGCTACCGACAAGCCGGTGCTGGCGGTGCCCGCGATGAACGTGCGGATGTGGCAGCACCAGGCGACGATGCGCAACGTCGCATGGCTGCGTCAGGCCGGGGTCGAGGTGATGGAGCCGGACGAGGGGGCGATGGCCTGCGGGGAATACGGCCCGGGGCGGCTGCCCGAGCCGCCCGCGGTCTTCCAGGCTATCGCCGCGCATCTCGACCTCGATGTCGCCGCTGTGGCTGCGCGACCGGAACCGGAACTGGAGGGGCGGCGCAACGAGCTGGCTGCCGAGGCGCTCGAACCCGAACCCGAGATCGAAAGCAAGGGCGCGTGGAACTCGCTGCTTTCGGCGCTCATCCCGCGCAGCACGACGAAGCGTTCTCACGAGGAAATCGACGCGGAGCTGGAGGCGCTGCCCGAGCCTCCAATGGCGGGTGAGCAACGGTTCGATACCGCAGAAGCCGAGAATTTCGCCCGCGAGCCGGATTTCGGCGGACCCTTGCTGGCGAGCAAGGGGAAGGCCGCCGCTGCACCCATGATCGACGCCGCCGCTATGGATTTCGGCTTCGCCGGTGCGGATGACGGCGCCTGGCCGCAGCCCTCGGCCGGGCAATCGGCCGATCCGCTGCACGGGCAGCCCGAATTCGACCCCGATCCCGATCATCGCCCGCTCTACGGCAAGCATGTGCTCGTGACCGCGGGACCGACCTGGGAGCGGATCGATCCGGTCCGCTATCTCGCCAACCGCAGCTCGGGCAAGCAGGGTTTCGCCATCGCGGCGATGGCCGCCGGAGCCGGCGCGCGGGTGACGCTGATCGCCGGCCCGGTGCATCTGCCGACCCCGATCGGGGTGGACCGGATCGATGTCGAAAGCGCGGAGGAAATGAACGCCCGGGTCAAACAGGCTCTCCCTGCCGATATCGCGTTCATGGTGGCGGCGGTGGCCGACTGGAAGAGCAGCCATGTGGCCAATGAGAAAATGAAAAAGCGCGGCTCGGCGCCGCCCGCGCTGATCCTCTCGGAAAATCCCGATATCCTCGCCACCGTCGCTTCGGGGCGCAACCGCCCCAAGCTGCTGATCGGCTTTGCCGCCGAAACCGAGAACCTGCTCGAGAACGCCACGGCCAAGCGCAAGCGCAAGGGCGCGGACTGGATCATCGCCAATGATGTCACCGACGGCGGCGACGGCGGGGTGATGGGCGGCGACAGCAATCGCGTCGAGATCGTCACCGAGAACGGTATCGAGACGCTCGAGCCCATGTCCAAGACGGACGTCGCGCGCGAATTGGTGCGCCGCGCCGCCGATGCGCTGGGCGCGGCGCGGGACGACAGCGATGACTGATCGGGTCGCCGTGCGGATCAAGCGCCTGCCGCATGGCGAAGGGCTCGATCTGCCCGCCTACGCGACGCCCGGTGCGGCGGGGATGGACGTCGTCGCCGCCGAAGCTGTCGAGCTTGCTCCCGGCGCGCGCCATGCTGTCGCCACCGGTCTCGCGCTCGCCATTCCCGAAGGATATGAAATCCAGGTCCGGCCGCGCTCGGGTCTCGCGCTCAAGCACGGCATCGGCGTGCCCAACGCACCGGGCACGATCGATTGCGACTATCGCGGCGAGCTCAAGATCATCCTCGTCAACCACGGGGAGGAGGCCTTCACGATCGAACGCGGCGACCGTATCGCGCAGCTCGTGCTCGCTCCGGTGGTCCGGATCGCCTGGGACGAAGTTGCGGATCTCGATGCTACCCAGCGCGGCGCAAGCGGTTTCGGGTCGACCGGCGGACATGCCGCGCTGAGTTGATCGGCGCGGCCTGCACCACGAAAAAGGGCGACCCTGCGGGCCGCCCTTCATGTGCGATTCCGGATATGCCGATCAGTCGGCCCTACGCACCGGCTTGTTTTCCGGAGCGATCGAGATGCGCACCGTCTCGCCGGATCTGCCGGGGAAGTCGGTGAACATCGCCTCGACCAGATTGGGCACCAGATATTGCAGGCGATCCGAGGTGGAAACCGCTTCGGCCTTGCCCTCGAACAGACGTTCGCCGGTGGCGGTGCGATCGATCTTGAGATCGATACCGCTGGTGTAGACGGTGGTGCTGGTCACCTCGGGGCCGCCGAACCACGGATCGTAGAAACCGTAGCCCCAGCGGCTGCCGTAGAAGGGCGAGCGGTAGCGCAGGCTCGAACGGTAGAAGGGGCTCCCGTAGCCGTACCACGGGTTGTAGAACGGGTCGCGGAAGCCGGTGGCGCGCAGACGTTCGCGGCCGTTATCGACCCCGTAGTCGAAGCGCACCAGCAGGCTGGCGGTCTCGGGCGAGGCGGCCTGGGTATATCCCAGACGCTGCATCTGCGCTTCGACCCGATCGGCGTAGAGCGCGAATTCGAGCCCACCGGCCAGTGCCGGATCGTCCGCGACCACGGCGAAGCTTTCACCCGCAGGGGCGGGAAGCTGCGTCTGGAAGCGCGAGACATCGGCCTTGAACGGCGTGGCGCAAGCGGCAAGGCTGGCGAGAAGAATGGGAACGGAGGCCAGCTTGATGGTGCGCCCCAGGCCCCGGTTGCGGGTGGTCATGGTGATTCCTTTCGAGTCGATCGCGCCGCGCGCGGTCGTTTCCCACGAACCATGCTGTCAGCGTTGGAATACGATGTAAATCACAGGTCCTGAACCGGGATTGAATGCCTTACTTATCAGGGGATTAGCCAATCCGTGGCGCTGGGGGCTATCAGGCTCTGACAAGACCCAGGGCGCGATAGACGGAATCGAGCGTCGGGCCGGCCAGCGTTCGCGCGCGTGCGGCGCCCGTCGCGAGGATGGCGTCGAGCGATTCGCGGTCCTCCAGCAGCTCGGTGAAACGCCGCGAGATCGGGCGCAGCGTCTCGACCAGCAGATCGCCCAACGCGGGCTTGAATGCGCCGAAGCCCTGACCGGCGAATTCGCCCAGCACATCCTCCGCGCTGCGATCGGCCACCGCGGCGTAGATGGTGACGAGGTTGAGCGCTTCGGGGCGATCCGCCAGACCCGCCAGTTCGCCCGGCAGCGGCTCGGGATCGGTCTTGGCCTTCTTGATCTTGCGCATCACCGTGTCGGGATCGTCGGACAGGTTGATGCGGCTGAGATCCGAAGGATCGGACTTGCTCATCTTCGCGGTTCCGTCGCGCAGGCTCATGATCCGCGCCGCCACCGGCGGGATGAAGGGCTCGGGCAGGGTGAAGACCGGCGCGCCTTCTGACGCGAAATCATTGTTGAACTTCTGCGCGATGTCGCGCGCCAGTTCGAGGTGCTGCTTCTGGTCCTCTCCCACGGGCACATGGGTGGCCTGATAGAGCAGCACGTCGGCCGCCTGCAGCACCGGGTAGGAGAACAGCGCGACCGACTGCCCCTCGCGGTTCTTGCCCGCCTTGTCCTTCCACTGCGTCATGCGGTTGAGCCAGCCCATCCGCGCGGTGCCGCTGAGCAGCCATTGCAGCTCGGCATGCTGCGGGACCTGCGCCTGGTTGAACAGGATCGAGCGCATGGGATCGATCCCGCAAGCGACCAATGCGGCGGTCATCTCGAGCGAGCCGCGGTGAAGCTCGGCGGGGACGTGCGGCTGCGAAATCGCGTGCAGATCGGCGAGGAAGAACAGGCACTGGTTCTTTGGTGCGCTACCGCCTCCGGCCAATTGAGCGCGGTCGTCGCCATCCGCGGTGATCTCGTCCTGCATCCGCACCCAGTTGCGGATCGCGCCGAGGTAATTGCCGAGGTGGAGATTGCCGGTGGGCTGGATGCCGGAAACGACGCGCATGATATCAGGGTGCCTTCTTCTTGGTGAGGGTGGCGATCCTTTGCCGGTCGATCGCGCCGACGGCAAAGGCCACTCCGAAATAGACCACTGCGGCGCAGGCGACGAGCACCGCGAGCGCGAACAGCCGCGCGAGCAGCCCGGCGGCGAAATAGCCGGTCAGCAGGTCGCGCGCGAACCACAGCGCGGCGCCCATCGCCGCCGCTGCGAGCAACTGGCGCGCGATCCGCAGCACCAGCGCGCCGGGCGGTCGATAGTGCCCGCGCCGGGAGAGGACGAGCAGCAGGAAGGCTACGTTGATCCATGCGCCGACAACGCTGGCGAGAGCAATCCCGGGAACCCCATAGCCAAGTCCCTCGAACTCCAAAGTCGGCAGCGGCAATGTCGCCAGCCAAAGGTCGAGCGAGCCGCCGATCGAGATGCCGAGGTTCAGCACGCAGGCCGTGACGAAAACCCCTAGCGATATGAATGCCGCCACCACAGGAGTCCTGGTGTCCGCCCGCGCGTAGAAATTGGGTACCAGCACCTTGACCAGCACATAGGCGGGCAGTCCGAGCACCAGCACGGCCAGCACGTTGCCGGTCACCGCCGCATCCGCCAGATCGAACCGCCCGCCTTGGAAGATCATCGTCACGAAGGGAGTCGCGCAGATCGCGAGCGCAACCGCCGCGGGGATGGTCAGCAGCATTGCCAGCTCGATCGCGTCGGATTGCACCCGGTCGGCGCCTTCGCGGTTCTTGCCGCCGACGAATTTCGACAGCGTGGGAAGGATCGCGGTGCTCAGCGCGATCCCGATGATGCCCAGCGGCAGCTGGTTCAGCCGGTCGGCGTAGTTCATATAGCTGACCGATCCGCTTTCCAGCTGGTTGAGAAAGTAGAGCTGGACCAGCGTGTTGATCTGATAGGCGCCGCCGCCGATCGCCGCGGGCAGGGCGATGATGCCGAGCCGCTTTACCTCGGGCGTCAGCCGCGGCCACAGCAGCCGGGGGCGGAACCCCTCCACCCGGACCCAGATCAGCAGCCAGAGGAGCTGCATCACGCCCGCTCCGGCCACCGCCCAGGCGATCCAGTAGGCGGTCTGCTCGACGCTGGCGCCGGTGGCGTCCATCCACCGCTCGCCGATGAGCAGCGCCGCGATCAGCACCAGGTTGAGGATGATCGGAAAGCTTGCCCCCGGCGCGAAGCGCGAGACCGAATTGAGCATGCCGGTGAACAGCGTCACCATGCTGACCAGCACGATATAGGGGAACATGATCCGCGCGAAATCGACCGCCATGTCGAACTCGCCCGGGTCGACCGGCTTGTCCGCCAATATCCAGATCACGCCCGGCATCGCCAGTTCGAGAATGGCGGTCAGCGCGATCAGCACCGGGAGGAACACGCTCAGCACATCGTCGCTGAAGTTGCGCGCGGACTCCAGCCCGCCCTCGCCGTGGAGGCGCTTGGAAAACATCGGCACGAAGGCGGCCGAGAACGCGCCCTCGGCGAAGAGCCGACGGAATACGTTGGGGATGATGAAGGCCTGAAACCACGCGTCAGTCACCGCATTGGCGCCGAGCACGCGGCTGAAGATCATCTCGCGCGCCATGCCGGCGACGCGGCTGACCATGGTCAGCCCGCCGATCGTCCCGACGTGTTTGAGCAGACTCACGCCGGAGCCCTGGTCAGGTTACAGGCTCAGGCGTTGCCAACGGGGCTGGGCTCCTGGCCTTCGCCCTGTTGCTGCTGCGCCCGCGCGGCGAGCTGCTGCTGGTAGAGCGCGCCGAAATCCATCGGCTCCATCATCAGCGGCGGGAAGCCGGCATCGCGGGTCGCGTCGGCGATCACCCGGCGGGCGAAGGGAAACAGAATGCGCGGCGCTTCGGCGTAGAGGAAGGCATGGGCGTGTTCGTCGGGCAGGTTGCGCAGGCCCGCGAGGCCGCAGTAGCTCAGTTCGACGAGGTAGAAATTGCCCTTCTCGCCCTTGGCGGTGACATTCACCTTGAGCTCGACCTCGTGCACTTCGCCGCTGACCGGGGTCGCACCGATGTTGAACTGCAGATCGATCTGCGGCTGGTCCGTCCACTGGAAGCAGGCCGGCGCATTCGGGTTCTCGACCGAGAGATCCTTCACATATTGCGAGATCATGCCGGCGGCGGGCTGATTGTCCGCGCCGTTGGAACCGGCTGCGGGATCGGGATTGATGTCGGTGAGGATATCGCCTTCGTCGGCCATGATGCGTATCTTTCGTGTCAGTGTTTGCGCTGCGGTGCGTGTCGAGGCTGATCTGGACCGACACCGGTTCGGCGGCGCGCGTAGCACCTGCTCAGGGGGGCGGCAACTGCGCTGCTCAGGATGGAGCGGGCCCTTCGGGCGGCGAGAGGAGGCTGCCAGGCGTGTTGTCCATTTGAGTTTTCCTCCTATGTAGGGCAGGGGTAAGTTACGAAAATCTCGGGCTCGTGCCGCTTGTTCAGACGGGTCCAAACTGCAGGTGCTAGTTACGTGATACTGGAAATCGTCATCCTCGCCGCCGTCGCCGCCTTTCTCGGGCTGCGGCTCTATTCGGTGCTCGGTCGCCGGGCAGAGCACGAGGAAGAGGTCGTGCCGCGCCGGATCGAACGCGGCGAAGACCGCTTGTCCGCCGACGAATCGGCGCGCTCCGTCCAGCCCCCGGTGCAATTGCGCCAGGCCGAGGTGCCCGCCGGCACCGAAGCGGGCGTGCGAGCGATCGCGGGTGCCGATCCGCGCTTCGACATCGTTTCCTTCCTCGAAGGCGCGAAGGGTGCCTACGGCATGATCCTCGAAGCCTTCTGGGAAGGCGATCGCGAGACCTTGCGCGAATTGTGCGACGACGATGTCTACGAAAGTTTCGCCAGCGCGATCGACGCGCGCGAGGCGGCGGGCGAGACGCTCGCCAACCGTCTGGTCCGGATCGAGAACGCCACGATCAAATCGGCCGAACTCGATGGACGCGTGGCCCGCGTCGCGGTGCTGTTCGTGGCCGATATCGCCGCAGTGACCCGCGACCGCGATGAAACGGTCATTGCCGGTTCGCTCGACGATGCGGTCGAAAGCCGCGACGTCTGGACCTTCTCGCGCCATGTCGATTCCGCCGAGCCCAACTGGATTCTCGACGAGACCGATCAGGACTGATCTTCGGGCGGCGACGCGCCGGGGTATCGGTGCTTTGCGGGCGATGAGCTTGGCGGGAAATCGCGCCAGTGCAATGACGATGGGAACTGGCAACGGCATGCGCATCCGCTCTTCATTCGTCGTCCTTGCTTTGGCGCTGCTGGCAGCCTGCACCCGCATCGTCCCCCCGCCTGCTCCTGCCGTGCCGGGAACCCTCGCCGAGAGCGCTGCGCTCGCCGGAATAGCCCGCGGCCCGGCGATCGCCTCGCTCGGCCTAGGGCATAGCGATGCCGCCACGGCGCTCGCGGGTTTCCGCGAATCCTGCCCCAAGCTGCTGATCCGTACCGACCAGAGCGGGCTGACCCAGCCCGACGACTGGCGTCCTGCCTGCGATGCTGCGGCTAGCTGGTCCGCGAACGATGCCGCGCGTTTCTTCGACACCCATTTCGAAACCGCTCGGGTCGGCGAGGGCGCGGCCTTCGCGACCGGCTATTTCGAACCCGAGATCCTCGGCAGCCGCGTGCCGCAGCCGGGATACGCCGTGCCTGTCTATCGCATGCCTCCCGATCTGGTTCGCGGCTGGCCGACCGACATGGCCGAGAGCGAGCGGGTCGGACGGCCCCCGCTCGGCCGACTCGATGCGGCAGGAAATTTCGTCCCCTATTACGAGCGCGCCGAGATCGAGGAGGGCGCTCTTGCGGGGCGCGGGCTGGAGATCGCCTGGGCCGCCGATCCGATCGAGTTCTTCTTTCTGCAGATCCAGGGCTCGGGCCTGTTGCGCCTGCCCGACGGCTCGCGGATGCGGATCGGCTATGCCGGGCAGAACGGGCGCGAATATGTCGGGATCGGCAGCGTCATGCGCGAACGCGGCCTGCTCGGCGATGGGCCGGGCCAATACCCCGGTTCGATGCAGGGCATCGTCCGCTATCTGCGCGATCATCCCGAAGCGGGCGCGGACTTGATGCGGCTCAACAAGAGCTGGATTTTCTTCCGCGAGCTCGACACGGACGGCCCCCTTGGCGCGCTCGAGATACCCGTGCGGCGCGAGGCTTCGGTGGCGGTCGATCCGCGTTTCGTGCCGCTGGGCGCGCCGGTATGGCTCGATCTCGACCGCGATGTGGCGGACGGCCTGTGGGTGGCGCAGGACACCGGCGGCGCGATCAAGGGCGCCAATCGCTTCGACACCTTCTGGGGCAATGGCGCGGATGCCCGCGAGATCGCCGGGAGCATGAGCGGACGCGGCTCCGCGCTGGTGCTGCTGCCCAAGGGCACGGTCGCGCGTCTTACCGGGCGATGAGGCCGCCGCGCGGACTGTCCGAGGAGGAAGCCGCGGCCTGGCACCGCGTCGCCGCGACGGTGACGCCGCTGGTCGCCAGGAAAGTCCAACCGGCGGCCGCCGCACCCGCGCCGGAGAAGCGAGTCGGAGCGAATCCGCCTGCGCCGCGACCCGCAAAATCCAAAGCGCCGCGCGTCCCGGTTCGCCCGCCCCCCAAGGCAACGGTTGCACAAGGGAGCGATCTCGACTCGCATTGGGACCGCAAGCTCAAATCCGGCACGGTGGCGCCCGATTTCACCCTCGATCTCCACGGCCACGGGCTCGATGCCGCCTATACGCGGCTGATCAGCGGGGTGGGTCAGGCCCGCGCGATGGGCGCGCGCACGGTGCTGCTGGTGACGGGTAAATCGCGGCCGGTCGATCCGGCGGATCGCGGCCAGCGGCGCGGTGCGATCCGAGCCAAGGTGCTCGACTGGCTCGCCGCCAGCGAACACGGCAGTGCGATCGCCGCGATACGAAAAGCGCACCGCCACCACGGGGGTGACGGTGCGCTCATGATCGTGCTCAAGCGAAAGGGCTGACGCCCGAACGCCTGCCGATCACTGGTGGTATTTGGCGCAGCGCAGATCGAAGCGATCGGCGTCCATAACCTTGGTCCAGGCCTTGACGAAATCGGTGACGAACTTCTGCTCGTGGCCGTTCTCGGCATAGACTTCGGCGACCGACCGCAGCTGCGAATTGGAGCCGAACACCAGATCGGTGCGCGTGGCGCGCCACTTCTCCTCGCCCTTGAGGCGGCAGCGGCCGATGAACTCCTCGTCGCCGCTCTCGTCGACCACTTCCCACGATGTGCCCATGTGCAGCAGGTTGACGAAGAAGTCGTTGCTGAGCGTGCCGGGCCGGTCGGTCAGCACGCCGATCGAATTGCCATGCTTGGCATGGGTGCTCACCGCACCCAGCGCGCGCATCCCGCCGACCAGCACGGTCATCTCGGGGATCGACAGGCCGAGCAGGCTCGCCCGGTCGATCAGCAGGTCCTCGGTCTTCACCGGTGCCTTGGTCTTGAGATAGTTGCGGAAGCCATCGGCAAACGGCTCCATCGGTTCGAAGCTCTCGGCATCGGTATGCTCCTCACCGGCATCGCCGCGGCCGGTCGTGACCGGCACGCTGATCTCGAAGCCGCCATCCTTCGCCGCCTTCTCGACCGCTGCGGCACCCGCCAGCACGATCGCATCGGCCATCGACAGCGAGCCGCGCAGTTCGTCGAGCTTGCCAAGGACTTTCGCCAGCTCGGCGGGATCGTTGACCTTCCAGTCCTTCTGCGGAGCGAGCCGGACGCGCGCGCCGTTTGCGCCGCCGCGGTGATCGCTCTGGCGGTAGGTGGAGGCCGATGCCCAGGCCGCCTTGACCAGTTCGGCCACGCTTAGCCCGCTGGCGAGCACCTTGGACTTGAACGCCGAGACGTCGCTGTCCGAAGGGGTGGAGCCCGCGGGAACCGGATCCTGCCAGATCAGATCCTCTGCGGGCACGGCCGGGCCGAGGTAGCGGGCCTTGGGGCCCATGTCGCGATGGGTCAGCTTGAACCAGGCGCGGGCGAAGGCATCGTCCAGCGCCGCCTGATCGTCGCGGAAGCGCTCGGAGATCTTGCGGTAATCCGGGTCGCGCTTCAACGCCATGTCGGCGGTGGTCATCATGGTCGGGACCTTCTTGGACGGATCGCGCGCATCGGGCGCCATGTCCTCCGGGTCCGGGTTGATGGGCTGCCACTGCTTGGCGCCCGCCGGGCTCGTCACCAGCTCGTATTCGTATTTGAACAACAGCCGGAAATAATCGCCGCCCCATTGCGTGGGGTTGGGGGTCCAGGCGCCCTCGAGCCCCGAGGTGGTGATGTGCCCTTCGCCGATCTGGTCGGGATCGGTCGCCCAGCCGAAGCCCATCAGATGCAGACCTTCGCCTTCGGGTGCGCCCGAGAGCTGGTCGGGCGGAACCGCGCCGTGGCACTTGCCGAAAGCGTGGCCGCCGGCGGTCAGCGCGACGGTCTCCTCGTCGTTCATCGCCATGCGCGCGAAGGTTTCCTTCATGTCGCGCGCCATGCCTTCCGCGTCGTGCGGATCGCCGCCCGGACCTTCGGGATTGACGTAGATCAGGCCCATCTGGATCGCCGCCAGCGGAGATTCGAGCGCCTTGCCTTCGTCCGGCAGGATGCGCGTGGGTACACCCTCATTGACCCATTGCTCTTCGGAGCCCCAATAGACGTCCGTTTCGGGCTCGTAGACATCCTTGCGGCCGCCGCCGAAGCCGAACACCGGGCCGCCCATCGATTCGATGGCGACATTGCCGGTCAGCACGAACAGATCGGCCCAGCTCAGATGCTTGCCGTATTTCTGCTTGATCGGCCACAGCAGGCGGCGTGCCTTGTCGAGATTGCCGTTGTCGGGCCAGGAGTTGAGCGGGGCGAAGCGCTGCTGCCCGCTCGAGGCGCCGCCGCGTCCGTCGCCGGTGCGATAGGTGCCCGCCGCGTGCCAGGCCATGCGGATGAAGAACGGGCCGTAATGCCCGTAATCGGCCGGCCACCACGGTTGGCTGTCGGTCATCAGCGCGGTCAGGTCGCGCTTGACCGCATCGTAGTCGAGCAGGTTGAACGCCTCGGCATAATCGAAATCGTCGCCCATGGGATCGGGCGAGGTGCCGCCCCGCGAGAGGATTTCCAGCTGCAGCGCGTCGGGCCACCAGTCGCGGTTGGTCCGACCGAGCAGGGCGCGTACGCCGCCGTCGCCGTTGAAGGGGCATCCGCCGCTGATATCACCTGTCTTCGCGTCCATGGCTCTCTCCTCTGATTGGATCAATCGACTCAGGCTTTGCCCGAGCTACAAGGCGAGAATGATCCTTCGTCGATCATCCGTCCAATCGATTAAATGCGTCGAATTGATTGCTTGAAACGATTGTGCGGCAAGCCGAGCCTGACATACGAGAAGCGCCGCCATCCGAGGGGATGACGGCGCCTGAAGCCTGGTTTGCCGGATCGGGTCAGGCGGCCTGCGCCACCTCTTCCACCGGCTCGTTGCGGATCAGATAGTCGAAGGCGGAGAGCCCGGCCTTGGAGCCTTCGCCCATCGCCACCACGATCTGCTTGTAGGGCACGGTGGTGACATCGCCCGCAGCGAACACGCCGGGCAGATTGGTGCGGCCTTCCTCGTCGATCACGATCTCGCCATGCTTGGAGAGTTCGAGCCCGCTGTCTTTCAGCCATTCGGTGTTGGGGACCAGCCCGATCTGGACGAAGACCCCCGCGAGCTCGATGCTCCGTTCGTCGCCCGAATTGCGATCCTTCACCACCATCCCGTTGACGCGGCTGCCGTCGCCGGTGATCTCGGTGGTCTGGCCCGAGGTGATGATCTCGACATTGTCCAGACTGCGCAATTTCGCCTGCAGCACCTCGTCGGCGCGCAGCTTGCTGTCGAACTCGACCAGCGTCACATGGCCGACGATCTTGGCCAGATCGATCGCCGCCTCGACGCCCGAATTGCCGCCGCCGATCACCGCGATCCGCTTGCCCTTGAACAGCGGTCCGTCACAATGCGGGCAATAGGCAACGCCCTTGTTGCGGTATTCGGCTTCGCCCGGGACGCCGAGATTGCGCCAGCGCGCGCCCGTGGAGATGATCAGGCTGCGCGACGACAGCGTGGCGCCATTGCCGAGCTCGAGCCGGTGCAGACCGCCTTTTTCCTTCGCCGGCACCAGCTTGTTGGCGGTGGCGAGGTTCATCAGGTCGATCTCGTACTCGCCGACATGCGTCTCGAGCTGGCCCGCCAGCTTGGGGCCCTCGGTATAGGGGGTCCCGGGCAGGTTCTCGATCCCGAGCGTGTCGTGCAGCTGTCCGCCGAAGCGCTCGGCGGCGATGCCGGTGCGGAAGCCCTTGCGCGCGGTGTAAATCGCCGAGGAAGCGCCCGCAGGCCCGCCGCCGACGATCAGCACCTCGAACGGATCCTTGGCTGACAGTTTCTCGGCCGCCTTGGCGCCGCTGCCCTTGTCGAGCCTGGCGAGGATCTCGGCCAGTTCCATCTTGCCGTTGTAGAAACTTGTCCCGTTGAGGAAGGTTGCAGGGACCGCCATCACGCCGCGTTCCTCGACCTCGTCCTGGAAGGTGCCGCCCTCGATCAGCGTGGCGGTGATGCGCGGGTTCTCCAGCGCCATCAGCGTCAGTGCCTGCACCACGTCGGGGCAGTTGTGGCACGAGAGCGAGAAATACATCTCGAAATTGTAATCGCCCTCGAGCGCGCGCACCTGCTCGATCAGATCGGCATCGACCTTGGGCGGGTGGCCGCCGGCCCACAGCAGCGCCAGCACCAGCGAGGTGAATTCGTGGCCGGTGGGAATGCCGGCGAAGCGGACCCATTTGGTCGCGTCGCTGGCGCGGCGGATCACGAAGCTCGGCTTGCGATCGTCGGTGCCGTCGAAGCTCGCGCTCACATCACCGTGCAGCGCTGCGATCTCCTCGAGCAGTTCGCGCGTCTGGCGCGATTTCGCGTCCTCGCCGAGCGAGGCGACCAGTTCGATCGGCTCGCGCAGATTGGCAAGATAGGTCGTCAGCTGCTGGGTCAGATTGGCGTCGAGCATGTCAC
>Ga0208179_1000051_pt1 | contig 143159 bp, 124 predicted proteins | sample Malvired_Geostar_FD_184238 | JGI IMG/M metagenome (GOLD analysis project Ga0208179, IMG submission 184238) | Marine viral communities from the Global Malaspina Expedition - Malaspina viral metaG DeepMed_Geostar (SPAdes) (version 2) | ecosystem: Environmental > Aquatic > Marine > Oceanic...
GGCCTCGGGCGGGAGGGGTCGCCTGCGGCCGGCGGCCCGGTCCATCTCCTGCTGGAGGCGCCAGGCGGCGAGGCCTGCGAAACTGCGCGCCCGCTGACCATCCGGCCGCAGGTTGGCGAAGAAGTCGTCCCAGCCGTCGCTCGGCGCATCGACCAGGCCGCTCCGGGACAGCAGGGTTTCGATGCCATCCCAGGTGGCTTCGCCCAGGCTGATCTCCTGCCCGGTCCCGCGACTGGCGGTCTCCGCAGAGGCAGCGAGCGCCGACACCAGACCCGCGCTGACCCGGCTGGGAACCGAGAAGACCAGAGACTGGCCGTCGATCGTTTCGATGCGGATAAAGGCGGCCTTGACGTCCTGGGTCGAGCGCGTGCCGAAGGCGGCATCAAGGACCCAGGATGCGAGGCCATGAACCACCGCCCGTCCGAACGCCCCCTTGCGCAGCTGCTCCGGCGTCAGGGCATCCACTGAAATCGAGCGAACGTTCCCATAGGGGATGGCGAAATCCATCACCCGTGCCAGTCCGTCCGGGCGGTAGGCATTGATGAACTGGCCGATCACCAGCGCCCGGAAGGCATCGAGATGCTCGGTGTTGTGGAAGTGGCGCATCAGCAGGAAGCGATCCTGCCCCACCGCCAGCAGATACTTGCCTTCCAGCTTGCCGGCGGTGGCCGGGCCGTTCAGCAACTGACCGACCGGAATGGTGCGTCCGGTGAAGCCGGGCAGGCGCGCCTCGACCTCTTCGCGCAGGCCCCGGCGGGTGTTCCAGCGAAACACCCAGCCCGCTCCCCAGACAACGACGGCCACCCCGGCCGTCAGCAAAAGGATGCCGCGAATGGACTGGCGGCCGTCGTCGCTGACGATCAGGTCTATGGCGCCCATCGCGATGAACATCAGCAGGAAGAAGGCGACAAAGGCCCCGGCCAGCAGACCTGCCGAGATCAGGCAGCCATGACCCTTTGACACCGGCCTGACCCGCGTGGCCGCTCCGGTGATGAAGACATCATCCTTGCCGGTGGTCTCGTCGCTCATGCCCGCACTCCCTGACCCTTATGGCCAAGGTAGCGTCAAGGGCGGTCCCGGAACAAGGAATTGCGGACTTTTATCGGGTTTGGTCAGGCGCGCAGGACTTCGACGCCGGGCAGGGGCTTGCCCTCCATCCACTCGAGGAAGGCACCGCCGGCGGTCGAGACAAAGGTCATCTGGTCGACCACGCCGGCATGGTTCAGGGCCGAGACGGTGTCGCCGCCGCCGGCCACGGCGGTGATGGCACCGCTGGTCGCCAGCTGGCCCGCCGCCTGGGCCGCCTTGACGGTCGCGGCATCGAAGGGCGGCACCTCGAACACGCCCAGCGGGCCGTTCCAGATCAGGGTGCGCGACAGGGCCATGGCCTTGACCAGTTTTTCGACGGTCAGCGGGCCGGCATCCAGAATCTTTTCGTCGGCACCGATCTCCTCGCGGGTCAGGACGGTGCGGGTCTCGGCCCCCGGCTTGACCTCGGTGGCGACAACCACATCGATCGGCAGCAACAGCTCGCAGCCCTTGGCCTCGGCCTCGGCGATGATTTCGCGCGCCGTATCGGCCATGTCGCGCTCGGCCAGCGACCCGCCGATGTCGATCCCTTGCGCGAACAGGAAGGTGTTGGCCATGCCGCCGCCGATGGCCAGCCGGTCCAGCCGTCCGACCAGATTCTTGAGCAGGTCCAGCTTGGTCGAGACCTTGGCCCCGCCGACGATGCCCAGCACCGGCTTGACCGGATTTCCCAGCGCCGCATCCAGCGCCTCAAGCTCGCGCTTCATCGCTTCCCCGGCATAGGCGGGCAGCAGACGCGCCAGCCCCTCGGTCGAGGCATGGGCCCGGTGCGCGGCGGAAAAGGCGTCGTTGACATAAAGGTCGCCCAGCGCGGCCAGCTGAGCGGCAAAGGCGGGACCGTTCTTTTCCTCTCCCGCATGGAAGCGGACATTCTCCAGCAGGATCACCCCGCCTGCGTCCAGATCGGCGATGGCGGTCTGTGCGGCATCGCCCACGCAGTTGTCCGCGAAGCGCACGGGCGCGCCCAGCAGCCGCTCCAGATCATCGACGACGGGCTGAAGGCTCATCTCCGGCACCCGTTGCCCCTTGGGCCGGTCGAAGTGGGCCAGCAGCGCGACCTTGGCCCCCGCATCGCGCAGCCGCTGGATGGTCGGCAGGGCCGAGCGCAGCCGGGTGTCGTCGCTGACCTTGCCGTCCTCCATCGGGACGTTGAAGTCCACGCGAACGAGGGCGGTCTTGCCGGCGAGGTCAGAAGCGTCGTCGAGGGTGCGGAACGTCATGAAGGCCTCAGATTGGGAGCTGGGTAGTTCAAGTGGGGACGGAAATGTATACATCCCAGTAGGGATCAGACTTGATCAATTCGTACGCGCCATACGTCGTCATGCCAGTCACGAAAATGATCGTCAGAACGGCAATGAATCTATGGCGCGGGCCAGCATTTGCTAGAAGGCGCATAGCGCCGAACGTGAAGATGCTCGCAAACACGATGAGCAGAGCAGTTGTCCAACCAATCCGAGACCAAGTCATCCAGTGGCTAGCGAGAGCTTCGCTGTCTTGCGCGAAGCTCACCGGATAAAGTGATCGAGGGCCGGCCGTGAGGGGCCACGAAAACACGGCCCATACCGTAGCAATGGTGCGCGCAGCGAAGATTGGCAGGACGACCGAAGCAAGGGCCCACCCTATCCATCGGATCCAGCGGAGCCCTTGCCGCATCTCGAACTCCTTAGATCAGCTTGCTCATCACCAGCGCCGTGTCGGCCATGCGCGTGGCGAAGCCCCATTCGTTGTCGTACCAACTGAGCACGCGGACCAGCTTGCCCTCGATGACCTGGGTCTGGGGAAGGGCGGCGGTCGAAGAGGCGGCGATGTGGTTCAGGTCCATGGACACGACCGGGTCGGTGGTGGTGGCCAGAACGCCCTTCATCGGGCCGTCGGCGGCGGCCTTCAGCGCGGCATTGACCTCGTCGACCGAGGTGTCGCGGCCGGGGACGATCTTGAGGTCGACGACCGAGACGTTCGGCGTCGGCACGCGGATCGACGAGCCGTCCAGCTTGCCCTTCAGCTCCGGCAGGACCAGGCCGACGGCCTTGGCCGCGCCGGTCGAGGTCGGGATCATGCTGAGGCCTGCGGCGCGGGCCCGGTACAGGTCCTTGTGCATCGTATCCAGCGTCGGCTGGTCGCCGGTATAGGCGTGGATGGTGGTCATATAGCCGCGCTCGATGCCGACCAGGTCGTGCAGCACCTTGGCGATGGGGGCCAGGCAGTTGGTCGTGCAGCTGGCGTTGGAAACGACCAGATCGTCGGCGGTCAGGGTGTCGTGGTTCACGCCATAGACGATGGTCTTGTCGGCATTGTCGGCCGGGGCCGAGACCAGCACGCGCTTGGCGCCGGCGGTCAGGTGGGCCGAGGCCTTGTCCTTGGAGGCAAAGATGCCGGTGCATTCAAAAGCGATATCGACGCCCAGATCCTTGTGCGGCAGGTTGGCGGGGTCGCGCTCGGCCGTGACCTTGATCCGGCCGAGGCCCACGTCGATCCAGTCGTCGCCATGCTCGACCGTGCCGGGGAAGCGGCCATGGACCGAGTCATATTTCAGCAGGTGGGCATTGGTGGCCACCGGCCCCAGATCGTTGATCGCCACCACCTCGATATCGCGGCGTCCATGCTCGACGATCGAGCGCAGGACGAGACGGCCGATACGGCCGAAACCATTGATGGCGACGCGGACGGTCATGGGCGGGGCTCCTGAAGCGTTGTTGTGGTTGGCGCTTCAATGGAACCGGGCGCGGCGCGGATCAACCCCCGGCACGTAACAAGGCGTGATGGATTGTGTCGCTCAGCCGCTGCGGGGCAGGGTCAGGGTTGCCTCCAGCCCACCCCCGGCCCGGTTGGACAGGGCCACGTCGCCGCCATGGGCCCGGGCGATCTGCCGCGCAACGGCCAGACCCAGCCCGACGCCGCCGGTGGCGCGATTGCGCGATCCCTCCAGCCGGACGAAAGGCTGAAAGACCTCCTCCATCCGCTCAGGCGCAATGCCGGGGCCGCTATCGCGGACATGGATCGAAATGCGGTCAGGGGTCTCCTCGAGGCTGACCTCGGCCCGACCGCCGTAGTGGACCGCATTGGCGATCAGATTGGTCAGGGCCCGGCGCAGGCCGGTGGGCTGGCCCAGGATCGTGACCTCCGGGGCCCGCGCGAGGGTCGCAGCGTGTCCGGTCTCGGCAAAGCCCTGCACGCAGTCGGCGACGAGCGTGGTCAGATCCACCGGCTCGGGGGCGGTCTGGCGGGTCTCGCCGCGCACATAGGCCATGGCCTGGGCGATCAGGGCGTCCATCTCTTCGACGTCGGCCGCCAGCCGGTCACGCAGGGCCTCGGGCGCCTGCTCGGCCCGGAACCGCAGGCGGGTCAGGGGGGTGCGCAGGTCATGGGCGATGGCCGCGATCGTCTGAGTGCGGTTGGCGATATGGGCCCGGAGCGAGGCCTGCATGTCGTTGAAGGCGCCGATGGCCCGCCGCAGTTCGCTGGGGCCGGATACGGGCAGAGGATCGGCCTCGGGATTGGCGCCCAGTCGCTGAGCCGCATCGGCGAACAGCCGGATCGGACGGGTCAGCCGCCGTGCCATCAGCCACACCACGGGCGCGACCAGCAGCAGGCTGACAAGCAGCGCCAGCAACAGGCGCGCCTGCCAGGGCGAAAGCCAGTCGCGCGGCGGCTCGACCGTGGCCCAACGCCCGTCCTCAAGCCGGAGCGAGGCGGCGAAGGGGGCAAAGGTCAGCTGGTCGGCGACGACAAAGACCTGCCGGGTATCCCGGTCGACCGTGATCGTCGCCGTGCCGCTGGCGGGCGCGTTGGCTGGCCCGGGATCAGCCCGCTCGATCGTATGGCGCTCTGTCCAGGTGATGCTGGGGGCTTCGATCACGATCTCGGGGCTGGTCGCCGGCCGGGTGAGGCCATAGCTGGCGAGCGACCCCTCGCTGAGGCCGGGCTCCGGCAGAAGGGGCGTCTCAAACACCCGGATCCGCACGTCGCCCGGCTCCACCTCCAGCACGCGGGCCAGGGCGAGGGAGATGGCCAGCGCCATCGGATCACCGACGGTGTTTCCGGCGGCGACCGGCTGATCGGTGATGCGACGCGTCAGGGGGCGATCGTCTGCCGTCCGGGCCGGCTCTCCCCTGAGGGCGGCCGAGGCGGCGGCCAGATCAAAGCCCGACGGTCGGGGTTCGGGCATCAGCAGGATGGCAGCGGCCGTCAGCGCCTGTGACAGGCCGATGGCCAGCGCCACCAGAAGCGCCACCTGCACCAGGATGGAGGGTGAGGTCAGCCGCTTCATGCTGGCCGTTCCATCCGACGTTCGACCGTGGCGTCGAACATATAGCCCTCGCCCCTCAGGGTCTGGATCGGGTCCCGCCCGTCGGCATCGGCCAGCTTCTTGCGCAGGCGGCTGATCTGCACATCCATGGCCCGGTCAAACACCTCGGTGTCCGAGCCACGCGCGCGTTCCAGCAGTTGATCGCGGCTCAGCACCCGGCGCGGGGACTCGGCAAAGGCCTTGAGCAGGGCGAACTCTCCGGTCGACAGCACGGTGACGGTGCCGTCCGGCCGCGTCAGCTCGCGCCGCAACAGGTTGAGTGTTCGTCCGTCAAAGACCAGCACCGGCTCGGACTGAGGGGCGCTGACACCGCCCGGCCCCGCCCGGCGGCGCAACACCGCCCGGATGCGGGCCAGCAGTTCGCGCGGATTACACGGCTTGGGCAGATAGTCATCGGCGCCCAGCTCCAGTCCGACGATCCGGTCGGTCTCCTCGCCCATCGCGCTCAGCATCACCACCGGTGGACCGCCGCGTGCGATCAGACGGCGACACGCCGACAGCCCGTCCTCGCCCGGCATCATCAGGTCCAGCACCACCAGATCGGGCGGTCGGTGCTCCAGCTGGCGATCCATCTCGCCCGCCGAGGCTGCGCCCACCGCCTCGAAGCCATGCTGGCCCAGATAGTCGACCAGCACCTCGCGCAGGCCCGGGTCGTCATCGACGACCAGAATGCGGGGGGTGGGGACTGGCGCGGGGATCATCGGCCCATTGTGACGCGGGGCGGTGCCGCCGTCATTTCATCGCTGAAACAATTCGGACCGCCCCTGAAATACGGGTGAAAGACGGGCATGGTCCAAGGGGACCTCATCCATCCTAGGAGTATCCCATGCTGGTTTCCCTGTCGCTCGCCCTGGCCCTGACTTCTTCCCCCGGACTGCAGGACCCGGCGCAGCCGCCCGCGCGCCCGGTCGTCGTTACCGAAAGCCGTGTGGTCTTTGTCTCGGCCGATCCGGACGGCGAGAATGGCCTGGACCAGGATGGCGACGGCTTTGTCTCCCGGGCCGAGTTCGCGCGCCCGATGAACGACGCCTTTGCCGGCATGGACGCGGACGGGGACGGCCGCCTGTCGTCCGAAGAGCTGCAGCATCGCGCGGGCGGACCGGACACGGACCATGATGTGCGGGTGATCACCATGGGAGGGCCGGAGATGAGCTGGACGTCGGCCCCTGAGGGCTCGGGCTCCCACCGCATCGAGGTGCGCCGTGTCGAGGGCGAGAACGTCGAGATCGAGGCGCACAGCTTTGTCGTGTTCGGCGATGCCCTCGAGATGACCTCGGGCGGCGACGGCCCGGTGCGCGTTTTCGTCCGGGGCGGCGAGGGGGCCGGGACGACGGGCGAGCACCGCGTGGAATGGATCCACGAGGGCGAGGGGGACCCGATCGATGCCAACGGCGACGGCCGCGTGACCGAGGCGGAATTCCTGGCCCCGATGCGCGAGGTGTTTGGCCGGATGGACGCAGATGGCTCGGGCGTTCTGGAAGAGGGCGAGCGGGGCGGCAATGGCGCCCGCATCGTGACCCGCACGGTCGAGGTTCGCGAGGAAGAGTAGGCCTCTGCGGGTCAGGCCCTGACCGGTCTGACCCGCCCGGCCGCTTCGCGGGCGCGTTCGCGGGCCTGATCGGTGTCGGCGCCGCGCGCGGTGGCCACGCCCATCCGTCTGCGCTCGAACGCTTCGGGCTTGCCGAACAGGCGCAGGTCGGCGGTCGGCACTGACAGGGCCTCGGCCACACCCTCGAAGGCAATCCCCCCGGCGTCCATCCCGCCATAGATGACGGCGCTGGCGGCGGGTTCGCGCAGGGTCACATCGACCGGCAGGCCCAGGATGGCGCGAGCGTGAAGGGCGAACTCGCTCATCACCTGGCTGGCCAGCGTCACCAGACCGGTGTCGTGCGGCCGGGGCGAGACCTCGGAGAACCAGACCTGATCGCCCTTGACGAACAGCTCGACCCCGAACACGCCGAGGCCGCCTAAAGCTCCGGTGACCTTGCCGGCGATGTCCTGCGCCGAGGCCAGCGCGGCCGCGCTCATGGCCTGCGGCTGCCAGCTCTCGACATAGTCGCCCTTGACCTGACGGTGGCCGATGGGCGCGCAGAAGTCGGTGACAGTCTGGCCGTCGCGCAATGAGCGCAGGGTCAGCAGGGTGATCTCATAGTCAAAGTCGATCCGGCCCTCGACGATCACCCGGGCCGTATCGACCCGCCCGCCCGACTGGGCATAGGCCCAGGCATTGGCCGCATCCTCGATGGCGTCGACCATCGACTGGCCCTTGCCGGACGACGACATGACCGGCTTGATGAACACCGGCAGACCAATGGTGTGCGCAGCCTCGGCCAGTTCGGCGGCGGAGCCGGCAAAGGCATAGGGGCTGGTCGGCAGGCCCAGCTCTTCCGCAGCCAGCCGCCGGATACCCTCGCGGTTCATGGTCAGCTGCGTCGCCCGCGCGGTTGGGATCACTGTGGCAAGGCCGGCGGCCTCGATATCCGCAAGTACATCTGTGGCGATGGCCTCGATCTCGGGCACGATGATGTGCGGGGCCTCGGCCAAGATCACGCCGTTCAGCACCTGCGGATCGGTCATCGGAATGACGTGGCTGCGGTGTGCGACCTGCATGGCCGGGGCATTCGGATAGCGATCGACCGCGATCACCTCGACCCCGAGGCGCTGCAGCTCGATCGCCACCTCCTTGCCCAGCTCGCCCGCACCCAGCAGCATGACGCGAACCGCACTGTCGGAGAGGGGGGTGCCGAGACGCACCGTCACAGCCGCGCCTTGACCTCAGCGACCACGGCCTCGGCGGTGATGCCGAACTTTTCGTAGAGCACTTCGGCCGGGGCGCTGGCACCGAAGCTGGACATGCCGATGAAGCCGCCGTCCTCGCCGATGAAGCGGTCCCAGCCCTGGCGGATGCCGGCCTCGATGGCGACCCGGGCGGTGCCCTTGCCGATCACCTTGGTCTGATAGGCTTTGGTCTGTTGGTTGAAGCGCTCGAACGAGGGCACCGAGACCACGCGGGTCGGGACGCCGTCGGCCTCGAGCATGTCGGCGGCCTTGAGCGCCAGGGCGACCTCGGTGCCGGTGGCGAACAGGGTGGCCTTGGCCTTGGCCGAGGCAGCCTTCAGCTCGTAGGCGCCCCGGGCCGACAGGTTCTCGCTGGCGGCCTCGGTGCGCACCGCCGGGGTCTTTTGCCGCGACAGGGCCAGGGCCGAGGGGCCGCCGGCCTTCTCCAGCGCCAGACGCCAGCATTCCATGGCCTCGACCGTGTCAGCCGGGCGGAAGACCTGCAGGTTCGGGATGGCGCGGAGCGCGGCCAGATGCTCGACCGGCTGGTGGGTGGGGCCGTCCTCGCCCAGTCCGATGGAGTCGTGGGTCAGCACATGGACGACCCGGATGCCCATCAGGGCCGCCAGCCGGATCGACGGGCGGCTGTAGTCCGAGAACACCATGAAGGTGCCGCCGTAGGGGATCAGCCCGCCGTGCAGAGCCATGCCGTTCATGGCCGCGGCCATGCCGTGCTCGCGGATACCCCAGTTGATGTATCGCCCGGCATAGTCGGGGGCGTCGAACGTCTCGGTCCCTGCCACCAGGGTGTTGTTCGAACCGGTCAGGTCGGCCGAGCCGCCCATCAGCTCGGGTACGGCCTCGAACAGGGCGCTGAGCGCTGCGCCCGAGGACTGACGCGTGGCCTGGGCGGGTTTGGTCTCGACCGCCTCGGCGATGGCGGCATCCAGATCGTCGAAGGCGTCTTCGGGAAGGCCCCCGGCCATGGCACGGACGAAATCGTCCTGAAGTTCGGCCTCGGCCAGCCGCTCTTCCCAGTCCTGTCGGGCCTTGGCGCCCCGACGGCCGACCTTGCGCCAGGCCTTCTCGACGTGCTCCGGAATGTCGAACGGGTCGTGGGCCCAGCCGAGGCCGAGACGCGTAGCCGCGATCTCGGCTTCGCCCAGCGCCGCGCCGTGGGTCTTGTGGCTGCCTTCCATGGTGGCGGCGCCGCGCCCGATCCTGGTCTTGCAGGCAATCAGGGTCGGCTTGTTCTGACGCTCGGCCCATTTCAGCGCGGACTTGATCGCGCCCATGTCGTGGCCATCGATGGCCTTGACGGCCCATCCGGCGGCCTTGAAGCGCGCCTTCTGGTCCGTGGCGTCCGACAGGCTGACGGCCCCATCGATGGTGATGGCATTGTCGTCCCACAGCACCGTCAGCTTGTTCAACCGATAGCGTCCGGCCAGGGTGATGGCCTCCTGCGACACGCCCTCCATCAGGCAACCGTCGCCGGCGATCACCCAGGTGCGGTGGTCGACCAGATCCTCGCCGAAATGCGCCGCCAGATGGCGCTCGGCCATCGCAAAGCCCACGGCATTGGCCAGACCCTGACCCAGCGGGCCGGTGGTGGTCTCGACGCCGGGCATATGGCCGTACTCGGGGTGACCGGCGGTCTTCGAACCCCACTGGCGGAAGTTCGACAGCTCCTCGCGGGTCGCGGCTTCATAGCCGGTCAGGTGCAGCAGGGCATAGATCAGCATTGATCCGTGTCCGGCCGACAGGATGAAGCGGTCGCGGTCGGCCCAGTCGGGGCGGCTGGCGTCAAACTTCAGATGTTTGGAGAACAGCACCGTGGCGACATCGGCCATGCCCATCGGCATGCCGGGGTGGCCGCTGTTGGCCTTTTGCACGGCGTCCATGGCCAGCACGCGGATGGCATCGGCCATCTGCTTCGGGGTGGCCTTCGGCGGGGTGGAATCGGCTTTTGCCACGGGCAACCTCTCGGGACGCGGGGAAGAAAAAGGGGGGCGGGGCCGCTTTACCCCGACGCGCGGACGGGTTCTATAGGGATTCCGGAGGAAGTGACACCGATGGCCGACGCCACCACAGCTGCGAAAGCCCGCATCGACAAGGCCCTCGCCCTGCTGGAAAGACGCATGAAGGACCTGAAGGCGCGGCCCGCCTCGGCGCCTCCGATCGGCGACGATGACCTGTTTGCGCCGCGCGCCGACGCCGGACGTCTGGCCGAGCTGGAAGACGCCGGACGTGAAGCCCGCGCCGCGCTGGCGGCTTCGGCCGATGCCATCCGTTCGATCCTTGCGGACGACCAGGACAGCGGGGGGAGCGCCTGATGGCCACCGTCACCGTCGAGATCAATGGTCGCCCCTATGCCGTCGGATGTGCCGATGGGCAGGAAGATCGCGTCAAGCAACTGGCGGCCCAGTTCGCGGGCCATGTCAGCAGCGTCGCCGCCGAGGTCGGCCATGTCGGCGAGCTTCGCCTGTTCCTGATGGCCGGTCTGATCCTGGCCGACGAACTTCAGGAGGCTCGCTCGGGCGAGGCACCGGCCCGTCCGGCCGAGGCCCCGTCCAGCGATGCCGGGGTGGCCGAGGCCCTGAATGCGGTTGCCGCCCGCATCGAAAAGATCGCCCAGACCATTACCTGAGGCCCGCCACCGGAATTCGTACCGGCCCGGCGCAATGGCCATTGTCCGGCCACAGGTCGAGGACTATCTTGCTCATTGGCGGGTCTTGCTGCGGCCCTCGTCGAAGGCAACATTCCTCGCGACCTTAATTCACTCAAAGGGATCTGTCCCTGTCCGGGCTCGAGGGCCTGGGCATATGGAGCCCACCTGGCTACCCAGGTCTGAGAGGATTTAAACGCTCTTCACGGTTCTTGTGGCGCCGCCAACCTTATTTGTTTCCCCTATCGCTCGCGACGCGGTCGCTCGCTACTTGAGGGGACGTTTGCCCTATCGTTCGCCGCGCGGCGGCTCGCTGTCTGAGGGGCCATGATCGACAAGCGCACGCTACGATCCGAGATGCGGGCCCGTCGCATGGGCCTGGCGAAGGACGGTCCGGACGCCGCTGCACGCGCCGCCGAACATGCGCATCGCCTGCCACAGGTCGCTTGTGTCGCTGTCTATCAGCCCATCGGCTCCGAACTGGGCACGGGCCCTCTGGCTGAGGCGCTGATCGCGCGCGGCATGGACCTGTGTCTGCCCGTCACCCTGGCGCCCGATGCCCCGATGGTCTTTCGGCGCTGGACCCCGGGCGATCCGCTGAAAGCCGACCTGGCCGGTGTCCCCGCCCCATTTCCCCTGGCCGGAACGGTGATGCCTGACCTGGTCCTCGCCCCCCTGCTGGCCTTTGATGGCCGGGGGCGCAGGCTGGGGCAGGGCGGCGGCCATTACGACCGCACCTTTGCCGCCCTGCCGGACGCGATCCGGATCGGCCTCGCCTATGCCGGACAGCAGGTCGAGGCCCTGCCGTTCGAGCCGCACGATGTCGCCCTGCATGGCGTTCTGACCGAGACCGGCTATACCGCCTTCGCATGAGGCATATTCTGTTCCCCCGGTCGGCCGCATGAGGCTGGCATTCTTTGGCGATGTGATCGGCAAGTCCGGTCGCGACGGCCTGTCCGATCATCTGCCCGGCCTGAAGCGTGACCTGAAGCTCGACTTCGTGGTCATCAATGCCGAGAACGCGGCGGGCGGCTTCGGCATCACCGAGAACACGGCGCGCGACCTGTTCAATGCGGGCGCCGATGTGCTGACGCTGGGCAACCACAGCTGGGACCAGCGCGAAGCCCTGACCTATATTGTGCGCGAGCCGCGCCTGATCCGGCCGGTCAACTATCCGCCGCTGATGGACGCGCCGGGCCGGGGGGCGGATGTTTTCACGACGTCAGATGGTCGCCGGGTGCTGGTCATCAATGTGCTGGGTCGGGTGCATATGGACCCGATGGACGACCCGTTCTCGGCGGTCGAGCGCGAGCTGGAGGCCGCCCCGCTGGGCGTGGTCGCCGACGCCGCCATCGTCGACATCCACTGCGAGGCGACCAGCGAGAAGATGGCCATGGGCCATTTCTGCGACGGGCGGGCCAGCCTGGTGATCGGCACCCACACCCATGTCCCGACCGCCGACGCCCAGATCCTGCCGGGCGGCACGGCCTATCAGACCGACGCCGGCGGTTGCTGCAACTATGACTCCGTGATCGGCAACGACAAGGAAGAACCCCTCCGCCGCTTCACCACCCGGCTCAGCGGCGGCCGCTATCAGCCGGCCTCGGGACCGGCGACGGTCTGCGGTGTCTATGTCGAGACCGATGACCGCACGGGCCTTGCCACCCGCATCGAACCGATCCGCATCGGTGGCCGCCTCAGCCAGGCCGTGCCCGCCGCCTAGGCGCCCCTAGCGCCGGCGGCAGGTCTGGCGCACGCGAATGGCCATGGCGCGTTCGCCGGCTTCGGTTGCCACCCGCCGCGCCTCGGCGCACTGGCCGGCATCCATCAGGGCCTGCACCCGCTCGGCCAGGGCCACACGGTCGCTGCCATAGCGTTCCTCGGCCTCTTCGACGGTAATGGCGTCGGCCTCGGCGTCGGTGCGGTACTCGTCCGTCTCGAAGCGGCGGATCTGCTGGTCGCCGGTCGTACGACCGATGGCGCCGCCATTGGCCTGCTGGGCGGTCGGCGGCGCGCCGGACTGGGCCAGACCCGGCGTGGCCAGGGCCAGCATGGCGGTCGCCAGAAGCGTCGCGGTGATCATGGATGACAGTCGCATGGGGTTCGTCCTCCCAAAGCCGAGACCCCACTGTGACTCCGGCGCGCAGCCGTGGCAATCCGCCTCAGAAGCCCTGTCGGAAGAAGTAGGTGGTGCGCTCGCGGATCAGGCCATCCTCGATCCGGTAGGCATCGGCGAAACGCTCGTGGATCGGGGCGCCGTCATGGCCCCGTCCTTCGACCAGTCCCATGGCGACGGCCCGGTCGCCCTCGCACACGAACTCGTCCAGCAGGATCTGCGAGGTCTTGGCGCTGCGGTGGCGGCGGTAATAGTCGATGACGGCCTCGCGGCCGGACAGGATCGGCTGGCCGGGGCGGCGGTATATGACCTCGGGGTGCAGGCAGGCTTCCAGCACATCGTGATCGCCCATCTCGATGGCGGCCAACGACTGTTCGATGAGAGTGCGGGCGTTGAGCGCCAAACCGGGAGGCCTCCGTGTGACAATCCGCACCGCCGACCAGCCGGTCAGATCGACAGGCAAGTAAGCTGGCGCTAGCGTCAGGTATGCCGACTCTTGCCGAGATGATCCATCCCGTCACCCTTGATCGCTTTCGGGCCGACGTCGAGGGCCGCGCGCCGCTGCACATTCCGGCTCAGGGCGGGGCGGGTGACGCCCGTCGCGCCCTGCTGGATTGGGACACCTTCAACAATCTGCTGTCCCAGGGCTCGATCTGGACGCATTCGACCCTGCAACTGGTTCATAGCGGCAACCAGCTTCCCGCTGAAAACTACTGCGCCGAGGTTCAGACGATGTCCGGGCCCGTCGTGCGACCGTCGCCGGCGAAGCTGCAGGTCATGATGGCCATGGGCGCCACGGTCATCGCCAATGACGTTGGAGCCCTGACCCCGTCGCTGCGGGCCATCTGCGATACCCTGCGGGCGACCTATGCCGCATCGGTCGCGGCCAATGTCTACTGCTCGTTCAAGGGGGTGCAGGGGTTCGGCCCCCATTATGACACCCATGACGTCTTCGCCGTGCAGACCGAGGGCGAAAAGGTCTGGCGCCTGTACCGGAACCGGGAGCCGGACCCCGTCGACTATCCGGGAGAGGGCGAGGAGGTCCGTCGCTATCTGGCCTCGGCCTGCGGTCCGGTGATGCAGGAGGTCCGGATGCGACCCGGGGACGTCCTCTATATCCCGCGTGGCTGGTATCACGATGCCCTTGCGGTCGACGGACCCTCGCTGCACGTGACCTTGTCGATCACGCCTCTGTACGGACGCATCCTGTTTCGGTTGCTGGAGTCGGCGGCCATGCAGGATCCGGCCTTCCGCGCCTGGCTGCCCCCGGCAGCGCAAGACGACGGCAAGCCGCTGGCCGGGCAACTGGCCGATCTGGGCCAGAGGCTGGCAGCGCTCGCGGCCAGCCCGGCCTTTGCCCAGGAAATCGCCATGACCCAGCAGAGGCTGATGGGGCGGTCGTCCGACTACCACCTGCCGGAGCGGATATCCCTGACGCGCTACAGCCCCACTGGATTGATGCCGCCTGCCGTTCGTGGCCCGGCATCGGTCGCCATGGAGTGGGCCCTGGCCCAGCCGCGCTTTGTGCTGGAGGACATGATCGCCCGGTTCGACTTCGTGCCCGAGGCCGAACTGCGGGCGGCGGTCGAGGCGGCCGTGAAGGCGAGCGCGCTCAAGCCGGTCGACGCCGCATAAGGAACACCCGGACACAGTGGCCTGCATCCGGGTGTCATTCAGTCAGTCCGAGCCGCCGGATCAGGTCAGATCGAAGCGGTCCGCATTCATCACCTGAACCCAGGCCGTCACGAAGTCGCGCACGAACTTCTGTCCGGCGTCGGCCGAGGCATAGACCTCTGCCAGCGCCCGCAGCTGCGAGTTGGAGCCGAACACCAGATCGGTGCGGGTCGCCGTCCACCGCTGTTCATGGGTCTCCCGGTCGGTGCCGACGAAGGTCTCGTCGGAATGGTCATCGACCTGTTTCCACGCCGTGCCCATGTCCAGCAGGTTGACGAAGAAGTCGTTCGTCAGCTGTCCGGGGCGGTCGGTCAGCACGCCGTTTTTCGAGGCGCCGTGATTGGCACCCAGAACCCGCAGGCCGCCGACCAGCACCGTCATCTGCGGGGCGGTCAGGCCCAGCAACTGAGACCGGTCGATCAGCAGTTCTTCGGTCGGCACATTGAACCGCACCTGCAGATAGTTGCGGAAGCCGTCTGCCCGGGGCTCCAGCCAGTGGAAGCCCTCGATCTCGGTCTGCTCCTGCGAGGCATCGGTACGGCCCGGGGTGAAGGGCACCTCGATGTCATGACCGGCGGCCTTGGCGGCCTTTTCGATGCCGACCGAACCGCCCAGCACGATCAGGTCCGCGATCGAGACGTTCTTGCCGGAGCTCGCTTTGATGTCCTCATAGACCTTGAGCACACGGGCCAGCTTGTCGGGCTCATTGACGTCCCAGTCCTTTTGCGGGGCGAGGCGGATACGGCCGCCGTTGGCGCCGCCCCTGTGGTCCGATCCGCGATAGGTCGAGGCCGAGGCCCAGGCCGTGCGCACCATGTCGGCAATCGACAGGTCCGAGGACGCGATCGCGTCCTTGAGATCCCGAATGTCGGCCTCGCTCAGCGTCGGGCCTTCGTGGGCCGGGATCGGATCCTGCCAGATCAGGTCTTCCGCCGGGACCTCGGGGCCGAGATAGCGGGCCTTGGGCCCCATGTCGCGGTGGCACAGCTTGAACCAGGCACGCGCGAACTGGTCCGCAAAATAGGCCGGATCTGCCCGGAACCTTTCCATGATCTTGCGGTATTCCGGGTCGAATTTGAACGCCATGTCGGCGGTCGTCATCATCGTCGGGACCCGCTTGCCCGGCGTGTGTGCGGCGGGGGCGAGTGTGTCGTCCGGATTTCCTACCGGCTGCCATTGCTTGGCTCCGGCCGGGCTGCGGACCAGCTCATAGTCGTGGTCCAGCAGCATGTCGAAATAGGTCATGTCCCAGGTGACCGGCGTCGGGGTCCAGGCGCCCTCGATGCCCGAGGTGATGGTGTGATCGCCCATGCCGCTCTCGTGGCCGGACGTCCATCCCATGCCCTGCTGGGCGATGTCGGCGCCTTCGGGGCTGGTCCCGACCAGTTTGGCATCACCCGCGCCGTGGGCCTTGCCGAACGTGTGGCCGCCGGCCGTCAGGGCCGCCGTTTCCTCGTCATTCATCCCCATCCGGCGGAAGGTCTCGCGGATGTCACGGGCCGACTGAAGGGCGTCCGGAACGCCGCCGGGGCCCTCGGGATTGACGTAGATCAGGCCCATCTGGATGGCCGCCAGCGGCTCTTCCAGAACCACGTCCTTGTCGGGCTGGATCCGGGTTTCATTGCCCTCTTCACCGACCCACTTTTCTTCGGTGCCCCAGTAGACGTCCTTTTCGGGCTCCCAGACGTCGGCACGGCCGCCGCCAAAACCGAATACCGGCCCGCCCATCGACTCGATGGCGACATTGCCGGCCAGGATCATCAGATCGGCCCAGCTGAGGTTGGCGCCATATTTCTGCTTGATCGGCCACAGCAGGCGCCGGGCCTTGTCCAGATTGCCGTTGTCCGGCCAGCTGTTCAGCGGGGCAAAGCGTTGCTGGCCCGCGCCGGCGCCGCCGCGGCCGTCCGCCGTGCGATAGGTGCCGGCCGAGTGCCAGGCCATGCGAATGAAGAAGGGGCCATAGTGGCCATAGTCCGCCGGCCACCACGGCTGGCTGTCGGTCATCAGGGCATGGAGGTCACGCTTGACTGCGGCATAGTCCAGCTTCTTGAACGCCTCGGCATAGTCGAAGTCGTCGCCCATCGGGTCGCCGGTCCGGCCCTGCTGGTGCAGGATGTCGATCGCCAGATGGTTCGGCCACCAGTCGCGATTGGTGCGACCCAGCAGCGATCGAAGCGCGCCGCGTTCTTTTTTGGGGTCGCTGAGGGGGTCGCCGGCGTTTCCGTCCATGTCTTGCTCTCCTGGGCGTCAATGGGGCCCCGGTGCATTTCCGGGGGCGTTGTGCGGTCAGGGTATCAAACGCTCAAGAATAAGCTAAGACTATTTTCTGATGCTGGAGATAGATTGATCTTATGATTAGTCTCGAACACGGCATGGCCCTCAACCTGTCCCCGATTTAACTTGTTGGAGGGCGGCGACGTGATACCGCGCAAGCAAGCATATCTCTGTTGCCGAAGGCGAATTCGCTTCGTCCCGGGCAGCGACCTCCTGTCGATCGGGCTGAACATGTCGAACCGTACGCTGCTGATGACATCGGCGCTTCTCTTTGGATGCGCGCTGTTTGCCGCCGCTCCCGCGCTGGCGCAGGACGCGGATCAGGATCCGCCCGCCGCGGCCGAGGACGAAGAGGCCGAGGAAGAGACGACCGAGGTCGACGAGATCATCGTCCAGGGCACCCGGACCGACATCATCACGGCAGCCGACCGGATGATCTACAATGTCTCGAACGATGTGCAGGCCCAGACGGGCTCCGTCGCGGATGTCCTGCGCAATGTCCCGGGTGTCGAGGTCGATCTCCAGGGCAACGTCAGCCTGCGGGGCGACGGCAATGTGACCATCCTGGTCGATGGACGTCCGTCCGCCATGCTGCGTGGCGCCTCGCGCGCCGACGTCCTGCAGGCCATGTCGGGCAGCCAGATCGAGCGGGTGGAAGTGATCACCAACCCTTCGGCGGCGTTCAGCCCCGAAGGCAGCGGCGGCGTCATCAATCTGGTGACGCGGACGGCCCAGCCGTCGGTCACCTCTGTCGGTGTGCGCGCGTCGTGGGACGGCGGCGAGCGCGGCAACCTGTCGCTGAGCGGCAGCCGCACCAAGGACGGTTTGACCCTGTCCGGTGACGTCGGCCTTCGCCACAACGTCAGCGACGTCGAAAGCGAGTCGAGCCGTTTGCGGCCCGGTGCGACGCCGACGACCACCATCACCGAAGACAGTGTATCGACGGGCAGCAACACCAACACCTTCGGCAATGCGCGCGTTGGTGCCGACTACGACCTGAATGCTCGCGACCGGATCAGCGGCGAACTCAGCTATCGCGCCTTCGACGCCGAGAACGACGGACTGCAGATCTTTGAGCGGGCCGATGGCAACGGCACGGTCAGCGACCGCTATGAGCGCCTGCAGACGGGCGGGTTCTCCAATAGCAATGTCGGGGGCCGTCTGTCCTGGCGCCGCAAGTTCGAGGGTGACCAGCACGAACTGGCCGCTGATTTCGAAGTCGACTCCAGCACCTCTGAACGCGATCTCGACCTGATTTCCACCACCCAGGTTGGCGGCGAGCCGGACTTCCTGCAGCGGACCGGCAGCGACAACGAGAGCGACTCCTACGGCTTCAAGCTGGACTACACCCGTCCGATGGGTGAGCGGCGCTTGCTGAAGATCGGCTATGAGGGCGACCTGGACATCGACGCGTTTGACTCCTTCGGATCGCGGGGGCCGGATGAGGCCGGTCTGGTGCCGATCGCGGCCCTGACGAACCGTTTTGATTACGAGGAGTGGGTCCATGCCGCCTATGTCACCTATGAGCGGCCTTTCGGCGATCTGGATGTCCAGGCGGGTCTGCGGGTCGAGCAGGTCGACTTCCAACTGGACCAGATCACGGACTCCATCTCGGTCCAGCGCGACTATCTGAAGGCCTATCCGACGCTGAACTTCGGGTATCAGATGACCGACAGCCAGCGTCTGCGCGGGGGCTACAGCCGCCGGATCAGCCGTCCGTCACCCCAGGACCTGAACCCCTATACCATCTACATCGACCCGCAGAACCTGCGGCGCGGCAACCCGGATCTCGAGCCCGAGATCACGGATTCGTTCGAGCTGACCTGGCAATTGCGCAAGGGGCCGACCTTCTATGCGGTGACGGCCTTCTATCGCGACAGCAGCGGCGGCGTGACCGATGTCTCGCAGGACATCGGCGGCGGCGTCGTTCTGACCACCCGCGAGAACCTGGGTGAGAGCCAGCGCACCGGCGTCGAATTCATCGTCAACGGCCGCTTCGGGCCGAAGGTGACGTACAATGCCTCTGGCACCCTGTTCCAGAACGACATCAGCATCCCGGGCATCGCAGGCGGCATCGAGCGCAGCGGCACCAGTGGCACCGCGCGTGCCTCGATCAACTGGTCGCCGACGGACACCGACTTCTTCCAGCTGAACGGATTCTATGTCGGAGAGCAGATCCAGGCCCAGAGCGAGCGCAGTTCGTTCGGCATGCTGAACATCGGCTATCGCCGGAAGTTCACCGACAGCTTCAGCATGGTGGTGACCGGGACCAACATCCTCGACACGGCCGAGATTACCGCGATTACCGACACGCCCGACTTCCAGGACCGCAGCCGCGTCCGCTTCAGCGAACCGACCTATTACATCGGCCTGACCTATACCTTCGGTAGCAGCCCGCGACGGCAGGAGCCGGCCTTCGACTTCGGCGCGCCCGGCGTCCCGCAGTAGGACGGAGGCGCTTCAGTCACGATCGCGATGATCGGCCGGCTGGATGCCGTGACGGGCCATCTTGTCGTAGAGCGTCTTGCGCGGCAGGCCGAGTGCTGCCGTGACCTTGCGGATGTCTCCGCGGTGGTGGCTGAGGGCCTCGCGGATCAGCTCCGCTTCATAGCGGGCGACCCTCTGGGCGAGGGCGTCCTGCGACGCGGAGTCGGGCGCGCTGTCCGTGATGCCGACGGCAACCTGGTTGGCGAAGTTGGACAGCTCGCGCAGATTGCCCGGCCAGTCGTGCTCGATCAGGCGGCGGCGCACGGCGTGATCAAGGGGCGGCAGGGGCCGACCCATCCGGGCCGAAGCGCGGGCGAGGAAGCGGGCGAACAGCATCTGGACATCGTCCGCCCGCTCCCGCAGCGGCGGCACACGTAGCCGGACGACGTTGAGGCGATAATACAAATCCTCCCTCAGGTCGCCGCGCGCGACCGCCTCGGCCGGGTCGCTCTGGGTCGCGGCCAGCACGCGCAGGTCCAGCGCGCGCGGCTCGGTCGCGCCCAGCGGCAGGACCTCCCGCTCCTCCAGTACCCGCAGAAGGGTCAGTTGCGCCTGTCGGGGGGCCAGATCCACCTCATCCAGAAACAGGCTGCCCTGATGGGATTGTTCCACCTGACCTTCCCGTCTCCGGGTGATGCCGGACGCATAGCCAACATCCTGACCCATCAGCTGCGCCTCGACCCCTGCCTCGGTCAGGGCGGCACAGGTCACGGCGACAAACGGTCTGGGGCGTCGTCGGCCCGCATTATGGATGGCGCGCGCGACAGCCTCCTTGCCGGAACCGGTCTCCCCCTCGATCAGCACATCGACCTCGGCGTCGGCGAGCTGCCGGATGGCTCCGCGCAGGGCGACGATGGCCGTGCTCTCGCCGCTGAGCGGGATCGACTGTTCCGTCTCGGCCGCCAGCGTGGCGAGGCGGCGGTTGTCGAGGATCAGCGCCCGCTTCTCCAGTGCCCGCCTCAGGGTCTCGATCAGGCGCTCGGGCGCGAAGGGCTTGGCCAGAAAGTCATAGGCCCCGCGCTTCATCGCCTCGACAGCGTCGGCGATGTCGCCGTGTCCGGTGATCAGCACGACGGGCAGGTCCGGGTCGAGCGCGGTCAGACGGTCGGCGAACTGACGGCCGTCCATGCCGGGCATCCTGAGGTCAGTGACCACCACGCCCTCAAAGCCGGCGCCCACAGCCTTGAGGGCGGCTTCAGCCGAGGCATAGGCCGTGACGTTGAGACCGGCCAGGCCCAGGCGCTCGGCCAGAGCATCGCGGAATGGGGCGTCATCCTCGACAAGGGCGACACGATCGAGGGTGCTGAAGCTCATGATGCATGTGCCAGAACGATCTGGAATACGGTTCCGACCGGCGAGGGCTCGTGGGACAGTTCGCCCCCGAATCCGGCGACGATATCGCGACTGATGACCAGCCCCAGCCCCAGGCCGGATGCCTTGCTGGTGACGAACGGAGTGAACAGGCGCTCGCGCACATCCTCCGGCAGCCCGGGTCCATTGTCGGTCAGGCGGATCACGACCTTACGCCCGACCCGCCTGGACGACAGGGCGAGGGTCGGCGTGGCGGTGCCCTCCAGCGCCTCGATGGAGTTCTGGAGCAGGTTCAGTACGACCTGCTCAAGACGGTTCCGTTCGGCCTTGACCTTGAGGCCCGGCGACAGGGCGGAGCGGTCCAGCCAGATACCTCGCTCACGCAACCGCGGCGAGACCAGCAACAGGGCGCCGTCGATGGCCTCGTCAACATCGACGGCCACCACCTCTGACCGGGTCTTCCGGGAAAAGGCGCGTAGCTCGTCGGTGATGGTGCCGACGCGCTCAGTCAGCCCGGAAATCGACGTCAGGCTCCGCCGCGCGGCATCGTGGTCGCCGCGCTCCATATAGACCCCGGCCGTATCGGCGTGGGTGCGGATCGCGGCGATCGGCTGGTTGATCTCATGGGCGACCCCGGCGGCGATCTGACCGACCGTCGCCAGCTTGTTGGCCTGAACCAGTTCGTCTTCCAGCATCTGACGGCTCGATTCCAGACTGCGGCGTTCCTCCATCTCGTGGCTCAGTGCCTCGTTGGCGGCACGGAGCTCTCCGGTTCTGAGGGCGACCTGCCGTTCCAGTTCGGCCCGCGCGGCCTCTTCCTCGACCGCGCGATTACGGGCTCTCTGGCGTCGGCGGAGCAATATGCCGGTCAGGCCGGCCAGCAGGGCGACACTCAGTCCTGCGAGAACCCGGGCTGCTCCGACCGCACGGGACATCATCTGATCGGCGGGCCACAGCAGGTGCAGGGTCCATCCCAGCCCCATGCTGCTGTCGCTTTCGTGGGCGTACAGTCGGGATGCCCCGTCGCGGTCGACCCGCACCAGTCCGGACTCCGGAGCCGTGAAGGGCATGTCCTGCAGCGGCTCGCCGGTGGTCTGTTGCTCGGCCAGTTGTCGACGCCGGGCCTCGCTCAGGGGTCTGGTTGTGCGAAACCGCCACTCGGGCGTCGTGGTGATCAGAACGACGCCATCCGCATCAGTGACATAGGTGGGCTCACCGGCGTTTCGCCAGGTCTGTTCCAGGGCGTCGAACTCGACCTTGGCGACGATCACGCCCGCCGGCGTCCCGTCCGGGCGATCAATGCGACGCGCGAGGTACAGGCCGGGGCGGCCACTGACGGTGCCGAGGGCGAAGAAGGCCGCCTCGCCGTCGCGCATGGCCTCGATGTAGTAGGGACGGAACCGGTAGTTCGACCCGACGAAACTGGTCGGTTCACGCCAGTTGCTGGCTGCCAGCGCCGTGCCGTCGGCATCGAGGACATAGAGGGCGGCCGCCCGCACTTCTCCGGCCAGCTGTTCCAGTTTCAGGTTTAGCTGATCCCGACGCGCGACTGAGGGTGTCGCCACAAGGGCCAGCAGCTCGGGATCGACGGCGAGGACCGAGGGTACTGTCTGTTGCCGCTCCAGTTCGCTGGTCAAGACGGCCCCATGCAGAACGGCGGCGGTCTCGGCCTGGCCACGGGTCGCAGCTTCGGCGTCCATGCGCGCCAACCATCCGGCCACGTCGATCGCCAACACGCCGACAATCAGCCAGACGGCCGCGAACAGGCGCCACTGGGTCGTCTCGGACAGGCGGGAGATGATCATGGCCTGACAATGCGGATTTTCGCACAAATGACCAGTCAAGTCGTGCGTAAAACCGCACATTCTCCGAATATCACTCCTCTCCGAAGGACTGTAAATCAGAAATATCAGAGAGTTAACGTCCTCCGCCTCATGACTTGCCGATCCGGCTCGCCGGTTCCGATACTGGCGCTCTGCGATGTCGACGAACGGCACGTGGGCGTAGGGCGGACAATGATCCGTCGAGGGAGGTTGAGGTTTGATCCAGGTTCATCACGATCAGGGTGCGTCCGTGCCCCGTCAGCCCATCTGGAAGCACCTGTACTTCCAGGTGCTGGTGGCGATCACCGTCGGCGGACTGATCGGACATTTCTTCCCCGAGACCGGCGAGAGCATGAAGCCGCTCGGCGATGCCTTCATCAAGCTGGTGAAGATGGTCATCGCGCCGGTGATCTTCCTGACCATTGTGATCGGCATTGCCGGCATGCGCGACATCGGTCGTGTGGGTCGGGTGGCGGCCAAGGCCTTCGGCTATTTCTTCGTCTTCTCGACCCTGGCCCTGATCATCGGCCTTACGGTGGCCAATGTCGTTCGCCCCGGTGATGGTCTGAACATCGATCCCGCCACCCTGGATTCAGGCGCGGTCGCGCAATACGCCCAGGCGGCACACGAAAGCACCATCGTCGGCTTCCTGATGAGTGTCATCCCCGACAGCCTGTTCGGGGCCTTCACCTCCGGCAATATTCTGCAGGTCCTGTTCGTCTCGATCCTGTTCGGCATCGCCCTGGCGCTGATCGGGGATCGCGGCCAGCCGATCATCGACTTCTTCGAGACCGTCAGCCTGGCGGTATTCAAACTGGTGGCCATTGTGATGAAGGCTGCGCCGATCGGGGCGCTGGGGGCTTTCGCCTTTACCATCGGCGCCTATGGCATCGCCTCGATCGCCAATCTGGCGGCGCTGATCGCGACCTTCTATCTGACGTCGCTGATCTTCGTGCTGGGGGTTCTGGGCCTCGTCGCCTGGGCCAATGGCTTCTCGATCTTCAAGCTGATCCGCTACCTGAAAGAAGAACTGCTGCTGGTGCTGGGCACCTCCAGTTCCGAAGCGGCCCTGCCCAGCCTGATCGCCAAGATGGAGCGCGCCGGAGCGGCCAAGTCGGTCGTCGGCCTCGTCGTGCCCACCGGCTATTCGTTCAACCTGGACGGCACCAACATCTATATGACGCTGGCGGCCCTGTTTATCGCCCAGGCCCTGAACATCGACCTGACCATCTGGCAGCAGCTGACCCTGCTGCTGGTCGCCATGCTCAGTTCCAAGGGCGCGGCCGGGATCACCGGAGCGGGGTTCATCACGCTCGCCGCCACCCTGATGGTGGTGCCAGACGTGCCGGTCGCCGGCATGGCGCTGATCCTCGGCATCGACCGCTTCATGAGCGAGTGCCGGGCGCTGACCAACTTCATCGGCAATGCTGTGGCCACTGTTGTGGTCGCCCGCTGGGAAAAGGCGCTGGATGCCGACGCCCTGGCCCTGGCGCTGAACAGCAAACCCCAACCGCTCGCCGCCTCGCCCGATCCAGCGGCCGGGCCGGGGGATGATCTGGTTCTGGCGGACGACTGAACCGCCGAAAGAAAACAAGAAAATCGAGGGAGGAAACCATGTCCAATACGAAACGCCAGTGGCTGATGGCAGGAACGGCCCTGCTGACCGCATCGGTCTTTGCGACCGGAGCCTTCGCCCAGTCCGCGCCCGCCCAACAGGATCCGGAAGGCCAGGCGAGCGCCCGCGTCGATGACATCGTCGTGGTCGGCTCGAACATCCGGGGCGCTTCGACAACCGACGCCCTGCCCGTGGTCGTGCTGGACCGGCAGGCCATCGAGGACACCGGCGTGGTGTCTGGCGACGACCTGTTCCGCTCGATCCCGCAGATGGGCGATGTGCTGTTCGAGGCCGCCAACAATCCCCAGACCAGCAACTCGGCCCGGGGTGACGTGAACTCGGTCAACCTGCGCTCTCTGGGTGTCGGCAATACCCTGGTGCTGATCAATGGCCGCCGCATGGTCCAGCACCCCACCAGCCAGGGGACGTCCGACACCGGCACCGTGCCGGTTCTGAGCTATAACTCCAATGCCATCCCGGTCGCGGGGCTCGAGCGGGTCGAGGTTTTGCTGGACGGCGCCGCCGCCATCTATGGCACCGATGCCGTGGCCGGCGTGGTCAATACGGTCATGCGGGACGACTTCGACGGCGTGACCGTCTCCAGCCAGTATGGCGGTGCCGAAGGGACCGGGTTCACCGATCTCGAGGTCAATCTGTTTGCCGGCCGCGACCTCGATCGTGGCAATATCTCGCTCTATGCCAGCTACACCGACCGGTCCAAGCTGTATGCGGACGAGCAGGACTACACCCGCACCGACGACCTGCGCTCGATGTTCGGGCAATACGAGGGCTTTGAAACCACGGACGTTCCCGACGGGCGGTCCTCGCACACCCCCTGGGGCCGGTTCCAGCTGCCGGGCTTCACCTCCTCGACGCGGCCCCGCTATTTCGGCACGCGGATCGCGTCCACGTCGGGGACCTTCCGCATCCAGCCGGCCAGCTTCGGATGTGACGGCGCGCCGCTGGAAGGCGGCCTTTGCCTGGTGTCGGGGGTGACGGCCTACAACTCCACCAATCGCGAGATGCGCTACGACACCCGCGTCGACACCACGGTCCGTTCCTCGATCGAGCGGCTGAACCTGTTCGCGTCCGGCTATTACGAGCTGACGGACACTGTCGAGGTCTTTGGCGAGGCGGGCTTTTATGCCGCCGAAAGCCACGCGATCCAGCCGCCGGTCATCAATCTGAATGACCTCTGGATTCCGGCGAGCAACTATTGGAACCCGTTTGGGCCCGTCACCTTCTCTGACGGGTCGCCCAACCCCAACCGGCTGCCGGGCCTGACCTTCGTTCCGAACGAAGGCCTGCCCGTCTATATGGGCAATCACCGCTTCGTTGATGCCGGCTTCCAGGACGTGACGGTCGAGAATTATCAGGTCCGGCTTCTGGGCGGACTTCGAGGTGAATGGGCCGGCTTCGACTGGGAAGGTGCCTTGCTTTATTCGGGCGCCCGCGCGACGGATCGATCGCCCAACGTCAATTCGACGGCGCTTCAGCAGTCCCTGGCCCTGTCCACGCCGGACGCCTATAATCCGTTCAACGGGGGGTGTGTCGACACGCCCAGCTATGGCGACTGCACGCCGTCGTCGCCCATCGCCATTGATGCCATCCTGTTCCAGCTGGACCGGGTTTCCGAGACGACCCTGACCCTGGCGGACTTCAAGATGAGCCGGGGCGACCTGTGGTCCCTGCCGGGCGGGCCGGTCGGCATCGCCTTCGGTGTCGAGTTCCGCCACGAGACCCAGATGGATGACCGGGACGAGAACCTGGACGGCACCTACACCTTCACCGACATGGTGTCGGGAGAGGTGAACCAGTCGAACGTCGCCGCAGTCAGCCCCAATCCCGACACCGAAGGCAGCCGCGATGTGTTCGGCGCCTTCATCGAGTTCGCCGTGCCGGTGGTGTCGCCGGAGATGAACATCCCGCTGGTGCAGAGCCTGGATATCCAGCTCGCGGGCCGGTTCGAGGAGTATTCGGACTTCGGCTCGGTGGCCAAACCCAAGATCGCCCTGGCCTGGGACATCGTTGATGGCCTGCGCGTGCGGGCGTCCTATTCCGAAGGGTTCCGGGCGCCGAATCTGGAGCAGGTCAACGCCACCCAGTATGCGCGCCTGGCCACCAACACCGACTACATCCGGTGCGAAGCCGACCTGCGGCAGGGGAACATCACGGACTTCAACGACTGCGGTCGCACGGCCAGCGCTTCCCTGCTGATCGCGGGCAATCCGGACCTGGAGCCGGAAGAAAGCACCAACCAGTCGGTGGGCCTGGTGTTCCAGCCGACCTTCCTGCCCATCGGCTGGGGCGATTTCACCTTCACGATCGATCGCTGGCAGATCGAGCAGGAAAAGATCGTCGGTCTGCTGGGCGCCCAGACTGCGCTGGCCCTCGACTACCTCCTGCGGGTCGGTGGCAGCTTCAATCCGAACGTCGTGCGCGCCGCGCCGGACGCGGATGATGACGCCCTGTTCGACGGCACCATGATCGACTCGGCCGGCACGGTGCTGTCGATCAACGACAGCTTCGTCAATCTGCTGCCGCAGACGGTCGAGGGGATCGATTTCGGTATCGACTGGTCGCTCCGGCGGACGGCGTGGGGCACCTTCAACTTCAGCCTGAATGCGTCCAAGATGCTGGAGTATTCGCGCCCCGCCGGTCCGACCGTGGATCAGCTGCTTGCCGCCCGCGAAGCCGGAACGATCAACCCCCTGACACCCCTGCCGCTGACCAGCCAGTTGATCGCGGTGGACGGACGTCCGGAATGGCGCGTGATGTCCAACGTCAACTGGAGCCAGGGCCCGTGGCGCGTCGGTGTCACGGCCCACTACGTCTCCGAGATCGAACAGCCCGGTCTGCTGAGCGATGCCGGTGACCCCTGGGTGGTCGAGGATCAGCTGACCTTCAACCTCTATGGCCAGTATGAGTTCGAAAACTTCGGGCCGGCCTCGGGCGCCCGTCTTCGGGTCGGCGTTCGCGACCTCACTGATGAAGGTCCGCCGCTGGCCGAAGACGGCTATCTGGGATCGGTTCACCGTCCCTATGGACGTTACTTTTACGCCAGTGTGGCCAAGACCTTCTGATGACGGCTGCTCACGCCCCGATGTCTCAACCGGGCCGCTGGCGCCGGGCCACCTTCGGACTGGCCGTAGCCATTACGCTGGGCGCGTGTTCGCAGACCGCGATCGCGCGCTCCGGCCAGCCGGTTGATCCGACGCCCATAGACTGTCCCCGTTCGGTCGGCGCCGGTGTGACCTGCCTGTCGCTGCAGGACGAGGCCGGGGCCTGGCTGATCATTGCCAAACCCGAGACCTGGAACGGGCGGCTGATTGTCCACGCCCATGGGGGACCCCGCACGGGTGAGCCCGAGCGCGAGGATTCCTTGGAAGACCTCGACCGGTTCTCGGTCATGGTGCGTCAGGGCTATGCCTGGGTCGGGTCGTCGTATCGGCGTGGGGGCTACGGCGTCCGCTCGGCCGCCGAGGATGTCGATCGCAGCCGCGCGGTGTTCTGGGACCTGTTCGGGCGCCCGGAGCGCACCCTGCTGCACGGCCAGTCGTGGGGCGGCAATGTCGCGGCCAAGGCGGCGGAGCTGTACGGCGTCGATGCGGCGGGCACGCTCACCTATGATGGCGTGCTGCTGACCAATGGCGTGCTCAACGGTGGCACCAAGGCCTATCAGTTCCGGGCCGATCTCAGGGCCGTTTATCAGTACGTCTGCGGCAATCACCCGGCCCCGTCCGACCCGCAGTATCCCGTGTGGCAGGGCCTGCCCGCAGGCGCGCGCATGAGTCGGGCCGAGTTGCGGCGGCGGATCGTCGACTGCACCGGCATCGGCCTGTCGGGGCGCGACCGCACGGCCCAGCAGACGCGCCGCAAACGCGACATCCTGGCCGTCACCGGGATCGAGGAAGACGAGCTGATCGCCCATATGAACTGGGCCACCTTCACCTTTCAGGATCTGGTTCAGGTTCGGCTGGGCGGACGTAATCCGTTCGACAACAGCCGGACGGTCTACAGCGGATCCTCGGACGATGCGGCCCTGAACGCCGGGGTCGCGCGCTTCACGGCTGACCCCGAGGCTGTGGCACTGCTGGCCAACGACGCCGACCTGACCGGCCAGATCGTGGCACCGACCGTGACCCTGCATGCCCTGTACGACCCCACGGTCTTCTACGGAGCTGAGGCCGTCTACGCCGAGACCGTAGCCTCGGCCGGCCGGTCGCACCTGCTGGTGCAGGCCGCCACCGACGAGGACCAGCACAGCAAGCTGGAGGACTCCGGCTATCTCACGGTGCTCGCCGCGCTGGAGCGCTGGATCGACACCGGCGAACGTCCCGACCCCGCCCGTTTCCAGCAGGACTGTCTGGCCGACCACGCGCCGCGAACCTGTCACTTCTTGCAGCCGACTGCGCACTGACAGCCGCCGACTCCCAGCGCGGTCAGCGGTATACGCAGGAGCCGCAGCTTGCGCTCTTCAGTGTCGGCTACTCACCCCGCCATGCCGGTGGCTCGGGCGGGACTGACGGTCTGTCCCCGGCCGTCGACCTCCCTGCAGTGTTTCGGCTTGACTCGTCGGCCCCGGAGATAGGCATATAAGAGAACATTTAGTGAACATCATGTCTCAACCTGTCTCTCTCAGCCATCTGCGCGCGCATCTGTCTTCCCGGGGTCCGGTCCTGCGGTCCCCGACGGCGCGGCGGTTCGACATCCCCGCGACAGGACGCGGCGCCGTCTTTCCTGCCGATGCGGTGCATGAGGTCTATGCCGCCTCAACCCGGCACGGATCGGCGGCAGAGGGCTTTGGTCTGGGACTGGCGCTTCAGGCGGCGGGGACCCTGGTGTGGATCCATGAGGACCGCGGCCGGCATGAGCAGGGCGCCCTGTACGGCAGCGGACTGCGGGAATGGGGGGTGGAGACCGGAGATCTGTTGCTGGTCGGGGTGCCCGATACGGCGGCCCTGCTGGCAGCAGGCGAAGAAGCCTTGCGCAGTGGAGCCCCGGCCGCCGTCCTGATGAGCGGCTGGGGGGAATCCCGGGCCTGGAGCCTGACGGCCAGTCGTCGTCTGGCGTTGGCCGCTGCGGCCGGGCGAACGACGGCGATTTTCGTTCGAACGGGCGCGCAGCCTCAAGCGAGTGCCTCGGACACGCGGTGGTCGGTCAGGGCCGCCCCCTCGAAGACACTGGAAGCGGGGGCGCCGGGCCGACCGGCTTTTCGGGTGAGTTTGTTGCGGAGCCGGGCAGGGGTGGCCCCGGGCGAGTGGATTATGGAGTGGGATCGTGACGCGCGATCACTTGTCGAACCGAAGACATCTGGCGGTCTGGTTTCCGCTCCTGCCCATCGACCGGCTGGGATCCGCGCGGCCTGAGGGGTCGTTTTGCCTGATCGACCGACGGGCCAACGCCCTGCGCTTGGTCGCCGTGAATGCGGAGGGGCTGGCGCTCGGCCTTGCGCCCGACATGACCCTGGCGGACGCCCGCGCCCAGGTGCCCGACCTGGAAGCCTGGCCGCATGATCCGGGCGCGGACCGGGCCTTTCTGGAGCATCTTCTGGAGAGCTTCGGTCGCTTCTCTCCGATGGTCGCGGGCGATGACCCTCACGGCCTGATGCTGGATGTCACCGGTTGTGCCCATCTGTTCGGGGGCGAAGCGGGGCTGATGCAGGCTGTCCACGCCCTGTCCGGCCGGCTGGGGCTGGAGGCGCGCTGCGCTTTGGCCCGCACCCCCCAGGCCGCCCGCGCCCTGGCCCGCTTTGGTCCGCCAGGAATGATCGTGGCCGAAGGCGGGGACCGTGTCGCGGTGCGTCGCTTGCCGGTCGCCGCCCTCGAACTGGCTGCTGCGGATATCCAGGCCCTGAGACGGGCGGGTCTGAAGACCATCGGCGATGTCGACGACCGTCCGCGCGCCTCGCTGGCGGCGCGTTTCGGGCAGGAGTTCTCGACCCGGCTGGATCGTGTCCTGGGGCTGGAGGATGCCCGGATCACGCCGGTTCGGGCCCCGGCCCCGGTCGTCGCGGACCGGCTGCTGATGGAGCCGCTGATCACCACCGAACCGCTGGAGACGGTCATTGTCGACCTGCTGGCCGAGCTCGAAGCCGACCTGCAGACGCGGCTTTCGGGCGCCCGTCGGTTTCGCCTGACCGTCTTCCGGGTCGATGGCCATGTCCGCCACATCGGCCTGGGTGTGGCGCGTCCGACGCGGGATGTCCGAAATCTTGCGCGACTGTTCCGGGAAAGGCTGGCCGCCCTCACCACCCCTCTGGACCCTGGCTTTGGTATTGATCACCTGCGGATGGAGGCCCTGGACCTGCAGCGGCTGGCCCCCGTCCAGGTCGACCTCGACACGACGACGGAGGACGCCGGGGCCCTGGACGCCCTGATCGACCGGCTGGCGGCCCGCCTCGGGTCAGCGGCCGTCAGTCGGCTGCAACCGGCCAGCTCGCACCTGCCGGAGCAGGCCAGTCGCCGGATTCCGGCGATCCACTGCGCTGAGAGAGAGACCGCGTCCTGGCCCGAGCGGGATCCGCAATCCCCCCCGCTGCGGCCCCTGCATCTGTTCGATCCGCCCCAGCCGGTCGAGGTCATGTCGCCTGTGCCCGACGGTCCTCCCGTTCGCTTCAAATGGCGGCGGGTCACGCATCGGGTGGTCAATGCCGAGGGGCCCGAGCGGATCGAGGGCGAGTGGTGGCGGCGCCAGGGCGGACGTGTGCGGGACTACTACCGGGTGGAGGATGAGGAGGGTCGTCGCTTCTGGCTGTTCCGGGCGGGCCATTTCGGTGAGATGCCGCCGCCGCGCTGGTATGTCCACGGCCTGTTCGCATGACCCCGCCCGCTTATGCCGAACTGGTGGCCGCCAGCAATTTCTCGTTTCTGAGGGGGGCGTCGCACCCCAAGACCCTGGTGCTGACCTCGCTGCTGCTGGGCCAGGCCGGTCTGGGACTGGCCGACCGCAATACAGTGGCCGGCGTGGTGCGGGCCTGGAGCGCGCTGAAACAGCTGCGCGAGGATGGCTGGTCCCCGCCCGAGAAGTTGCGAGACGGCGGGTCGCCCGGCGAAATCCGCTGGAGGGAGGACCCGCTGAACGACCCTGAGATGGTCGATATGGTCCGTGAACGGGCAGGGACCTTTCGGCTGCTGACCGGCACCCGGCTGGGCTTTGCCGACGGGACGCCGGACATCGTCGCCTATCCGGAGGATCGCGAGGGATGGGGGCGACTGACGCGGCTGCTGACACTGGGGAACCGCCGCGCGATCAAGGGCGACTGCCACCTCAATCTGGCCGACCTGCTGGCCAACCCCGAAGGCCTGCTGCTGATCGTCATGCCCGAGCGGAACAGGGACGGCCTGCCGGCCCTGCTGGACCGGTTGAATGCGGTCCGGCCGGGGGCTGTCTGGCTGGGCGCGACCATGCCCCGACGCGGGGACGACCGCCGACGGCTGGCCCGACTGGGAGAGATCGCCGACCGGGCGAATACTCCACTTCTGGCGACCAATGATGTGCTCTATCACGCGCCCTCCGAGCGCGATCTGCAGGATGTGCTGAGCTGTATCCGCGAGGGGACCAGCATCGATCAGGCCGGGCGACGCCTGCTGGCCAATGCCGAGCGGCACCTCAAGACTCCGGCCGAGATGGCCCGCCTGTTTGCCGATGCGCCCCATGCCCTTGCCGAGGCCATGGAGTTGCTGAAGCGGCCGATCTTCGACCTGTCGGAGATTCGCTACCAGTATCCGGAAGAGCCGATCCCGCCCGGGCGGACGCCGCAGGCCTGGCTGGAACAGCTGGTCGGGGAACGCCTGCCCCTTCGCTACCCCGACGGGGTTCCGGACAAGGTCCGGGCCACCCTGGCAAAGGAGTTGGCCTATATCGATGCGCGGGACCTGGCGCCCTATTTTCTGACCATTCACGACATCGTCCGCGAGGCCGATAACCGCCGCATCCTGTGCCAGGGGCGCGGGTCAGCGGCCAATTCAGCGGTCTGTTTCGTGCTGGGCATCACCAGTGTCGACCCGGCCCATCACGACCTGCTGTTCGAGCGCTTCATGTCGGCCGACCGCAACGAACCTCCCGACATCGATGTCGACTTCGAGCATGAACGCCGGGAAGAGATCATCCAGTACATCTATGGGCGCTACGGCCGCGAGCGGGCGGGCATTGCCGCGACCGTGATCCGCTATCGACCGCGCAGCGCCATCCGCGAGGTCGGCAAGGCGCTGGGCCTGACCGAGGATGTCACCGCCCGCCTCGCCTCCAGCCAGTGGGGCAGCTGGGGCTCCGAAATTCCGGACCGGGATGTGCTGCAGGCCGGGCTTGATCCGGCCAATCCCATGATCCGGCGTGCGGTCACCATGGCCGGACGCATCCTGGGCTTCCCGCGCCACCTGTCGCAGCATGTCGGGGGCTTCATTCTGACGCGCGGGCGGCTGGATGAACTGGTCCCGATCGGCAATGCGGCCATGGCCGACCGCACCTTTATCGAGTGGGACAAGGACGACATCGACGAACTGGGCCTGATGAAGGTCGATGTGCTGGCGCTGGGCATGCTGACCTGCATCCGCAAGGCGCTGGACCTGATGCGGCTGAATGAGGGGGTCGACCACGACCTGGCGACGGTGCCGGCCGAACAGGCCGACGTCTATGACATGCTGTGCAAGGGAGACTCGATCGGCGTCTTCCAGGTCGAGAGCCGGGCCCAGATCAACATGCTACCGCGGCTGAAGCCGCGAGTCTTCTACGATCTGGTGATCCAGGTGGCGATCGTGCGTCCGGGACCGATCCAGGGCGACATGGTCCATCCCTATCTGCGCCGCCGCTCGGGGACCGAAGCGGTGGTCTATGCCAGTCCCGCCCCGCCACATGATCCCGACGAACTGAGGAAGGTCCTGCACCGGACGCTGGGGGTCCCCCTGTTTCAGGAGCAGGCGATGAAGGTCGCCATGGTCGCGGCCGAGTTCACCGACAAGGAGGCCAACGGCCTGCGCAAGGCCATGGGCACCTTTCGCGGTGACGGCACCCTGCACACCTATGAGGACCGCATGGTCGGGCGGATGATCGCGCGCGGCTATGATCCCGATTTTGCCAAGCGCTGCTTCGAGCAGATCAAGGGCTTCGGCTCGTACGGGTTTCCCGAAAGCCACGCGGCCAGTTTCGCGCGGCTGGTCTATGTCTCCAGCTATATCAAATGCCGCCACCCGGCTGCTTTCGCCGCCGCCCTGCTGAACAGCCAGCCGATGGGCTTCTATGCCCCGGCCCAGATCGTGCGGGACGCGCAGGAACACGGGGTCGAGGTGCGGCCGGTCGATGTGAACCACAGCCATTGGGACAATACGCTGGAAGGTCCGGCGGACGCCTTGGCCCTCAGGCTGGGCCTGCGCCAGATCGGCGGCTTCCGCGAGGACTGGGCCGACGATCTGGTTCTGGCGCGCACCGGGACGTTCGGGACGATCGAGGGGCTGTTGCGTCGGGCCCGTCTGCCGGTCGCGGCGATCCGCAAGCTGGCGGACGCCGATGCCTTCCGCTCGCTCGGACTGGATCGGCGCGAGGCTCTGTGGGAGGCGCGAAGGCTGCCGGACGATGACGCCCTGCCGCTGTTTGCGGCCGCGTCGGCGCGGGAACTGGGCGAGGAGCCGGATGCCAACCTGCCGCGTATGGGCCTGGGGGAGCACGTCGCCGCCGACTATCAGACGACGCGGCTGTCGCTGAAGGCCCATCCCATGGCCATCCTGCGGCCGGCCTTTGCCGCCGAGGGCCTGCTGACCTGTCGTGAGGTCGAGGCCCGCCGGTCCGGATCCGTTGTGCGCACGGCCGGGGTGGTGCTGGTCCGTCAGCGGCCCGGCAACGGCAAGGCCATCTTCATCACCTTGGAGGACGAGACCGGGGTCACCAATCTGGTTCTGTGGGTTCCCGTGTTTGAGGCGCACCGCCGCACCGTCATGAGTGCGCGCCTGCTGGGCGTCGAGGGCACGGTGGAAAAGAGCCCCGAGGGTGTCGTGCACCTGATGGCCCGGCAACTGTGGGACCGCACGGGCGAGCTACAGCACCTGTCCGCCGACCACGACGCCGTGGTCCAGCTGTCGGGTGCCGATGAGTTCATCAAGCCCCAGCACCCCCGGAACCTGCGTGTCTTGCCGGGATCACGGGACTTTCACTGACCGGGATATGGAATCCTCGATATCGCGAAGCTGCCGGGACCCCTTATCCGGTCGGCATCAGGAAGACCTCGTTGACGGCGCACCGGGGGTCGGCCTCCAGGGCAAACAGGGCGGCGCTCGCCACGTCTTCCGGTTGAAGCTTGTCGGGCTTGGCTTCGTCGAAGAAGGGTGTGTCCACCATGCCCGGGGCGATGATGGTGCAGCGCCCTCCGAATTCCTTCATCTCCTCGGCAAGATTGCCGCCATAGCCGTGCACGAACCACTTGGTGGCGCCATAGACCGAGCCGGACAGGTGCCGGCGGCCGGCGGCCGAGCCGGTGAGCAAGAGATGCCCGGCCTGGGGCTTCAGATGCGGCATGGCGGCCTTGGCGGTCCAGAGCACGCCCATGACGTTGACCTGGATCATCTTCGCCCACTCTTCCGGGTCGCCCGCCTCGGTGCCCGACGTCGAGACGCCCATGCCGGCATTGGCATAGGCCGCCTTGAGCGGGCCGGCGTGCTCCACGAACCGGTCCAGCGCCGCCCTCACCTCGTCGAGCTCGGTGACGTCCCCGGGCAGGGCCATGGCCTTGTCGCCCAGTTCATTGACCAGCGCGTCCAGCTTGTCCTCGGAACGCGCGAACAGGCCGACGTGCCAGCCCTTGGAGACGGCGAGGCGTGCCGTGGCGGCGCCGATGCCGCTGGAGGCGCCGGTGATGAACAGTGTCTTCGCGCTCATGGTCGATATCCCGTGTTGAAGGTCAGGCCTGTCGAGCGCTTCGGAGCCCATTCCGTTGCCTCGGCACGGCCAGCGACGGGCCAGCGGTGGGGCGGGGGGTGGCGTCGGGTCGCACCGTCGATCCGGATGGAAAGGGCAACGCCCACCGCCCGGTCGCGTTGACACCGGACACCCTGAAAGGACCTCCATGTCGACGATCACGACCGTAAACCCCGCGACCGAGCAGGAACTCGAGACCTATTCCGTCATGACCGAGGCCGAGGCGACCGAGCGGCTCGAAGCCTGTCATGCGGCGTTTCTGGAGTGGCGCAAGACGGACCATTCAGAGCGGGCAAAGGTGCTGAAGGCGATCGCCGGCAGGCTGCGCGACGAGGCCGACGATCTGGCCGCCCTGATGACGCGCGAGACCGGCAAGCTGTTCAAGGACGGCCTGACCGAGGTCAAGATCTGCGCGGCGATCATGGACTACACCGCAGCGAACGGGCCGGACGCGCTGGCCGATGAGGAGCGCACATACGGCGCCGACGGACAGCGCGGCGTCGTCAGCTATCAGCCGGTCGGCGTCATCTATTCGATCCAGCCGTGGAATTTTCCTTTCTACCAGCCGGTCCGCGTCCTGGCTGCGAGCCTGATGGCGGGCAATGGCTGCGTCCTCAAGCATGCCAGCATCTGCACGGGCTCGGGCCTGCGGTTGCGCGATCTGTGCATCGAGGCCGGCCTGCCCGAGGACCTGTTCCAGGTGGTCGTCATCGACCACGACATCAGTGACGCCCTGATCGCCCATCCCCTGGTGCGCGGCGTGACCCTGACCGGTAGCGACGAGGCGGGGCGGCACGTCGGGGCGGTCGCGGCCAAGGCGTTGAAGAAGACCGTACTCGAGCTGGGCTCAAACGATGCCTATCTGGTCCTGGAGGACGCTGACATCGAGACGGCCGTGAAATTCTCGGTCATGGGGCGGCTCTACAACAATGGCGAGACTTGCGTGTCGGCCAAGCGCTTCATCGTGACTGACAAGGTGTACGATGCCTTTGTTGACCAGTTCGTGGCTCAGATGGAGGCCATCACCCTCGGCGACCCGATGGACGAGGACTGCGAGCTTGGCCCCTTGTCCAGCCAGGACCAGTTCGAGACCGTTCGCGATCAGGTCGAGAAAAGCGTCGCCAGGGGCGCGAGAATCCTGTGCGGCGGACAGGTGCCCGATCGTACGGGCGCCTATTATCCCGCGACCGTGCTCGGCGATGTCACCTCCGGCATGCCGGCCTATGACGACGAGATCTTCGGGCCCGTGGCCTCGGTCATCCGCGCCAGGGATGACGCGGACGCCATGCGCCTGGCCAATGACAGCCGATACGGGCTGGGCGGCGGCATCTTCTCGAGCGACGAGGACAGGGCTTTAAGGCTGGCGCGCGATCAATTCGATACGGGAATGGTCCGGATCAATTCCTTCGGCGCTGCGGACCCGAACATGCCCTTCGGCGGGGTCAAGGACTCCGGGTATGGGCGCGAACACGGGGGCTTCGGTCTGAAGGAGTTCGTCAACGTCAAGTCGATCTTCCTGCCGTGATCCGGTGCGACCTGTCGGGCGGCCCTGACCGGCTGGGGGTCTGACACACCCCCCGAAATGGCTTGGCTCAGCCCTCAGAAGTCGGCCATTGTCCGGGCAAGCGGTTTGAGCCGGAGCCGCGCGCCGGGACATATGAAACTTTGATGACGTTCGAACCTGTTCCCCTGCAACTGCTGGAGCGCGGTTACCTGAGCGTGATGCGCATCCGGGCCGCTATCGGGTGGCTGATTGTCGGACTGGCGGCGGCGGGGACAGAAGTCTTCCTTTACTGGCGCACCGAAATCTCTCCGGGTCTGGTTGCCGGCCCGGTCATCCTGCTCGGGCTGACGTCCGTGATTTTCTTCGTGCCGCGACGCTGGCGGCGCTGGGGCTATGCCTTCACGGACCGGGAGTTGCACGTCGCCTGTGGATGGCTGGTCCGCACGCACACCGTCGTTCCTGTTTCCCGCGTGCAGCACATTGACGTCAGTCAGGGGCCCCTTGAACGCGGCGCGGGTGTCGCGACCCTGAGCCTGCACACGGCCGGCACGGAGAAGAGCCTTGTCGTGCTGCCCGGCATCAGTCGCCAGCGCGCCGAAGACATCCGCGACGCGATTCGCGGCCGGATCAGCGACGCCCCCTGGTGACCGCGCCCGGCACTTCCAGCGGCACGGACATCATGCCGCCGCGTCGGCTGGACCCTCGCACCATCCTCGTGGGCTCCCTGCAGGGTGCGCCGTCCCTGATCCTTGGCGTGCCCGTGTTTCTGGCATGGTCGCGGGGGGAAGGTATTTCGCCGGTGTCGTTGTTGATCGGACTGGCGGCGCTGGCGGTGATCGCGGCTTTCTCTTCCTGGCTTCGCTGGCGCACCTTCACCTACCAGGTCCTGCCCGGCCAGATCGTCATCGCCCGCGGCCTGATCAAGCGGACCCGTCGATCCATACCGGCCGAGCGCATTCAGGATGTCTCGATCAACCGGGGCCCCCTGTCGCGGTTGCTCGGCATTGCCGAGGTCCGGATCGAGACCGGGGGTGGCGAGGCCGATGAGGGCCGGCTTGTCAGCGTCAGCCTGTCGGAAGCGCACAGGCTGCGCGAGGTGCTTCGCGACATCCGCCGGCGAGACGGCGCCGCCGCGTCAGAAGCGCCCCCGGAGGCGGATGTCGAGAGGCCGCTGTACCGACTCGGGCTTGGGCGGCTGCTCTTCTCCGGACTTTTCAACTTTTCTCTTGTCTGGCTCGCCGCCATTTTCGGCCTGCTGCAGTATCTGGAACAGGTGCGCGGCTATGGCTGGGAACGGCTGCTGGAGGCGGTCGGGGTCGCAGAACAGGCGATACAGTCACAGCTGAGCCTGACGGTGGTGCTGGGTGTCGCCGGAGCCGCCGCTGCGCTTGGGTTGCTGGCAGGTATCATCCGAACTGTGCTGCAGAATTTCGGCTTCCGGCTCACGTTTGACGACGCCCGGTTTCGCTACAGACGGGGCTTGCTCACCCGGACCGAGGTGGTGGTCGCGCGGCGGCAGATTCAGCTCGGTCTTGTGGAGCGGGGCGCCGTGAGCGGGGTTCTGGGATGGTCGGCGTTCAAGGTCCAGACACTCGGCGGAAGTGATCACCCCTCGGGCCGACAGGAACTTGTCCCGTTCGCGCGGTCAGCGGAATTGGCGCCCATTATTGCCCTCGCGGACCTGCCGCCGTTCGACCGCGAGCCGTTGCAGATGGTTTCGTCCTGGCATGGACTCGTGGCCCTTCCCGGCTTCGTTCTGTTGCCGGCCGTGGGCGTCCTCGTGGCCATGAGCTTTTTCCCGGCGGCAGCGCTGCTCTGGCTTGCTATGCCGGTTCCGCTCGGCGTCGCCCTGCTGCGCCGTCGCAGGCATCGTTACGCGCTTGCCGCCGCAAGCCTGCAGGTCACGCGCGGCGTGCTGGTGCAGCGTGACTGGACGGTGCCGTACGGCAATGTGCAGGCCGTGACCGTGCGGCGCGGCCCGGTTCAGCGTCTGCTGGGCATCGCCACCATACGGATCGATACTGCGGGCGGCAGCGGGATCAACGGCCCTCATATTCACGACATCGAAGAGCGCCGTGCGGCGTCCTTTGTGCGCGAGCTGATCGAGCACGTCGAAGCCCTTGGCAGGACTGACCCCGGGCAAGGGCGCGGTCCTCCGTGACGGCGACATTGCGTCGTTGAGGCAGGCGATGGCGGTGCTGTCACTCCAACGGCAACACGTCGCCGCTAGCGGGGGGCAATCCAGCCATGGCAACGAGGCTGCGTACGCATGTACGCTCGAGCGGGAGCACCGACCTTTTCGCGGTGCATCGGCTAGCTCCGGCCGGCCTTCCCAGGCGGCGCGCCGAGACGGGCGACGGCTTGCGCAACTTGTGCGGAGCCAGCGTCGAGATCGCGCTCTGATGTTCCGTTCAACGCAATGGCTGCCAGGGCAGGGGGCCGGGCGTTGGCCCCGCGCCGGTAGGCGGGGTCATAGTGTTGCAGCATCAGGTCCGTGACGAGTTCGGCAAGGTGTCCTTGCCGCGCCGCCGTCACCCAGCCCGCCACGGTCTCCCGGCTATGGTGGCGAGGGAGTCGCCGGAGCGCCGCTTCCAGCGCTTCGACGTCCGCGCCGATTGCCTGATAGTCGTTCAGAACCAGGGCGACGCGCGCCTCGATGGGCACCGTTACCTCGATACGGGGCGCTGCCTTCATGGCGGCCCAGAGGACCGGCGGAAGCGTGAGGTTACCGATACGGCTGGATTCGGCTTCAACGACGATCGGCCGCGACGGGTCCAGACGGTCCAGGGCCTCGACGATGCGGCTCTCGAACAGTTTCTGTCGAGGTTGGGCGGCCTGCGTCGCTCCGAACAAGGAGCCGCGATGATCAGCCAGGGCCTCGAGGTCGAGCGTCTGGACGCCGTCTTGCGGGAGCCGCCGGAGGATCCCGGTCTTGCCGCTGCCGGTATAACCATCCAGCAGTATGACCTTGAGCGCCGTGTCGGCCGCAGCGTCCCGGTCGTATAGATCGGCCACGACCTTTCGCCGCCAGGTCTGATACCCGCCCTCAAGCCGGGTCGTCGGCCAACCGACCTGCTCCATGACCGTGACCATGGCAGCCGATCGCTGGCCTCCCCGCCAGCAGTAGACCAGGGGGCGAAAGCTCCCGTCCCGATCCGCCAGCGCCGTCTGAAGATGACCGGCGATGTTCCGGGCGACGTAGGCTGCTCCGATCCGGCGCGCGAGAAATTTTGAACGCTGCACGAACATCGTGCCGACTTCAGCCCGTTGCGCATCATCCAGCACAGGCAGGTTGATGGCACCCGGGATGTGGTCCTGCGCGAACTCTCCCGGGCTGCGCACGTCGATGATCGCATCGTAGCCCTGTCGGGCCGCAGAGCTCAGATCAGACGTCGTACGGATCACGGCCGCTGAGTCACAGTAACGCCGGGCGGCCCCTCGATCACCCGGCCGACAGGACGCGCGTGAAGGAAGCCGAGAGACCTGGCCAGGGCCGACACCTCTTCGGCCCGGTCCTCTGCGACGGCGATCAGGAGCCCACCGCTGGTCTGGGGGTCCGTCAGAAGGTCCCGCCGCCAGGGTGCGAAGCCTTCAGGCAGGGTCACGGCGTCGCCATAGGCCGTCCAGTTGCGAAGCGAGGCTCCCGTCCGGACACCCGCTTCGGCCAGAGCCGCAGAAGACGGCAGGCACGCCGGAGCGTCAGCATCGACTTCGATGGCGACACCGGATCCGCGCGCCATCTCCAGGGCGTGACCCAGCAGGCCGAAACCCGTGACATCGGTGACGGCGTGGACACCGGCAATGTCCGGAAGCCGGGCGCCCAGGGTGTTCAGCTGGGTGGTGGACGCGATGAGGGCGTCGTAACCCGCGTCGTCCAGTCGGCCCTGTTTGAAGGCTGCACTCAGAACGCCCACACCCAGGGGCTTGGTCAGGAGCAGGACGTCACCTGCCCTGGCCGTGCGGTTCGCAAGCACCTTTTCCGGGTGGATCAGGCCGAGCGCCACCAGCCCGTAAATCGGCTCGACGCTGTCGATCGAGTGACCGCCTGCGATCGGGATCCCTGCGGCGGCGCAGACCGCAGCCCCACCCTCCAGCACCTTGCCGATCGTCTCGACCGACAGTTTGCCGATCGGCATGCCGACGATGGCCAGGGCGAATATCGGCGTCGCGCCCATGGCGTAGACGTCGGACAGGGCGTTGGTGGCGGCGATGCGACCAAAGTCGAACGGATCATCGACCATCGGCATGAAGAAGTCGGTGGTGGCGACCAGAGCCTGGCTGTCGTTCAGGCGCCAGACGGCGGCGTCGTCGGATGTCTCCCTGCCAACCATCAGCGACGCAATGGGTGCGGCCTGCGGGGTACCGGCGAGGATCTTCTGGAGGAGATCGGGAGCGATCTTGCACCCACAGCCGCCGCCATGGGCAAGGGTCGTCAGTCGGGGCTCGGTCAGGGTCATGCCCCGAGGTCTCCTGTCCTGACGCTCACGTCAACCGTCAACGCCCCAAGCGGCCCGATGCCCGGCACCCCGGCGGGCGAAAGGGGCCGAGCCGATAGCGCCTGGTCCAAGGGGCCGGCTGTGTCGAAAGCAGGACATTGGAACCAACCGCGTCCCTGCCAATTCCGGACTTGTAACCTTGGAGAGGAACAATGACGGATCCAGACCAGAATACCCGCGAGCGGGCTTACGCGCTCTGGGAGGCGGAGGGGCGTCCTGTCGGGCGGGAGCGCGATCACTGGGATCGCGCAGAACGTGAGCTTGGGCAGCACAATGCCAATCGCACTGACGCCGAGGATGCCAAAGTCGAGGGCTCCAGCACTCCCGCCGATGAGCCTCCAGAGCGACCGTCTGGCCGCTCCCGTAGCGCCCGGACCGTCTCGTCAGGGTCGGCCAAGCGCTTGCCGCGCACAGCAGGCCGCAAGGATGCCTGAGACGCTATCGGCTTGACCGCTGCCGGAGGGCCGCCGGTCGGCTGGACATGAGCCTGGACGGTCGCGCGGGGCTCGTCCGCGCGCGGGCGAGCCTGTGACGCCATCACGGTCCCGTTCAGTCGCCGCTGCCACTCTCGGCTGAAGGTTCCATCGCGATCATGAGATTTCGCCGGGGAACGTCGCCCGGCAGCGCGTGTTTCAACCCTGTCACCCCCGCCTGAACCCAAGACTGCCTGAAGGGAGGCGCTCGTTGCCGCAACCTGCCGCCCGCATCATCTTCCTCGACCAGCAGGATCCGCCCGGGTCGGGGGAGACGCTCCCCAAGCAGCTTGAGGCGGCTGCTGCGCTCGGGTTCGAGGCGGCGCTGTGGCGTGCAGAATTCGCGCTGCTCGGGGCGGACCCGGTCGTCCCGGAACCGACCTTGGACGCGTGCCGCAAATCGGGCCTCCGCCTGTTCCTCGAACTCGACATCGCCCGCGCCTCTCTGGACCACCCGCTGGTCGAGGCCCATCCGGACGCCTTCGCGGTCCGGCGCTCGGGTGCGGTCGAAGGTCCGATCGATCCCCGGGCGCCACTGATCGTCTCCGGGGAAGCGCGGGCGCGGTTGCGGTCACCCGAGGCGATCACCTTGCTGCGCCAGCCCCTGATCGAGGCGCTTGACGCCCTGCTGTCGGGCGGTGTGAGCGGTTTCCGACTCGCCGACGCCGGGCGGATCGCGCCGGATCTTCTCCGCGACCTGGTTCAGGCCTTGCGCCAGCGTCATCCTGAGGTCCAGATCATCGCCAACTCGGCCGACCTGACGCGCGAAGGCGCCCGGGACCTCGCCGGCGCCGGACTGAGCGCCCTGGTGTCGTCCTTCGGCTGGTGGGATCTCAGGTCGCCCTGGCTTGTCGAAGAGTATGAAGACCTCCGTGCCGTGGCGCCCCTGCTGTCAGAGCTCCGGACCGGTGATTTTGCTGATGCCGATGAGCCCGCTGCGATTGCTCAGCGTCTGGCCGCGGCGGCTGTCGCCGGCGACGGCGTCATCATACCGGCCAGTCTTTCGGGCGCCGGCGACGACGCGGACGCCGCCGTGCGCCGCGCCCTTGAACTGGTGGGTGGAGCGACGCGCTTCAGCGGCGAGATGCGCCGGTTGAGCGGCTCCGGATCACCCGTCACGGCCCTGCTGCGCGGTGATACGGCCGATATGCGGACCTCGACCGAAGCCTTGCTCGTGCTGATCAATCCCGGCCTGGAGGGGCGTCCCGCCCCCGATCCCGCGCTGCTGCTTGGTGGCGCCGGAGCGGACTTCCTGCCGTTCGAGCCGCTGGATCCTTCCGGCGATGCCTTCGCGCCGCTGACTGGCGGCGAGGTCCGGGTTCTGACCGCCCGGCGGGCCCGCCCCATCACGATCACCGTCGGCGCTGCCGGCGCCACCGAGGCCGGTGCGGCCGACAGGATCGTCGTGGAGGATATTCGGCCGCGCGTGGAGGGCGGCGCCTTCCCGGTCAAACGGGTGGTCGGCGAGACGGTCATGGTCGAGGCCACAATCTATGCCGACGGTCACGAACAACTCGCGGCCGAGCTGCTCTGGCGGGCAGCGGATGAAGACAGCTGGAACGCCGTGCGCATGGAGCAGCTGCCAAACGATGCGTGGCGCGCGTCCTTCCCGCTCGAGCGGCTCGGCCGCTACGAGTTCGCCGTCCAGGGCTGGCTGGACCGCTTCGGCGGGTTCCGGCGCGACTTCGCCAAAAAGCGTGACGCAGGCGTGGCCCAGCCGGTCGACCATGCCGAGGGCCGGGCCCTGGTGGACGAGGCCGTGGCGCGGGGGGGCGACCTCGGCGACTGGCCGAAGCGGCTGGGCGCCGCCAAGGGTGAGGAGAGCGCCGGGCTGCTGCTCTCTACGGAGTTGTCGACGCTGATGGATGCGGCGGACGACCGTCCGCATTGTCTGCGCTCGACGATCCAGAGCGTCGATGCCGAACGGCTCGCGGCGCGATTCTCCAGCTGGTATGAGCTGTTTCCCCGCTCGATCACCGACAATGCCGCCCGACACGGCACGTTCGACGACGTCATCGGTCGCCTTCCGGCGATCCGCCAGATGGGGTTCGACACCCTCTATTTCCCGCCGATCCACCCGATCGGCCGCACGCACCGCAAGGGGCCCAACAATAGCCTGACCGCCGGACCGGGCGATCCCGGCAGTCCCTACGCCATCGGCGGCGAAGACGGCGGCCACGACGCCATCCATCCGGAGTTGGGCGATTTCGACTCCTTCGACCGGCTGGTGAAGGCGGCGGCGGAGCATGGGCTGGAGATCGCACTCGACTTTGCCATCCAGGCGTCGCCGGACCACCCGTGGCTGGCGGAGCATCCCGGCTGGTTCGCCTGGCGGCCCGACGGCTCGATGAAATATGCGGAAAACCCGCCGAAGAAATATCAGGACATCGTCAACGTCGACTTCTACGGCCCCGACGCAACGCCGCAGTTGTGGCTCGCGCTGCGCGACGTGATCCTGATGTGGGTCGAGCGCGGGGTGAAGACCTTCCGCGTCGACAACCCCCATACCAAGCCGTTGCCGTTCTGGGAGTGGATGATCGCCGACGTCAGGGCGCGACACCCGGAAGCGATCTTCCTCGCCGAGGCCTTCACCCGCCCGGCGATGATGTACCGGCTGGCGAAGATCGGCTTCTCGCAGTCCTACACCTATTTCACATGGCGCGACGGCAAGGCGGAGCTGATCGAGTACATCGAGGAGCTGACGAGCCGGCCCGTGCGGGAGTTCTATCGGCCGCACTTCTTCGTCAACACGCCGGACATCAACCCGGTCTTCCTGCAGACGTCCGGGCGACCGGGATTCCGCATCCGCGCGGTGCTGGCGGCGACGCTTTCGGGCCTGTTCGGCGTCTATTCGGGGTTCGAGCTCTGCGAGGCCGCGGCCGTCCCCGGCAAGGAAGAATATCTCGACAGCGAAAAATACGTGGTCAAGCCGCGCGACTGGCAGGCGCCCGGCAACATCATCGCCGACATCACCCTGCTCAACCGTCTGCGCCGGGCGCATCCGGCCCTGCAGACGCACCTCAACACCCGCTTTCTGCCAGCTCACAATGACAAGATTCTCTACTACGCCAAGCCCGCGCCGGACGGGACGGACATGATCCTCGTCATGGTCAATCTCGACCCGCACAACGCCCATGAGTGCGAATTCGAGGTCCCGCTGTGGGAGTTCGGGAAGCCGGACGACGGCAGCGTCGCCGTCGAGGATCTGGCCGGCGGCTACCGCTTTCGCTGGCATGGCAAGCGCCAGCGCATTCGCCTGGAGCCGGACGAGCCGTATCGGATCTGGCGCATCGCCGGGGCGGAGGCGCGCGCATGAGTACGACCCCTCGCGACCCGCTCTGGTACAAGGACGCGGTCATTTACCAGGTCCACATCAAGTCCTTCTTCGACAAGGATGACGATGGCATCGGCGACTTCCCCGGGCTCATGGACAAGCTCGACTACATCGCCGACCTCGGGGTCACCGCGATCTGGCTTCTGCCCTTCTATCCAAGCCCGCGCCTCGACGATGGCTATGATATCGCCGAGTACCGCGACGTCAGCCCCGATTACGGCACGATGGACGATGCGCGCGCCTTCATCGCGGCGGCGCATGACCGTGGCATCCGCGTCATCACCGAACTGGTCATCAACCACACCTCTGACCAGCATCCCTGGTTCCAGGCGGCTCGCAAGGCCCCGCCGGGCAGTCCCGAACGCGACTTCTATGTCTGGTCGGGCGACGACAAGCTGTATTCGGGCACCCGGATCATCTTCCTCGACACGGAAAAGTCGAACTGGACCTGGGATGAGGAGGCGGGGGCCTATTTCTGGCACCGGTTCTATTCGCACCAGCCCGACCTGAATTTCGACAATCCAAAGGTTCTGGAGGAGGTGCTGTCGGTCATGCGCTTCTGGCTCGACCTTGGCGTCGACGGTCTGAGGCTGGACGCGATCCCCTATCTGATCGAACGCGATGGAACCTCGAACGAGAATCTGCCGGAAACCCATGAGGTTCTGAGGAAAATCAGGGCCGATTTCGACGCCCATTATCCGGATCGCATGCTGCTCGCCGAAGCCAATATGTGGCCCGAGGACACCCAGCAGTATTTCGGGCCGAACGGCGACGAATGCCACATGGCGTTCCACTTCCCGCTGATGCCGCGCATGTACATGGCGGTGGCGCAGGAAGACCGCTTTCCGATCACCGATATCATGCGACAGACACCGGAGATTCCGGAAAACTGCCAGTGGGCGATCTTCCTGCGTAACCACGACGAGCTGACGCTTGAAATGGTGACGGACGCCGAGCGCGACTACCTCTGGAACACCTATGCTGCGGATCGCAGGGCGCGGATCAACCTCGGTATCCGGCGACGCCTCGCGCCGCTGATGGAGCGCGACCGCAGGCGGGTCGAGCTGATGAAGGCGATGCTGCTGACCATGCCGGGCACGCCGGTGCTTTACTATGGCGACGAGATCGGCATGGGGGACAACATCTTCCTCGGCGACCGCGATGGCGTTCGCACGCCGATGCAATGGTCGCCAGACCGGAACGGTGGTTTCTCGCGCGCCGACCCCGCGGGCCTGACCCTGCCGGTCATCCAGGACCCGCTCTACGGCTTTCAGGCGGTCAATGTGGAGGCCCAGGAGAAGGACCGCCATTCCCTGCTCAACACGGTGAAGCGGATGCTGGCGGTCCGCCGCGAGCATCAGGCCTTCGGCCGCGGTTCACAGCGCTTCCTGCGGCCCGCGAACCGAAAGATCCTCGCGTATCTGCGGGAGCACGAGGACGAAACCATCCTCTGTGTCGCCAACCTTGGGCGGACGGCCCAGGCGGTCGAGCTCGATCTGGCGGAGTTCGAGGGTCGCACCCCGGTCGAGCTGTCGGGCGGCACGCCGTTCCCGCCCGTCGGGCAGCTGCCCTATCTGCTGACGCTGCCGCCCTACGGTTTTCTGTGGTTCTGCCTCTCGAACAGCGAGGAAGGTCCGGGGTGGTCCAGCGGAGCGCCGGGCGCTGACGTGGAGAGGCACACCTTCGTCATCCGGCCGGACCTGTCCGATGTCGCGCACGGCCAGAACGGCTCCGTCCTCGGGTCCGAGGTCCTGCCGTCCTATATCGCGCAGCGCCGGTGGTTCGGGGCGAAGAACGAGCGTGTGACCGGCGTTCGCGTGGCGCATGCCGTCTCGCTGCCCGGCGTGGACGACCTGCTGTTCACCCTGCTCGAGGTCGCGACGGATGAGGGCGTTGCCCGCTACACCCTGCCGCTCGGTATCGCCTGGGAGGGCGAGCCGCATGGGCCGTTCGCCTCGAACCTCGCGATCGCCCGCGTCCGCCGCGGCCGCATGGTCGGGCTGCTGACCGATGGCTTTACCCTCGCCGGCTTCCCACAAGCCGTCATGGCGGCGTTCGAAGCCCGTCAGACCATTGCGGTCGAAGGCGGTTCGATCACCTTCCGGCCCGCACCCGAGTTCGACATCGCCCCGGACGCCGAGCCGGAGTGGTTGTCGGCGGAGCAGTCGAACAGTTCGATGATCCTCGGACGCAGCGCGGTGCTCAAGCTGCTTCGCCAGATCCAGCCGGGTGTTCACCCGGACGCCGAGATGGTCCGGTACCTGACCGCGAACGGGTTCGCCAATACGCCGGCCATTCTGGGCGAGGTGCGGCTGGAACAGGGCGAGGACAGCAGTCTTCTGATGTTGCTCCAGCGCTTCGTCTGGAACCAGGGCGACGGCTGGAACTGGACCCTCGGCATGCTCGAGCGCCTCGCGACCGAGGCCGACGATAGTTTCGCCAACTACGACAATTTCGCCGGCAATCTCGGCCGCCGCCTGGCGGAAATGCACACCGTGCTTGCCGGACCGAGCGACGATCCGGCCTTCGCGCCGGAGCGGATGACCCTCGCCGACGCGGATGCCCTGTCGGGGCGCGTTGAGGGGCAACTCGACAAGGCGCTGGGTCTGCTGGGCCGGGCGACGCTGGAGGAAGACGACACACAGGCGTACGCCGCCTGGCTGCAGGAAAACCGGCAGCGAGTGATGGACCGGGTGCGGTCCGTCGCACGCGCGGCGGAGGGGCGGGAGCGCACCCGCATCCATGGCGACCTGCATCTCGGTCAGGTGCTGGTGACCGGCAGTGACGTGATGATCATCGACTTCGAGGGGGAGCCCGCCCGGCCATTGGCCGAGCGTCGGGCCAAGGATTTGCCCTTGCGCGATGTCGCGGGCGTGCTGCGCTCGTTCGACTACGCCGCTGCCGTGGGCGAGCGGAACCGGCCGGCGGCTTCGGAGACGGAACAGGATCGCACCCGCGAACGGTACGCCGCCCTGCGCGAGAGCGCGGTCAGCGCATTCCTGCGCGGCTACCGGGGCAAGGAGGGGGCTGAAAGCGAACCGCTGCTGGACCTCTTCCTGCTTGAAAAGGCCGCTTACGAGGTCGCGTACGAGGCCGCCAACCGTCCGGACTGGATCGATGTCCCGGTCGCCGGACTGGCCCGGGCCGCGCGCCAGCTGCTGGAAGGAGGGACGTCATGACCATCGGGCAGGAACTGCGTGAGGGCCGCCTCGCCGATCCTTTCGCCGTGCTCGGAGTGCATGGCGCGGGCGAAGAGCGGATTGTGCGTGCCTTCCAGCCGGATGCGCTGACGATCACCGTGGCGGCGCGTAGCGACGGGCGGGAGCTCGGCAAGCTGGAGGAACAGGAGCCCGGCCTCTTCGTCGGTCGAATCGACGAGGATGTCCCGTATCTTCTCCGCATCGAATGGCCCGGCGACGTTGTGCAGGAGACCGAGGACCCCTATGCCTTCGGCCCCCTCCTGGGCGAGCTCGATCTCCATCTCTTCAGCGAGGGCCGCCATTGGGATCTGGCGCGCGTCTTCGGCGCCTCGCCCCGGACCGTGGATGGGGTTGAGGGCGTGTCCTTCGCCGTCTGGGCGCCCAATGCACGGCGCGTGTCCGTCGTGGGCGAGTTCAACAATTGGGACGGCCGTCGGCACCCGATGCGCCTGCACCATGACGCCGGCGTCTGGGAGATCTTCCTGCCCCGGCTCCGGCCCGGGGCGGTCTACAAATATGAGGTGCTCGGCGCGGACGGCAGCCTGCTGCAGAAGGCCGATCCGATCGCACGCCAGACCGAACGGCCACCCGCGACCTGCTCGGTCGTCGCCGCCGATCCGGACTTCCGCTGGACCGACGGCGACTGGATGGCGGAGCGTGGTTCCCGCCAGCAGCCGGACGCACCCATGTCGATCTATGAGGTGCACGCGGCCTCCTGGCTCCGCCCCGGCGGCGACCCGGCGGAGACGCTCAACTGGGAAGCCCTGGCCGAACGGCTGATCCCCTACGTCGCGGACATGGGCTTTACCCACATCGAACTGCTGCCGATCATGGAGCACCCGTTCGGCGGCTCGTGGGGCTACCAGCCACTGTCGCAGTTCGCGCCGTCTGCCCGCTTCGGCGACCCGCAAGCGTTTGCGCGTTTCGTCGATCAGTGCCACCGCGCGGGGATCGGCGTAATCCTCGACTGGGTGCCGGCGCATTTCCCGACCGATCCGCATGGCCTGGCGCGCTTCGACGGCACACACCTCTACGAACATGCCGACCCGCGCGAGGGTTTCCATCAGGACTGGAATACCCTGATCTACAATCTGGGCCGGCGCGAGGTGGCGGGCTTCCTGCTCTCCTCGGCGCTTTGGTGGCTCGAGACCTTCCATATCGACGGATTGCGCGTCGATGCGGTCGCGTCGATGCTCTACCGCGACTACAGCCGTAACGCTGGCGAGTGGCTGCCCAACATCCACGGAGGGCGCGAGAATCTCGAGTCGGTAGAGTTCCTGAAGCGCATGAATGCGGTGGTCGCCGAACGCTGCCCGGGGGCGATCACCCTGGCCGAAGAGTCCACCGCCTGGCCGGGAGTCACCGCGCCGGTCAGCCAGGGCGGCCTCGGCTTCACCTACAAGTGGAACATGGGCTGGATGCACGACACGCTTCAATATGTGGAGCGCGATCCGATGTACCGCAGCTGGCACCATGGCGAGCTGACCTTCGGGCTGGTCTATGCCTTCTCCGAGGCTTTCGTCCTGCCGATCAGCCATGACGAGGTCGTTCACGGGAAACACTCGCTGGTCGGCAAGATGCCGGGCGATCCGTGGCGCAAGTTCGCCAACCTGCGTGCCTACTTCAGCTTCATGTGGACCCATCCGGGCAAGAAGCTGCTCTTCATGGGCTGCGAGATCGCCCAGGACAGCGAATGGAACCATGACGCGCAGGTCGCCTGGAACCTGCTCGACCGTCCCGAGCATGTCGCGATCCAGCGGCTGGTGCGGGACCTCAACCGCCTCTACGCGGAAGAGCCCGCCCTGCATGCGGGCGATGCCGATCCGTCAGGCTTTCAGTGGATCGTGGGAGACGACGGCGCCAACAGCGTGTTCGTCTATGCGCGGCTGGGCGGCGGCGGCGCGCCTTGCGTCATCTGCCTCAACATGACGCCGGAGCCGCGACACGGCTATCTGATCGGTCTGCCGAACGCTGGTGTCTGGCGGGAAGTCCTGAACAGCGACGCCGACATCTACGGCGGTGGCAATATCGGCAATGGCGGAACGGTCAACTCAGAGGCCGCCCCGGCTCACGGCCAGCCGAACAGCGCCAGGGTCGTGCTTCCCCCGCTGGCCGCCATCATCCTGAGATACGAGGGTCCTGAACGTTGAATCCCCTGCCTGACCGGCTCGAGGCCGGCTCGCCTTATCCCTTGGGCGCCACCTTCGATGGCCTCGGGATCAATTTCGCCGTCTTCTCGGCAAATGCCGAGCAGATCGAGCTGTGCATCTTCGATCCGTCTGGCCGTCGCGAGATTCAGCGTTACCCGCTGCCCCACTGGACCGACGAGGTCTGGCACGGCTACCTGCCCGATGCGCGTCCCGGACTGCTGTACGGGTATCGCGCGCATGGCCGCTATGCGCCGGAGGAAGGCCACCGCTTCAATCCCAACAAGCTCCTGCTCGATCCCTATGCGCGCAAGCTGCACGGGACCGTTCGCTGGACCGACGCGCTGCACGGCTATCGCGTGCGCTCGCCCAAGGCGGATCTCAGCTTCGACGCCCGAGACAGCGCGCCCGCCGTGCCGAAGGGTGTCGTCACCAACGATAGCTTCGACTGGTCACACGATGTCCGGCCGAAGACACCCTGGTCGGACACAGTGATCTACGAGGCCCACGTGAAGGGCCTGACCAAGCTGTTCGGGGAGGTCGCTCCGCCGGAGCGCGGCACCTTCGCCGCGCTGTCCCACCCGAAGGTGATCGATCACCTCAAGCGCCTCGGCGTCACCGCGGTCGAACTGATGCCGATCCACGCCTTCGTTCAGGACCGCTTCCTGCAGGAGAAGGGGCTGCGCAACTACTGGGGCTACAACACGCTCGGCTTCTTCGCGCCCGAGCAAAGCTATCTGGCCGGCGACAGCGCCGACGAGCTTCGCCTTGCCGTTCGCCGGTTTCATGCCGCCGGGCTCGAGGTCATCCTGGACGTCGTTTACAACCACACCTGCGAAGGTTCGGAGCTCGGTCCGACGCTGTCCTGGCGCGGCCTGGACAACGCCACCTACTATCGACTGGTCCAGGATCAGCCGCGCTATGCAGTGAATGACACCGGGACCGGCAACACGCTCAATCTGGAGAAGGCCCGGGTCATTCAGATGGTGGCGGATTCGCTGCGCTACTGGGCGACGTCCTTCGGGATCGACGGCTTTCGTTTCGATCTCGGTCTGACGCTGGGCCGCGAGGAACATGGGTTCAATCCCGGCGCGGCCTTCTTCGACGTGCTTCGCCAGGACCCGATCCTCGGCAACCTGAAGCTCTCGGCCGAGCCATGGGACATCGGACCCGGCGGCTATCAGCTGGGCAACTTCCCGCCCGGCTTTGCGGAATGGAACGACCGTTACCGCGATGGGGTGCGCAAATACTGGCGCGGCGACTCGTCGATGCGTGGCGAACTGGCTGCCCGGATGGCCGGGTCGGGCGACATGTTCGATCGGCGTGCCCGCCGCCCCTGGGCCAGCGTCAACGCCCTGGCCGTGCACGATGGCTTCACCCTGGCCGACACCGTCGCCTACGAAGATCGTCACAACGCAGCAAACCAGGAAGACAATCGCGACGGCCACGGGGAAAACTATTCGCGCAACTGGGGCGTCGAGGGACCGACCCGGGACCCCGATATCAACGAGGCGCGCCAGCGGGTGATGCGGTCGATGCTGACCACCCTGTTTGCGTCGCTGGGCACGCCGCTCCTGCTGGCCGGGGACGAGTTCGGCCGGACGCAGCGCGGCAACAACAACGCCTACTGTCAGGACAACGAGATCAGCTGGGTCGACTGGTCGCTCCTCGGCACGCCGCAGGGCGAGCAGCTGATGCGCTTTACCTCGCGGCTCATCGCCCTGCGTCACGCACACCCGTTGCTGCGCGCCAACGCCTTCCCCTACGGCGAGGCCGTTGCCCACGGACTGAGCGACGTCGAATGGTGGGATGAACGGGGGGTGATGCTCTCGCCCGAAGACTGGGACAATCCCGAGGGCCGTGCCCTGTTGATGCGCCGCTCGCGGCGACTTGAGGACGGGCGGGTGGAGGCGGTGTCGCTGGTGCTCAACGCCTCGGAAGATCCGCTGACCTTCAAGCTGCCGCCGCCATCGACGACCCGGACTGTGCTGATTGACAGCGCCAAACCGGACGAAGAGCCGTTCGACATCGACGACGACTATCTGGTCGCCCCGCAGGGCGCGGCGCTGCTCCACTGGATCGCTGAGGCCCCGGTTGTCGACCCCGCCCCGGAAGACGGGTCATGACCTCCTGGGGCCCTGCGGTGCTGGAGGACGACCGGCGCCTGTTCCGTCTCTGGGCGCCCGACCGCGAGCGCGTAACGTTGGATATCGAGGGGGGCGTCGGGCTCGGGATGACGCGCGATGAAGATGGCTGGTTCGTGGCCGAGACGGCCGCAGTCGCTGGCGCCCGCTATCGTTTCAGACTGGATGACGGGACCGCCGTTCCCGACCCCGCCTCCCGGGCGCAGGCCGAGGGCGTGCACGGCTGGAGCGTGGTGGTCGATGCCGACAGCTATCGCTGGCGCACGCCGGATTGGCGCGGGCGGCCGTGGGAAGAGATGGTCATTCAGGAGGTGCACGTCGGCCTGCTCGGCGGTTTCGCCGGCGTCGCCGGGCGGCTGCCCGAACTGGTCGAACTGGGCGTGACGGCGATCGAACTGATGCCGGTGAACGCCTTGGCGGGCGATCGCAACTGGGGCTATGACGGCGTCCTGCCCTACGCGCCGGCCAAGAGCTATGGCGGACCCGACGAGCTCAAGGCGTTGGTGGACCGCGCCCATGAACTGGGGCTGAGCGTGTTTCTCGACGTGGTCTACAACCACTTCGGACCGGACGGGAACTATCTCGGCGCCTATGCGAGCGGGTTCTTCCATGCGGAGGTCCATACCCCGTGGGGCGGCGCCGTCGCGGTCGACAAGGGGCCGGTCCATCGCTTCTTCGTCGACAATGCCCTGATGTGGTTGAGAGAGTACCGCTTCGACGGGCTCCGCCTGGACGCTGTTCACGCCATCGCCAACGATGATTTTCTCGACGCCATGGCGGGCGAGATCCGGGAGGCCATCGGCCCGGACCGCCACGTCCACCTGATCCTCGAGAATGAGGGCAACGATTCCGATCGTCTCTCGAAGGACCTCTACGACGCCCAGTGGAATGACGACTTCCACAACGTCATGCACGTCCTGCTCACCGGCGAGACCAACGGCTACTACACCGATTTCGCCGAGCGTCCTGCGGAACGGCTGGCCCGCTGCCTGGCAGAGGGTTTCATCTACCAGGGCGAGGGCTCGCCCAATCATGATGGCCGGGCCCGCGGTAAGCCGAGCGGTCACCTGCCGCCGACCGCCTTTGTGTCGTTCCTCCAGAACCATGACCAGATCGGCAACCGGGCGTTGGGCGAGCGGCTGACTCTGCTGGCCGACGCGCGGAAGCTGAGGGCCGCGACGGCGCTGCTTCTGCTGTCGCCGCAGATCCCGCTGCTGTTCATGGGCGACGAGACCGGCAGCCGGTCGCCCTTCCTGTTCTTCACCGACTTTCACGACGAGCTGGCGGACGCGGTGCGGGAGGGACGGCGCCGCGAATTCGCCGGCTTCGCCGCCTTCGCCGACCCGGCCGCCCGCGAGCGCATCCCCGATCCGAACGCCCGCGCGACCTTCGACCGCTCGCGACCCGAGCCCGGCCCGGATGCGGACGGCTGGCGCTCGCTTTACCGGCAGTTGCTGGGGCTTCGACATGAACGGGTCGTCCCCCGTCTCAAGGGCGCGCGGAGCCAAGGCGCCGAGGTCCTCGGGGATGCGGCGGTGGTCGCGCGCTGGCGCATGGGCGACGGCGCCTTGCTGACGATCGCGATCAATCTCGGAGACGAGGCGGTGGCATTTCCGTCGCCTGCTCCTGCAGATTTCAGCCTAGAAGAGCCGGGAGCGCCCGGCAGCGTCGCCGTCTGGATCGAAGTATGACCGCGCTCCATGATCTTGCCGCCGCGGCCGGCCTGCACATCGACTGGGAAGATGCGCGCGGTCAGGCGCAGCGGGTGTCCGACGAGGCGCTGACGGCGATCCTCGGCGCCCTCGGTCTTCCCGCCGACAGTCCTGCCGCTCTGGCGGAGAGCCGGCGAAAGGTCGCCGACGACAGTGCCGACTGCGCCTTTGTCTCGGCAGATGTCGGCGCGCCGATCAGCCTCCCCGCGACCTGCGGCAAGCCGGGTCGGGCCGACCTGATCCTGGAAGATGGCGAGCGGCGCGCGGTCGCAGTGGAAGCGGTCGGGTCAGGCGTGCGCCTTCCGAAGATCGACGCCGCCGGCTACCACCGTCTGATCCTCGGCGATCGTGAGATCCGGCTGGCGATCGCGCCCCCGCGTTGCTTCACCGTCGCGGACGCCGCCCCGGGTCGGCGCCTCTGGGGTCCGGCGGTGCAGATCACCTCATTGAGGGACGACCGGCGGACAGCCTATGGCGATTTCGGCAGCCTGGCCGAGACCGCGCGAGCCTTCGCCGGTCGGGGGGCGGATGCCGTCGCCATCAGTCCGGTCCATGCGCTGTTTCCGGCCGATGCCGGTCGCTACAGTCCCTATGCGCCGTCCAGCCGGCTGTTCCTCAATGTCCTTCTGGGCGATCCGGCGCTGGTCGGGACGCCTGCGCCGGAACAGCCGGGCGGCGATCTGATCGACTGGGCTGAAGCGATCCCGGCCCGTATGCGCGCATTGCGCGAGGCGTATGACGGCCGCCGCGACGACGTTCGTGACGCGGTGGCGGCCTATGCGGAACACGGCGGAGATGACCTGCTGCGCCACGCCCGTTTCGACGCGCTGCACGCCCACTTCCGTGCGCAGTCCGGAGCGACCGGCTGGCAGCGCTGGCCGGCCGAATTTCACGATCCGGCAGGCCCCGCCGTCGAACGTTTCGCGGCCACCCACCCGGACGAAATCGGCTTCCATCTGTTCCTCCAATGGCTTGCGAAGCAGAGCTTGGACCGCGCTCAGGCCGTGGCGCGCCAGGAGGGCATGGCGCTGGGCTTGATCGCCGATCTGGCGGTCGGCATGGATCCGGGCGGCAGCCACGCCTGGAGCCGCCCCGACGACCTGCTTACCGGCCTGTCGATTGGCGCCCCGCCCGACCTGCTCGGCCCCGACGGCCAGAACTGGGGCATCACCGGCTTCTCCCCGCGGGCGCTCAGGCGCACGGCCTTCGAGCCGTTCATCGACACCCTGCGTGCGGCGCTCGATCATGCGGGCGGAATACGGATCGACCACGCGCTTGGACTGCGACGTCTGTGGGTGACGCCCGATGGCGCTCCGGCCGACCAGGGCGCGTATCTGAGTATGCCCTTTGAGGACATGCTGCGTGTGATCGCGATCGAGTCGTGGCGGGCGAAGGCGGTCGTCATCGGCGAAGATCTCGGCACCGTTCCGCCCGGCTTCCGCGCCGCCATGGACGAGAATGCCATGCTGGGCATGCGGGTGCTGTGGTTCGAGCGTGACGCCGAGGGGCAGATCATAGCCCCGGCCAACTGGTCCGCCGGCTCGGCGGCCATGACCGGCACCCATGACCTGCCGACGGTTGCTGGCTACTGGCGGGGACGCGACCTCGACTGGGCGTGGAAGCTGGGCCGGACCTCCGGCGCTGCCGACGAAGCCGGTGACCGCGATCTCCGCGAACAGGATCGCGAGCGGCTGTGGCGGGCGTTCACCGACGCTGGCGTCGCCGACGGGCCGCAGCCGGGCCCTGAAGACTCCGAGCCGGTGGTCGACGCCGCCTTGGCCTTCGTCGCCAGCGCCCCTTCCGCTCTCGTTATTCTGCCGATGGAGGACGTGGCGGGGCTGGTCGAGCAACCGAACCTTCCGGGCACGATCGACGAGCATCCCAACTGGCGGCGTCGGATGCCGGACACGACGGGAGCGCTGCTCGAGCGGCCCGGCATGGCGGCGCGCATCGACCGGATCAATTCAATGAGAACCGAATGACCCCGCGCGCGACCTACCGCCTGCAGTTCCACAAGGGCTTCACCTTCGAACAGGCCGAGGCGATTGTGCCTTACCTCGATCGACTGGGTGTCAGCCATATCTATGCTTCGCCGATCACCGTGGCGACCCGCGGGTCGACCCACGGCTATGACGTGGTGGATCCGACCCGGATCAATCCCGAGCTGGGTGGCGAGCCGGGCTTCCGCCGCCTTGTCGCGGCGCTGCGGGCGCGCGGCATGGGGATGATCATCGATATCGTCCCCAACCATATGGGCGTCGCGGGCGGAGAGAACGTGTGGTGGAACGACGTGCTCGCTCGGGGTCAGGCCAGCCCCTACGCCCGCTTCTTTGACATCGACTGGCGTCAGAAGCTGGTCCTGCCGGTCCTTGGCGAACCGCTGGGCGCGGCGCTCGATAACAGGCAAATCCGGATCGAACGGGAGGACGGCGCACCGGTCCTCACCGCCTATGGTGAGCATGGCTTCCCGATCCGCGAGGCGGACCGCGGGGGCCTGGCGGCGACCGACGATCCCGCGACGATCAGGGCCCTGCTCGAGCGCCAGCACTACCGCCTCGCCTCGTGGCGTGTGGCCAATGACGAACTCAACTGGCGCCGCTTCTTCACCATCAGCGAACTGGCCGGCCTGCGCGCCGAGGACCCCGCGGTGTTCGAGGCCACGCACGCCCTGCCGATCCGGCTGTATGGCGAGGGTCTGATCGACGGCGTCCGGGTTGACCACGTCGATGGCCTGACCGACCCCGCCGGCTACTGCCGTCAGCTGCGCGCCCGCCTCGACTCGGTTCAGCGTCCGGCCGACGCCCCGCCCGGACCCGCCAATATCGTCATCGAGAAAATCCTCGCGTCCGGCGAGCCACTTGCCCCCGACTGGGGCGTCGACGGCTCCAGCGGTTACGACTTCATGGCCGAGGTCGGCGCGCTGCTGCACGATCCGGACGGCGAGGCGGCGCTCGACGCGCTGTGGGCCGACTTCAGCGGTCGCACCGGCGGCTTCCAGGCTGAGGAATTGCGCGCCCGCCAGGACATGCTCGACTGGGCCTTTCATGGCCAGCTGGGACGCTGTGTGGCCGCCTTCGACGCGCTCGCCCGCTCGACGCCGGAGGCCGAGGGTGTGACGACGGCAATGCTCCACCGGGCGATCGAGCGATTGCTGTGGGTGTTCCCGGTCTATCGCACCTACGGGACCGGCGGGGCGGCTCCGGCCAGCGACGCGCGGATCCGCGAGGCGGCGCGCCAACGCGTCCAGCCTTTCGTGCCGCCGGGGGAGGACGGGGTGGTTGAACGGGTGCTGGCCTGGCTCGCCGGGGAGGGGCCGGGCGACCCGGCGTTGGCGGCCGACGCGGTGCGGCGATTCCAGCAGCTGTCCGCCCCGGTCGCGGCCAAGGGGGTCGAGGACACCGCCTTCTACCGGTACGGCCGTCTGCTCTCGCGCAACGATGTCGGCTTCGACGCCGGGATGCTGGCCTCTTCCATCGACGACTTTCATCGGACGGCGAGCGACCGGGCGGCGCGGTTCCCCCACGGCATGCTTGCGACTGCCACCCACGACCACAAGCGGGGCGAGGACGTCCGGGCGCGGCTCGCAGTGCTGAGCGAACTGCCAGAGCTGTGGCGCGAGCATGTCGTTCGCTGGCGGGCCATGGCCCGGCCCTTCGCCGACGGCGTCGATGCGGGCGATCAGTATATGCTGTTCCAGACCCTGTTCGGCGCCTGGCCGGACGGACTAGACCCGCAGGACGCCGAGGGCCTCCGCAGCTTTGCGGCCCGCGTCAACGGCTGGCAGGAAAAGGCGCTCCGCGAGGCCAAGCTCCGCTCCTCCTGGGAAGCGCCCGATCCGGACTATGAAGGCCGTTGCCAGGGTCTGACCGAGGCGCTGCTCGATCCCGGTCGTTCGCCGGAGTTTCTTGGCGATCTCAAGGATCTGATCGACCGCCTCGATGCTCCCGCCCGTGCCAACTCGCTCGCGCAGGTCGCGCTCCACTACACCACGCCGGGCGTGCCGGACCTGTATCAGGGCGCCGAGTTGCCGGATTTCAGCCTGGTAGATCCGGACAACCGCCGGCCGGTCGACTTCGGCCAGCGCGAGAAGCTGCTGACGGGAACGGACCGGCCCAGCCCCGGAGCCGACAAGCTGGCGCTGATCGCCCGCCTGCTCGATCTGCGCCGCCGCAACCCCGACCTGTTCGCCAACGGGGATTATCGCGCCCTGACCGCCACGGGTCCGCGAGCCGGGAACCTGATCGCATTCCAGAGAAGGTGGGGCGACGAAACCCTGTCCTGTGTCTTCGCCATCCGATGCGCCCAACCGCTGGCCGGCGCCGTACCGCTCGTCCCCAACGCAGAATGGTGGGGAGAGACGGCCGTGCGGTTCGAGACCGGCGCCAGGTCGCCCCGTCTCGTAGCGGACCTTCTGGTCGACAGCCCGGTCCTCGTCAGGATTGAGGGGTCAGCCTCCGACGCGGCGGATCAAGGCGCCTGAGTGGGTGCAGGCACTCGGAGGGAATGAGCGAACAATATTCCGACGCGTAGTGCCGCTTCGGGGACGCGATCTCCATCCTTGAACGTCGGCCGTTCACATGCGTTGACCGGTCAGGCTTCGATGGATGGCTCGCGATGACCGACTACACCCTCTATTACTGGCCGCTTCCTTTCCGGGGCGAGTTCGTGCGCGCAGTTCTGGCTTTCGCCGGAAAGACCTGGACGGAGCCCGACAGCCAGGAGACTTCCCGGCTGATGAGTGGGGCCGTGCGCGAGATGCCCGTTCCCTTCATGGGGCCGCCGGTTCTGGTCGATGCGGCAAACAAGGTCGCCCTCTCCCAGATGCCCGCAATCCTCTCCTACCTCGGTGAGACGCTCAGCCTTCTGCCTGACACGCCTGCGGCGCGCGCCATGACGCTTAAAATCATTAACGACGCCAATGACGTGATCGACGAACTGACGCTTGATGGTGGCCGCCAGATGTGGACGACCCAGCGATGGACTGCGTTTGAGCCGCGTCTCAGGAAGTGGATGTCCCTGTGGGAGGAGACCGGTCGGCGTCACGGTCTGAAGAGGACCTCAGGATTTTTGCTCGGCGGAGCCGAGCCGGGGATGGCGGATATCGTCACGGCGACACTCTGGAACACGATGGGCGACCGGTTCCACGCTCTCGATGAGATCATAAGAGACGCTGCGCCGATGACCGCTGCCCTGTCCCGCAGGGTGGGGGCCCTGCCTACGCTCGCCGCCTTGGCGGAACGGTCGAGGTCCAGCTATGGAGAGAGCTGGAGCGGCGGCGAGATCGGAGCATCGCTGCGCAAGGTTCTCGACGCCCGCCGGCGGCAAGGCTGAGGTGGCAGCCGGCCGCTGGCCAGCCGTTCACCTCCGCCACACCCGACCCGCCGGTTCTCGCCAGCCGTACAGCGCTACGTGACCTGGCCGCTGATCGACTTCTCGATATCCTCGACAGAGGCATTGATGAGCGTCTTGGCCTGCTCGAGCACCAGTTTGTCGGTCACTTCCGAATGAAGCAGGGGGCGAACCTCGCCCAGAGTCACGGGGTCAGCCACGAGTATCAGGTGATCGAACTGACCCGCGTGGGCCATCGCATAGAGGCGCTCGGCAATCATCTTCGAGAACGTCGCCTCGTTGAGGTCGCGGTCCGACATGTCCGGCGAAGTCTTGCCGGACGGCCCTTGATCGGCGAGATCGCCGGTGGCCCAGTTCCCGTCGTGCTGGAGCGAGCCGCCCTTGACGCGGAAGGTCTTTGCTCCGTCCCCCGTGGCAATAACGACGAGCGTTCCTTCTTTACGATTGAGGTTAGACATGGCGGTCCTTTCGTGAACTTTCGGGTTGAGGCGCCCTCGTGGAGGCGCCCCGTCGATGAGGGTTGTTCCCAGGGGCGGCGGACGCTCAGGCCTTGCCGAGGTTGCCGCCCGGCGTGCCCCCGCTGCCTCCACTGCCGGGCTCGCCGATCGGGCCAGTGGAGGGTTCGCCCAGTTCGGCGCCGGCGCTCTTGATGCGGTCGATGCTGTCCTGATCCAGCCCGGCGCGCTTCAGGTCGGACCAGTCGTGGTACGGGCGGTGCCGGACGATGTCTTCTGCCTGGTTACCGATCGCCGGCTCCTGGCCGAGGGCCTCTGCCTGGGCGAGGTTTAGGTAAAGCGGCTTGTTGCTCGTCATGGTCGTCTCCGGATTGTCTTGTCGAACATGCCGCCGGCCGTGCAGGCGCCGCTTTCGGCGTCGGTGGGGGCCATGTCCTTGACTGGCGGGGCCGTGCCCGCCGGGTGCCCAGTGTTAATCGACCAGAGGTGGTGGAGTTCCGGAGACGGGCGGGATTAAGCGATCAAGCCACGCCCGGGTGCCGCGCGCCCGGACGAAGGGTGCTGTCCGTCCAGCGACAACTCGTTTCTGGAAGACGCAGTTAGCGCAGGGCACGCAGAGCCTATTCGGCGAGCGTCTGCCACCCAGCTTGGGCGGCTGAGCGTTGGGCCTTGTAATCGTCTCTGCTGATGAGGTGGCGATCCTGATTGAAGGGGTCGTGGAAGGCGGCGTGAACGGAGACGGGGCGGGCAAAAGCGGGGTGTTGCAGGCAATATCCCGCGATCAGAGACGGGCTGTCCGTCTCCGGGGCTGGCGAAGGCGCGGTAATGTCGGGGGTATTCCCGGGATACAGGGACCCGGCAGTTATCCAGGAAGTGCGTGGCGGTGCCGTCAGTCCAGCGGCAACTTGTCTCCGGCGGGCGAGCCCCCGCATCCTTGGTAAAGATGTTCATTGAGCCGATTTCGCTCTGGCGCGACCGGTCGTCTGGTTCCGGATAGCTTGGAGGGCTTTCGACACGGGTGGCCTGAGCGTGACAGCACCGACAGTTCGGCTTGGCCGGGTCGTCCGTCGCGTGATTCCGACAACTGATCCGTCAACTGAGGACTGTCGGCGGACGTAATTCTGGCATCGGGAGGGACGCCTCCGACCGGGCCGGGAGCGAAACTACCCTATACGCGAGTGCGTCGGCCGATTGGACCGTGCGGCGGCCCCTGAAGACTCGCCGCGCAGGAAGTGGCATGGTCAGTCGGGCCCGCCTTTCATCCAGTCGAGGAGCAGATCGTAGCGGACGTCACCGCTGAGGTCTGGCTCCGGCACCGTCCGATGCGGCCGTACCGCTCCGGGGGGAGTTCCATAAGCCAGCTTGAACAGGCGACTGAAATGCGCCTCGCTCGCAAAGCCATGGGTGTGGGCAATCTCCGCGACAGAAGGGTTTCGACCGATCCGCTCCAGTAAGGCGGAGTGGGCGCGCTGGAGGCGCTGATGTGTAATATGCCTGTTGATGCCGCCACTCTCGGAGAAGGCCCTGAACAGGGTGGCGCGCGAGACGCCGATCGCATTGGTCAATTGAACAATGCCGAGCTGGGGTTCAGTGAGATGGCGATCGATGTGCTGGGTCGCCGCGGCCCGAATGCTCCGGTAGACGGCACCGGTCTGGTTTGACGAAAGGCGGCCGGAATTTCTGAATGCCTTCTCCGCGAGGATCAGAGCCGCCCGGATTGAATTGATCCCTTGCTCAAGCCCCATCGTCGGCGCGGTGCTCGCCAGTGCCGATATATGATTGATCAGAACGCGACCGATGGCGGGATTACTGTCGACGCAGGCCCCGTGAAGATGAGGCTCCATGAGCCAGGGCGGGGCTGCCTCGCGTGGCATGGTGATCGTGATCACATCCACCGCAGCGAGCCGTGCGGCCGAGGGCCTGGCCTGATGGCGGATATGCACCGTGCCCGGCCGGCCACTTACCGTGAGACCGTCAGCGTCTCCCTCGAGACCGACAAAATCCAGCAGCAGGGTCACGCCGTCCAGTCCGGAGCGCCGAATCTGCTCTGGCCCCCGCGTCAGGGTTTGCCCGATCGAACGCCCCCGGGTGAGCACAAAGTCCCCGAACCGGCAGATGGTCTTTTCGGTGAAGAACCGGGACGCATCAGCGTCACTGAAACCTGAGGCGTCATACCAGTCCGCCAGGCCCGCGCGGTAACGGTCGAAGGCTTCGGGATTGTTGACGGCAGTGACGTTCCAGCGGGCCATGCCCGGATGCGCGGTTGCAGACATAAGCCCTCTGATCGCCTCTCGATAACCACAATCTATGCGGGAGGAGGCGTCCGCACCGAATCGAGCTTAGCGGAGGCGCTACACCTTGATCAAGGTTCTGTGACTCGTCATCGCGGAGGCAAGCCACTCTCTTGAAAGGGGAAAAGCCGCCATTTTTGGAGGGCGGGGCGTCGATTCTGAGACGGACAGGCATATTTCGTCCTTAAGAACTCGTTTATTCTCCGTGTTGCGTCGCTCTTCAAATCTCACCGGAAGTTGAGAGGAGGCGGGGTGATCGCTTCGATCCCGGAGCGATGTGGGGGGTGAAGAACAACAACGTTGACCCGCTGGTCCCGCCCGCAAAGGCGGTGGTCATCGGCCTGCGGCCCTGGTGGCTGCCGTTGCCGGTTCGGTACCGCAAAACATGACCGCGAAGGACTCAGCCATGGCTGCCAAAGGCAAATCGGGTAACGACACCATCACCGGCACGTCCGGCCATGATCACCTGAACGGGGGCGCGCGCGACGACGTCATCCACGGACAGGGCGGCAATGACCGGATCGGCGGCGGCGCGGGCAATGATGTGCTCGACGGTGGGTCAGGCAATGACATCGTCAGCGGCGACTCCGGCAACGATACTCTCATCTATGATCTGAGCGAAAACGTCGGTTCGACGGATGTCTACGATGGCGGTTCGCACATCGACACGCTGCAGCTCGTCATGACGCGCGCCGAGTGGCAGAGCCCGGCGGTTCAGGCCGACATTGCCCGCTACCTGGCCTTCCTTGCCGAGGTCACTCACCCGGTGAACGGCCAGGCCAACAACAAGAATTTCACCTTCTCCTTCGGCCTGATCGCGTCGAAATTCGAGAGCATCCGTATCATCGTCGATGGCGTGGAGATGGATCCGCGCGACCAGGCAGTGACGCTGGTCGATGACGTCATGACGGCCGGTGAGGATACCGCCAGCATATCGATTGATGTTCTGGTCAACGACAGCGTGCCGGATCTGATCGCCAACCTGACCAACACCCAGCCGGAGCATGGCTCCGTCGTTCTGACCCGGACCAGCGGGGCCCCGGGCGCGCCCGACACCGCCAGCTTCGTGTACACGCCGGATGCGACGCACTGGCAGTACCTTGCCAAGGGTGAAACGGCGACCGACACCTTCACCTACACCGTCACCGACTCTGACGGCGACGTACAGACCGCCACGGTAACGGTAACCATCACCGGATCGAACGACGCTCCGACCTTGACGGCAGCCGTATCCAACGGGGCCGTGGTTGAGGACGGCGCGGTCACGGCGGCGGGGACGATCGACTTCGCCGACGCTGACCTGAGTGACGGCCATAGCGTCTCCAGCAGCGCCGACGGTACCGGCTATCTCGGAACCTTTACCGCCACGATCACGGACGACGGAGCCGGCGACGGCGCGGGCTCAGTGACATGGGACTTCGCAGTCGACAATGCCGCGATCCAGTATCTGGCCGAAGGCGAGATCCTGATCCAGAGCTACACCGTCACGGTCGATGACGGGAACGGCGGCACGGTCGATCAGGTCGTCACCGTCACCATCACCGGCACCAATGACGTCCCGGTCGTCACGACCGCAGACAGCTCGGGCGGCGTCAGCGAGACCAATCCGGTGGTCGCGCCGCAAGCAGACTCGACACCTGTGCTGGTGGAGTCAGAAAGCAACGACACCTTCGGGACGGCGCAGATCATCGATCGCGGGCTGTTCCGTATCGCTCCGAACGCGAACCTGGGCGACGCCTCGGATCCGTCGATCTCGATCGAGGGTACCGTCGCTGCTCCGGGCGCCCAAGACGTCTTCCGGATCGATCTGGCTGCCGGCGAACTGTTGACCCTCGACATCGACTTCGCTGCTCGCTTCGGCACAGGTCAATTCCCCGGCTACCCGGCGAACTTCGGCCTCGACTCGTTCGTCTTCATCTATGATGCGAACGGCAACCTTCTGAATTTCAATGATGATGCGCCTGTCGGCGCAGGCGGAAGCGGCTCGCTGGCGTCACAAGATTCGTTCCTGCAGTTCGTGTCGGAGACAGGCGGCGCCTTCTACATCGTCGTCAAGAACTGGGATGGTGGCGGCGCCCAATCGTCGGGCCCGTACACCTTGCAGGTCAGCATCGACAGCCAGAACCTGCAGCTGACCGATAGTGGCACGATGACTTTCGCCGATGTCGATCTGGCCGATGGTCACACGGTAAATGTCGTGGCGCAGGGCGAAGGCTTCCTCGGCAATCTTACGGCCTCGCTGTCCGACAGTTCGACGGGCGACGGAACCGGCTCCGTGGAGTGGAATTTCTCGGTGGCGAATGCCGCCGTCCAGTTCCTCGCTGCGGGCGAGACACGGACGCAAATTTATACCATCAGCATCGACGACGGGCAGGGCGGCGTTGTCACCCAGGACGTCACCATCACCATCACCGGCGAGAACGACGGTCCGGTAATCTCCTCGGCCTTCTCGCTTGGTCAGGTGGTCGAAGGGGTGATCGAAAGCGTCTCGGGTACGATCACCTTTGACGACGTGGATCTGATCGACGGGCACGAGGTTAGTGCGGCCGCCGAGGGCGAGGGCTACCTCGGATCGTTCACGGTATTGATCAATGACAGTGCCACGGGCGAAGGTGCGGGAGAGATCACCTGGACGTTCGAGGCATCGGACGAGGAACTGGCCTACCTCGCGGAGGGCCAATCGCTTCTGCAACGCTACGTCGTCACGATTGACGACGGTAACGGCGGGACCACGCAGCAACTGGTGAATGTGACGATCGTCGGAACCAACGATGCGCCGGTCATCACTGCGGCCGCCGCGAACGGAGCCACGGTTGAGGACGGCGCCGTGACGGCCTCGGGCGCCATCGCCTTCGCCGATGTCGACCTGCGCGACGGACACACGGTTTCCAGCGTCGCGGCCGGCACCGGCTATCTGGGCGTCTTTACCGCCACGATGACCGACGACGGCTCGAACGACGGCACCGGTTCGGTCGCCTGGGACTTCGCAGTCGACAATGCCGCCATCCAGTACCTGGCCGTCGGTGAGGTCCTGACCCAGAGCTACACCGTCACGGTCGATGACGGGAACGGCGGCACGGTCGATCAGGTCGTCACCGTCACCATCACCGGCACGAACGATGCGCCCGTGGTGCAGGACGTGACCGGCACGGCGATGGAGGACGGTGCGCCCGTCACGGTCGCCTTCTCCGCCGACGATGCGGATAGCGACGACGACGCCAGCAGCCTGACCTACACCCTCACGTCGAGCCCGGGCGAAGGCAGTGTCGTCAACAATGGCAACGGCACCTTCTCCTTCGATCCGGGTGCGGATTTCCAGGACCTCGCCGCCGGCGAGACCCGCGAGATCAGCTTCGGCTACGAGGCGACGGATACTCAAGGTGCCTCGACGCCGGGTTCGGTGACGATCACCGTGACCGGCACCAATGACGCGCCCGTCACGGGCGATGTCGAGTTGGGCGGGACCTCGGTCGGCGCTGGCTTCCCGCTCGTCTTCGGCGGCTACTACAGCTTTGCCGCATATGACGATCAGGGGCAGGTGGTCTTCTCGCTTGTCGATACCAATGGGGACGGCGTGCCCGATGCGCCGGGCCAGAGCGCCGATCTAGACGCTGCCCAACAAGGCTATGACTACCACTACGGGCTGGCCACGGGAGACGTGGACGGAGACGGCGATGTTGATGTCGTGGTCGCGACGCAGGCGGGGCTGATCTCCTACACCAATGTCGGAGACACGGACGGAGACGGCGTCGCGAACTTCAACCGCGCCGTCCTTGCGTCAGGCTTCAGGGGTTATGACGTCGCAATCGCCGATCTGAACAATGACGGCCGGCTGGATGTGGTCGCGTCTCAGTACAATGTGATGACTGAAATGCTGAACACCGGCGATGCCAACGGTGACGGGCTCGTCAACGATTTCGCGGTTCGCACCGTTCAGACAGGCGCGCAAGGATCCGGCTACGGCATCACGACCGCAGACATGAACGGCGATGGCCTGACCGACATCGTGATCGCCAACTACTCCAATGGGCCCAATCAGATTGCGCTGAACCTGGGCGACACGAACGGTGATGGACAGATCGACTATCAGATCCAGAATCTGACGGGGGCGTACAACCAGAATGGCCTCGGCGTCGCCACGGGCGACGTCGATGGCGACGGCGATCTTGATCTGCTCATCTCCCGCTGGAGCGGCCAGAACGAGGTGCTCTATATCAATGACGGCGACACGAACGGCGACGGCCTGATCAATTTCCGCACCATCGAACTGCCGACCGGCGGCAGTACGCTGGAAAGCGAGCTGATCGACATCGACGGCGACGGCGACCTCGATGTTGTCACCGCTGAGCTCTCCGGCAACGCCCGCATTGCCTATAATCAGGGCGACTTGAATGGTGATGGTCTGGTCGATTTCGCGATCCAGAGTGTGACGGGCGCCAGCGGCAACTATGGCGTGGCGGTCGGTGACGTCGATGGCGACGGTGACCTCGATATCGTCTTCCCGTCCGTCAATACGAATGGTGCGGTCTACCTGCAGAATCAGGGAGACACGGACGGCGATGGGCAGATCAATTTCGCCCGCGTGTCCCTGACCGGCATCGAAAGGTCATGGGATGCCCAGTTCACCAACATCGGCGGTGGTGGCGGGTCCGGCGCCTATGAGGACGGTCCGGTGGTCATCGGCGCCTTCGATGGCGACGACGTCGACAGTGACGATGACGGCGCCAGCTTGACCTACACGATCACCTCGGCGCCTTCGGAAGGCAGTGTCGTCAATAATGGCGACGGGACCTTCAGCTTCTCGCCGGGTGCGGACTTCCAGGACCTGGCCCAGGGCGAGACGCGGACGGTGACCTTCACCTACACCGCCACTGACGCCCACGGTGCGGTCTCGGAGCCGAGCACCGTCACCATCCGGGTAGCGGGCGCGAACGACGCCCCGGTCGCGACGGTGGATTCCGTCGTCGGTGCAGAAGACGCCTCGGTCACCATCGACGTGCTGGCGAACGACACGGACGTCGACGGCGAGACGCTGACGGTCACCCATGTCAACGGCGTCAACATCGCCGTGGACGGGACGGTTTCCCTGAGCGACGGTGCGAGTGTCCGTCTCAACGCGGACGGCACCCTCAGCTATACGCCGGCGGCGAACGCCAATGGCCTGCAGTCATTCTCCTACACCGTCAGCGACGGCGTCGGCGGGGCAACGACGGCCACGGTCGAGGTCGATCTCACCCCGGTCAATGACGGCCCTGTCAGCCAGCCGGATGCGGCCTCGACCGACGAGGACACCGCCCTGGTGCTGACGGCGACGAGCCTGCTCGCCAATGACACGGATCTGGACGGCGACGCGCTTGTGATTTCGTCCGTTTCGGCCGTCTCGGCCCGCGGAGCGAGCGTCACGATCAACGCTGACGGCGACGTGGTCTACGACCCCGGGACCTCGGCGGAACTCCAGGCGCTGAGCCGTACACAGCAGGTGACCGACACCTTCACCTATGTCGTGACCGACGCGGCCGGAGCGACCTCCACCGCGACTGTGACGATCACGGTGGACGGCCAGCTGGAAGCGCCCGTGGCCAACCCGGACACCGTCACGGTGTCGCAGAATGGTCAGGCGCCCGGCGATGTGGTCGCCAATGACATCGTCACCGGCTCGACCGACAACAGCGGCAATGTGCTGGTCAACGGCAGCTTTGAGGACGGACACAACGTCGGACCGGGCGGTATCGATTATCCGGCCAGCCTGCCGGGCTGGACGTCCGTCCAGGGCTCGTTCGAGGTCTGGGGCACGGGCTTCGGCGGCAATATCGCCAGCGACGGCATCGCCTTCCTCGAACTGGACAACGGGGCCGGTCAGGATGCCTACAGCAGCAACCTGACGACCGATGTCGGCCGGGAGTATACGCTGAACTTCGACCTCGCGCAGCGGAGCGGAACGTCGCCCGCCACCAACCAGGTCGAGTTCTTCGTCAACGGCGTGTCGCTGGGTATCTTCACCCCGCCCACGACCACCTTCTCGACGTTCACGGTGACCTTCATCGGCACCGGGGCGGACGTCATCACCTTCCGGGAGCCGGCCAGTGCCAACGAGGGCCTCGGCGGTCTGATCGACAACCTGCGCATTTCTGCGGACGCCGACGTTTTCGTCACGGCGGTCGACGGCGACGCGGGTCTGGTTGGACAGGCGGTCGAAGGCTCCAACGGCGGCGCGTTCGTCCTGCAGTCGGACGGCAGCTACGCCTTCGACACCGATGGCGACTTCGATTACCTCGGAGTCGGGGAATCGGCCACGACCTCGGTCACCTATACGGTCACGGATGACGGCGGATCGGACAGCACGACCCTGACCGTAACGGTCGAGGGCGAGAACGATGGTCCGGTCGCCAGCAATGATGTGGTCGCGGCGGTCGAGGATCAGTCCATCACCTTCGACGTCCGGTCCAACGACAGTGACGTGGATGGCGACACTCTGACGGTGACGCACATCGAGGGTCAGGCGATTTCGGCCGGCGGATCTGTGGCGCTCACCGAAGGCGGCACCCTGACGCTGAACCCGAACGGGACGTTGATCTACACGCCCGTCGCAAATGCCAGCGGTCCGGTTGCTTTCGCCTACACCGTCGCCGACGGCAACGGCGGCACGGCCAGTGCCTCGACCACTATCAATGTGGCCGGGGTCGCGGACGCCCCGGTGCTCGCGGTCGGCTCATCGACGGTGCTGAACCCGACCGTCGGGTCGGCGATCCAGACGACCGTCACCCTCGCAGCGGGCGACACGGTGTCGTTCACCTGGGACTTCGTCGCCCACGACTATATGCCCTTCAATGACTTCGCCTTCGCCACGGTGAACGGCGCAGCCTATATGCTGGGTTCGGTCCAGGTGGTCGGCGACTATGGCACCACGGGCTGGCAGACCTTCACCTTCACAGCGACGGAGGCCGGGTCGTACAGCTTCGGTGTCGGGGTTTCGAATGTGAACGACAGTTCGCTGAACTCGCATCTTCTGGTCGACAATCTGCAGGTCAACGGGGTCACCATTTCGAGCTTCGAAACGGGCTTCACCGGCTGGACCACCCTCGGCTCCGTCGGCATCCAGGGCCTCCACGACGGCGTCACGCCGACCGACGGAGTCCAGATGGCCTATCTGGACTCGGCGTCACAGAGCGCCGCGGCGCTCGAGGCCTTCCTGGGTCTGACCCCGGGTCGCCTCGCGCGGATTGCCGAGGCTGCCGGCCAGCAGGGGGAAGAGGTGACTGTCCCGATCTCGATGACTTTGGGAGCCGGCGAGAGTGCGGAGGATTCCTACGTGATCATCACAGGCTTCCCCGTCGGTTCGACCTTCAACTCCGGCGAAGCAGACGCGGCGAGTGGTGGATGGAAGGTTCCGGCCAGTGGGCTGGGCGGCAACCTGCTCATTGATACGCCGGACAGCTTCTCGGGCTCGTTCACCCTGACGGTGGTCGCGACGACCTTCATCGATGAAACAGGATCTTCGGCCAGCACGGCGCCGCAGACCATCACGGTGACAATCGATCCGGCCCCGGCCGCCATCGTACCCATGGCAGCCTCGCTGGCCATGGCGCCGAAGCCCATGACCGACGCGCAGGTTCTGCCCGGACCGAGTGCGGAGGATGAGGTGAAGGCCCCGGGCCCGCAAGTCCTGCCGGGTGTAGACACCTTCGACCTGAAGAGCGACGAAGCGCAGATCCTGCCGTCCGAGACGGGTTCCTTCGTGCCCAAGAATTCGGGTGCGCAGGTGCTCCCCGACATGGCGGAGGCTTTCGACGCCAAGGACTGGGACGCGCAGGTGCTGCCGCCGCTGGATGACGACGCCTTCCTGCCCATGCTCCCGGTCGATTCGGGACGTGAGTGGTCGGGGCTCATGCTCCGGGTCGAGGATGCCGATCCGGCACGCATTGTGCCCACGATCGACGCCGATGACTTCTTGCCGATGGTGCTGGAGGGGATGGGCCCGCAGGTCCTTCCGGCCGAAACTCCGGCCTATGAGGACGCCTTGTTTGATCCGACGGCGTCCGGCTCGGGGCTGAAGGACGTTCTCGCAAGCTGGTCATCGGACCTGCTGAAGCCGACGGGGCTGGATACCGACGAAAGCTGGTATCAATTGCCGTCCAACGACGGGTTCCAGTAAAAGCAGTCTGATAGCAGGCAGGCCGGGGGCGACGGAAGTTTCCAGTCGCCCCCGGTGGTCCTGAAAAAACCACCGGGGGGCAGGCCCACCCGGGTGTTGTCAGGCAAACGCTGAAAGGTCCCGGGCAAACTCGGCGTAAGCCGCTGTCAGGGATGGTTTATCGTGAAGCCGATCTCGTTCAAACGTCACCGATTTCCGGCGGACGTGATCCGCCACGCCGTGTGGCTGTACGTTCGGTTCAGCCTCAGTTTTCGGGACGTTGAGGAGCTGCTGGCGCAGCGCGGGATCTAGGTCAGCTACGAGACGATCCGGTGCTGGACGATCAAGTTCGGGCCGGATTGATGCCCGATTGCGCTCCACGATCAGGTTTGAGCTATTAGGCGATGGGCCGCGCCGCAGTATGGCCGGCGAAGCGGGGTGTTGCAGGCAGAATCCCGCGAGCAGAGACGGGCTGTCCGTCTCCCGGTTCGGCGAAGGCGCGGTAATGTCGGGGGTATTCCCGGGATACAGGGACCCGGCAGTTATCCGGGAAGTGCGTGGCGGTGCTGTCAGCCTAACGCTAACTTGTCTCCACTTGGGGCCCGGCGTGGCTCGCATATGAGGAGGCGAGGGGCGTGCGGCCACTCTCGTTCAAGCGGCACAGGTTTCCGGCGGATGTGATCCGCCAGGCGGTCTGGCTCTATTTCCGGTTCACTCAGCTTCCGTGACGTCGAGGAGCTGCTCGCCCAACGCGGCATCGATGTCAGCTACGAGACCATACGCTGCTGGACGATCAAGTTCGGTCCGCAGATTGCGAGGAACCTGAAGCGCAGGCGGCCGGCGCCTTCCCCGCGGTGGCATCTCGACGAGGTCGTCTGCAACATTGGTGGCAAGCGGATGTTCCTCTGGCGAGCGGTCGATGATGAGGGCGAGGTGCTGGATGTGGTGGTGCAAAAGCGCCGGGGTCACGACGCCGCTCTAATCCTGTTGAAGCGGTTGCTGCGCAACCAGCCGGTCGAGCCTGAAGTGATCGTGACCGACGGCCTTGCGTCGTACGGGTCCGCTCTGAGGGAACTCGGCCTGGGTGGCATCCACCGGCCCGGGCGGCTCCGGGAGAACAACAGGGCGGAGAACTCTCACCTGCCCATTCGAAGGCGGGAGCGGAAGATGCAGCTCTTTAAGAGCCAAGCCTCAGCCCAGCGTTTCCTCACCACCCATGCGAGCGTCTACAACACCTTCTACACCCAACGACATCTGATCAGCCGACCCACCCTCCGTCAGTTCCGTGCTGGAGCCGATGTGGCGTGGGCGGCTGCGACTGCCTGAGGAGGCGAGGGCAGGGCACGGTGTGCCTGCCAGCGGTTAACCTGACAGCGCTAATGTAGTCCACCAACGATGTCCCGGGCGTAAGCGGTTTACCCGCTCCCCGGGTCGGGGAAGCAGCGTAGACTCGTCCGATCGCAGTGATCTTCCCGGCTACGACATAGGGATCGTCGTGGGCTGGGAAGTCTGCGCACATGCGATAAAGCATCTGGTTCTCGAACGTCCCTGCAACGTTTCGGTACTTAGCATAGTCTTGAGCGTTCGGGACGCACGGTGCCGGACGAATAGAGCTAGGTCGCGGGTTGGATATCATTCTAAGGCAGCGGCCAAGCCGTAAAACTGGATGTCCTCACGCCTCGTATCGTCGAACGTTACGAGCCTTACGCCGAGCTGTTTCAGCGCCAATTGAAACGCCGGCTCTTGTAGCGGCGCGGGGCAAACGAGGATCCGACGGGGCGGTTTGCGCTGACCTGCGCCATAAACCAAGAGCTGCCCAAGCGCTGTAAACCAGCTTTGCGTGTCAGACGACGCTTTCACTTCGAACAGCACCTGCATCGCACCGGCTGCGTCGTTAATGTAGAGGTCCGGCCTCATCTTCATAAAGCTGCTGTTGGTCGCCTTGGCCCCGAGTTCGGCCTTGAGGGCGTTCACGACCCGCCCATGGCGACGCCTGATAGCGCGCACCTCAGCGGGACGACGCTGCTGATAGCCATCCTGATCGCATTCTGGTCGAAACCCCTGATCGATCTTGTTAGTCGGTGGTTGCATGTGGCGCCCGGCCTTCGCCCAGGCCCGCAGACGTTCACACTCCGCCACATAGGCCCTCAGCCGCCTAAGAAAATCTGGGTTGCCTAGATTTCCGAGCGCGAAGACTTCTTCCTCACGCGTCTCGCCCAGTTGGATCGAATCCCGAGCGAACCCGCGGATGTGAGTTGCAAAGTCTGCCACGGTCATTTGGCCGCCACGCCCGCCTCCGAGCCCGCCGCGATGACCTAGGAAGAAGTCGCCCGTCAGCGGATCGACAAGTGCTCGCCCACTCACCTGCTTATATGCAGGCTTGATATCGAGATTGATCTCTACAGCAGGACGGATGGTCTGGTCTGGCAGGCCAGGGTCAAGACCGTACCACCCCAACCACCGTTTTCGATCGTAGGCGTTCGGGGAAAAATAGGCCCAGAGCCCAATATCAGGGCGCCAGATGACCTCGGCATTCCTGATCGCTCCACCCGGCGTCGTCAGGGTGCGCGTCAGCAGTTTCTTGGAGGGGCTATCGAAGGCTTGCTTCAGGGTTGCGCGGAATGACGCCAACTGGTTTGGCCTTATTGTACGCACGGGACTTTCTCCTCGGCCCCGGGCAGCGGGAACCCGGCAGCCTTAGCCTCCTGCATGTCGTCGAACCTCGACCCGGCGCAAATCGAACAGCGCCAGCTCACCCGGCTGAGCAATCCCTGCGCCATCCAGCCAAGGTTGCCTAGCGGGCGACTGTTTGGGATCGAGGTCGAGCGGTATGCCCGCCAGCATGACTGGCGTTTCCAAGCGCTGAGCGCGATCCTGCTCCCGCTTAAGCCCTTCGAATTCATCGGTCGAGCGTATCGGGCGAATGCCAAACGGCGTGATGGCCGCTGCAATATATGCGCCTTCGTAGGGCTTGGTCTCCGCCTTCTTCGCTTCGAGGATCCCGCTGTCACTGTAAACCTCAGATTCCTGCAGACCACTTGTCAGAGCCTTGAAGACTTGCTCGCCATCTGTCGGCACGCGCCTGGATTTGACCTGCGCTGGGGCCGCAGGTTCTTTTCCAGCTCCCACTTCATCGGCCCCAACGGGCCAATCCAGGCTTTCAGGGACTTCCCCGGGATCGGCTCTCACGATGATGGCGTCCTCGTTTCTTTCATCGGAGATGAGATCTGAGGCGGTGCGATAGCCAAGCGCCGGCGCCAGGCTATCGAGCCAGGCTCTGGTCATCGCCTCTCGACGCTTGGGTGCCAGCTCCTCTGCCTGTGGATCGTCGGGCACGGGCGGGTCCCAAAGCACAGTAATGGGATCGCCTCGGCGGTCGTCGGTGGCCCAGCGTGTTGCGGCGACCCATCGCGCAGGCTTCACTACCAAACCCGCCTCTGTCGCCACCACCCGATCAAACTGCTTCTTACCCTCGCGAACGCATTTGGGACCGTTGGGATTTAGGAAATCCCTCGCTGTGAGGCTCCCCTTTGCCTCCCCCAGCACGTAGGTAGCGTTGCGGTCATCCCACGCTAACCAATCCGGAATGTCGCCCTTTGTGGAGCGCTTTATCTGAATGGCGCCGGGCACAGTGACGCCATTGCGCTCCAGGGACAAAAAGCGCGAAAGGCCGAGGTGCTCTTTGAGTAAGGCCCGTGCGATGAAACGGCCGTAGAGGCCGGAGTAGGCTCGCCGAAGTTCAGCGCTCTCTGCGAGGTCGCCCCGCCACCGAAGCCAGTAAGGGTCTTTTTGGCTGAGTTGGGTCCGGAACAACTTCAGCCATGCCGCAGCCAAGGGGGAGCCTTGCATGGTCTCTTCAGCGGCGGCGCGCGCTAGCCACCACAGGTTGATTGCTGCCGGGCCGGTCTTGTCGTTGCCCGCTGCATCATAGACGCGGTGCGTCGCCCATCGGTCGTTCGTCATTGTTCCAGCGGGTGTTGTCAGGCCAAACGATTTCGGCGCTGCCTTCGGCCCCTCTCGCTCTGAGAGGTAGTCATAATAAGGGGCTCTGAGCAGGCGGTGCCCCGAGCAAGAAGTCATGAAGAAGCGCCGCCAGCCTACCCGATCAGTTTGGGCTGACAAGACCGTCATAGACCTCATCGGCGGAACAAAGCGCGCATCAAACCAGAGCGCAAGTCCGCTTCCCTCCCTCATGCGACCGTCCGCTCCCGACCCTTAGCGGACCTCAGCGCCGATCGAGCCAAGTGTATTGCGCAGGGCTCGAATGCACCATTTGGAGCCGCGCCGCGCGCTTCTCCTTAAGCCCCGGCGTTGTCGCCTCCCACGCTTTCATCGCTTCGATCAGTTGGCCGTTCCGCGCGAGAATGTCGTCCGCAAGCTTCACCACCACGAGGTTCGGCGTCGATTGGGGCCGGACAGTCAGCAACTGTTCCAGCGCTTCGCGTTCGGAACCCGGCCCTAGCCGATCCGCCACAATCGCAAGTGCGACAGCTGCCGACCTTCCCACCCCGTGGAAGCAATGAACTAGGAGCGAGCCAGCGATGTGAGCGCGGGCAAAAGCCAGAGTTTCGGCAACCTGTTCCCTAGTGGCTACGCGCACGCCCAGTGAGTCGTCGTCAACATCTTCGAACGCCAACACCAAATGAGCGGGTGACGGGCGGCGCGTGAAACGCAGCCGGTTCGCCGGGCGGCACGAAGGATCCTCCAGAGTTATAACGGCGTCGAAGCGGCGTTTATGTTTCCGCGCCTGCGACAGGCTCCCGACGACGACGTCGCCGGGCGCTGGACGAACGGCTGTATCTTCGGGCCCCACCATGAAAGGTGCCTAGCCGCTCCGATGTCCGCTTTCCACCCTCAAGCGACAGTCCGCTCCCGACCCATAGCAGTCGCCGCGAGAGTCCGCTTTCCGGAAGTATGGTCTAGAGTTCAACCTGCTCAGACAGGGCTAGAGCGTCGTCTACCTCTATCCCGAGGTAGCGCTCGGTGCTCTCCAGCTTTCCATGCCCGAGCAGCAGTTGGCATGCGCGCAGGTTCCCGGTCTTCTTGTAGATGAGCGCCACTTTCGTCCGTCGCAGGCTATGGGTGCCGTAGCTGCCGGAATCCAAATCAATCATCTGCACCCACTGATCAACGAGGCGAGCGTACTGTCGAGTTCCGAGGTGATCCCCGGGCCGCATACGGCTGGGGAATATCCAGTCTTCTTCGCGCTGGCCCCGAATTTCGATCCAGCGAGCGAGAGAGTCCCGGGCGGGCGGAGTGATCTCAAACGGGACGGGCCGGCCAGTCTTCTGCTGGATGATGATCGATCGCTCGCGTACCGCCCCGCCCTGAACCAAATCGCTCAAGCGCAGCCTCACCAGATCACAGCCCCTTAGCTTGGCGTCCAGTGCCAGGTTGAACAGAGCCAAATCACGAACGCGACCCGCCGACTTCAACTGCTGACGGATTGCCCAGATGTGCTTCGGCTTCAGCGGGGCTTTGGCCCCGACTATGCGGCCAGCGTTCCAAGGCTTCCTCGGAAATTTGAATAAGTCGGCCTGCGCCATGACGTCCACCTCCAGATGCCCCCTTCAAGCAAGGTAGACCATCCGTCCGGAAAGCGGACTCTCGCGGCGACTGCTATGGGGGGAAAGCAGACATCAAAATGCCCGCCCGATGCGGCGCCAGCATCATCACATTTGGAATTCATTATCCAGCGATCGCCGCTGTCATCTTTCGTCAGCACAGAAGAAGATGAGCGGGCGTATGCTTGGCTGTCCACCAAGGCTCTCTATTGAGCCCTCAGAGGAACCCAAGATGCGCAGCTTCCTGATGATCGGCCTATCCGCCGCCGCCCTTGCCGCCATACCCGCCCAAGCCCAGACGGTTCCGCCCGATCTGTCCGGTGTGGCCTACATTGCTCACCAGACCAACGACCAGGTATTCCTGCTGGTGGGCGAGCCCCGCCAGTTCGGCGCAGGCCGATCGACCGTCTTCGGCACATTGGTTCATGTCTATCGGCGCCCCCAAATCTCGCGCGCGACCGTCGAGGTCGCTACCTTTTTCAGAATTGACACGGCCTTGGAGTATGACTGCGTGGGCTCGCGTCAAAGGAAGATCGCCGCAGCCACGCGCGACGCCGCGGGCGGCCTGATCCGCATAGAAGGTTCCGGTGACTGGATTGACTTACCGCCGGCCTCCGTGGGCGCCAAAGCACTCCAGTTGGCGTGCGGTCAGTCCGACGCTGCTTCCGTGCCCAATTTTCCCGTTGGCCAGCTGAACCAGACTGTCCAGGCTTGGCGCGCCGCGTCGAGGGACCAGTGATACAAGCGGCACCCGCTAAAGTCCGTAATGGGTCGAAAGCCGACCGTCGCCTGAGGGTGGGTAGCGGACTTTCCCGCCCAGTCAGGTCTCAGTCGATCCGTCTGACCTCGACGGCATAGTCAGCCGCCCAATCGGTGCAAATGGTATCGGGTCCAGTCACGCAGCCGATGTATCGCACCGTGCCCACCAAGCAGACGCGACCGTATTCACCTAGGCCGACCAAGAGTGGTGCAATGCCGTCACCGTCAGTGGTCCAAATGCTTAGGAGGTGCGCCGACCCTCGCCTCTCTGACAGATTGGCGGTCCCCATGAGATTTCCGCAGACCCTCACTGGCTGCCCAAGGTAGGCAGCGGGATTTTGAAAGACGGAGCGGGATTGATGAGGCGGCGTAGACTGGCAACCGGACACGAAGCCCAACACCAGTAGACCGATCCGGCTCGTGAACCACCTCATCGAGGAATGCTGCCCGAGATGTCGAGGGTCCGCAATGCGTCGAAAGCCGACCGTCGCCAATGGGCGGAAAGCTGACGCGTTCACTCGTCGGAGAGGGTCAGGGCCGCGTCAATCTGACGATAGGCTTCTGGTCGTCGGGCGCGCTCCTGTGCGATGAAGTTCGCATGTCGGCTGGCAAATGCGGGCACTTCCTGCGCCGTCTCTGGGTAAGGCTCGCCAAGGCTCCAGAACAGAAAGCCGTGACGCACCAACGCCTCGACCTTTTGCCATTGCCTCTCGTCTGATCTCTTCGGCGGCTTGAATTTGCGCGTTAAGCCAATGCTCGGTCCGCCACAGTCCGGGCAGGGTAAGACAGCCTCGGTTCGCTGGCCGCGCTTGAAGCTCTTCCGGCATCGAAAACAAGCGTAAGGGTGCAGGTAATGCGACCCAGCGGGTCCGCCCTTCTGACTCGGTGGCGACTGGGCTTCTTTAGCCATTCTGAAAGTCTACCCGAGGTTCGAATGTCCGCTAAGGGTCGGGAGCGGACCGTCGCCTAAGGGTGGAAAGCGGACCTTGGTTAGTCGAACTCGGGCTTGAAATCAGGATTGACCCAGATGCGGGTCACTTGGCCGGGCTTAAGCACCACACTGCCTTTATTGTATGGTCGCAGCACTGCGATGAAGGACTCGAAATCGTTGGCAATCACGACTCCTGCCTCCTCATCTTCATGATCCCAGAACAGGATTTCTCCAGTTTCAGGTCTCAGCCAAATGTAGTTTCCGCAGTCATCCTCAGCGACCGGAACGCCTGTCTTCGGGAACCCGTCTATCTCGTGCCTGCGCTCCGGTGCGTCAGAGAGTGGAATGAAGGCGCGGACGCCACCTTCATCTCCCGGCAAGTCGAACGCGTTGTCCTCGGGCGTTGCGCCGTCATGATCGCGGACGAAAGCACGAAAGCTGGCAGGTAGAACACAGCCAAGGGCACGTTCAGCGGCTTCGATCTGGGGGTCAGAGAGACCGACAGTCTTTGGGATTTTGACCGCCATCAAGCACCTCCTTGAGGTGAAGCTTACAGGCGGGCGCAGAGTCCGCAATGGGTCGAGACCGGACTGTCGCCTGAGGGTGGAAAGCGGACCTTCAACCGGAAACGTCAGTTGCAGGTGGGTGGCGGGACTTCGATGCGGCGGATCGTTCCTTGCTCCTCGACCAAGATCACCCGCTGGAAGCAACGTCCTACGACCGAATGCCACCTTTCCCGTGTGCAGGCAGTGGACTGAACTGCTGCCCCTGGACGACACGCGAACCCCGCCTCACGGATCGCCGTCAGCGCGTCCTTGGCTGGCATGTCCGGCTCGACGATCCGAGCAACCTCAAGCTCGATTTGGTCCCGGGACTCCTGGGCGCAACTCGCAATGACCGGCAACAGCAAAATGAGAGCAAGGCGGCGGACGGTCATGTTCTACCCTCGCGCTTCATCAAGAAGTCCGCAATGGGTCGAAAGCGGGCGCTCGTTCGACGGCGATCTCAGAGTGCGCTTCCTCGCCGCAGGCCAGCGTCCGCTCGTGGCGCGAGAGACGCCCCATCCCGCTTCGACTGCGACTTGCACGCGAGGTAGTCTGCAGATGCAAGGCATCAGTGCGAGGACTAACGGCATTTGCCCTAGGAATAGGGTTCTCCACCTACGCCCAATACAGGGTGACTCATGCTGCGACAGCGGAGAGTTTTGGACGGCGCACTTTTCTCTGCTAGCGGTTGCATGACTTTGGTTTCGCGTGCGGGGGCATCATGGCCAGACTTCTTTGGGTTTTCATTCTGGCTTTGGTGGCCGGGCCGGTATTGGCGCAACAGGCTCCAGCGCGAGGACCGGTACCAGCATGGGTGGACGTGTTGGACCTACAGCTTCCTCCGCCCGGAGCGGGGGGCCAGGCTGGGGTGAACCTGCACCTGATCGATCAGCAGATCTATTTCGATGAAGCTGGGAGCCATGGCTATCTCCGCTCGGCCTACACTGTCACCTCGTCCCAAGGGATGGCGTTCGCGACCTTTGGTCTCGTCTGGAATCCGGCCTTCCAAACGGTCACGGTGCACGAAGCAGAAATCTGGCGCGGCGATGAGAAGATTGACGTCCTGGCGGATCAGGAATTCGAGATTATCCGCCGAGAGGAGAACCTGCGTCGCTCGATGTTGACGGGTGTCCTGACGGGGGTCCTGCAGCCACGAGGACTGAGGGTGGGTGATACGCTCGTCTTCAGCTATTCGATGACGACGGTCGACCCAACCTACGCGGGGCACCGAGAGATGATGTTGGCTTCGGCCTTCCCCCTACCTGTCGATCGACTGAGGGTCCGAGCCAGCTGGCCGGACGCCGTTGATATGCGAGTGCGTGGTAATGGGCTGATTGACACCCCCGCCACCCGACGGGAGGGCGGTCTATCTGTTGTCGAAGTCGACCAGAGGGATTTCGAACCCCTGCAGGTGCCGACCAATGTGCCGCAACGCTTTCAGCACGTTCGTCAGATCGAATTCACCGACTATGACGACTGGGCTCAGATATCGACACTGATGGCACCTCTCTATGATCGAGCTGCCGTGCTCGAACCGGGGTCTGCGATCATGGCCCACGTCGACGCAATCCGCGCATCGGGCGGTTTGAAAGCTGAGATGGCGATGGCGGCTCTGAGGCTCGTTCAAGACGAGATCCGCTACGTCGCACTCGCTATGGGCGAGGGGGGACTGGTTCCGACCTCGGCCGATGAGACTTGGCAAAACCGCTACGGCGATTGCAAGGCCAAGTCCGCACTCCTGATCGCGATCTTGCGCGAACTCGGCATCGACGCCGAGCCAGCATTGGTCAGCTCGACCTTCGGAGATGGGCTCGATGAACGCCTCCCACTGATCGCCTTGTTTGACCATGTGATTGTGAAGGTGGTGATTGACGGGGAGGTCTACTGGCTGGACGGAACGCGGACGGGGGACCGCTCGCTGACGGAGGCCTCCGCTCTTCCGTTCGTGTGGGCGTTACCGGTCGCAGAGGCTGGCCAGGAGTTGGAGGCGATCCCTCCGCTTCCTCTGGAGCGCCCCCTCCAGGATGTGACGGTGCGCATCGATGCTTCTGCCGGGCTCTACGCGCCGGCGACCGTTGAGGGCGAAGCCATCATGCGAGGCGCTGAAGCTGCTGAGCTGAATGCTCTTCTGACGGCCGTTCCCGAGGCTGACCGCACCCTCTTTGCCATGACGATAATCCCCACTGTCGGTCGGATGGACGACCCAGAGCTCACCATTGAATACAGTCAAGATACTGGTGAGCTCAGACTGTCACTCGTCGGGCAAGCCACCCTTTCCTGGGCGGAGGCTAATGGCGGTGGCAAACAGTGGGCCCTGCCGCTCACGCAACCTGTTCTCGACCTTTACACGGAACGCCAGCCAGGGCCGTTCGAAGAGACCCCTCTCAGTATCGCCCATCCCTACACCGCCAGCCTTCGATACACAGTCATTCTCCCAGACACGGGCGACGGTTTTGGAGTGGAGGGTGAGAACTTCGACAGTGTGCTCTTCGGCCATCAAATCGTGAGAACCGCCGAGATTGAGGATGGTGTCGTTAAGGCGGAGCTCTTCTATCGCAGCCTTGTGCCTGAAATCCCTCTAGAGCAGGGCCGAGCGGACCAGCAGACCTTGCGATCGATGCGAAGTGATCAGATCCGAATCCAAGCTCCCGGTGGATACCGTCCGACAGAAGCTGATCTCGTTGCGCTGGAAGGTGGCAGTGACCAGACGGCCAGAGAGCACATCAATCGCGGTTTGGTGCTCATGAGAAGCGGCGAGGGGGAGATGGCTATCGAGGCGTTCGATCAAGCTATCGAACTCGAGCCAGAGAACGCCAACGCCCATGCAAATCGGGGGATCGTCAAGTTCCATATGGGCCTGCTCGAAGAAGCAGAAGCTGATATTGAAAGGGCTATCGACCTCGACCCCTCCGAAGCCGTCGCCATGAATGGTCGAGGGCTCTTGGCCCATGAAGCTGGTGATTACGAAGAAGCGGTCATCGCCTTCTCGCGGTCCATCCGTTACTCCGAAAACAATTATTGGGCGCTCAGCCAACGCGCAAACGCATATGTGGCCATGGGCGAGTATGACAAGGCCTTGGCCGACGCCGACGCCATGTTGGCGCTGCGACCCGATGACGAGTCCACGGTCATCGGCAAGGCCAGCGTTCTTCTACAAGCAGATCGGCCTGATGAGGCCATCGCACTGATTGAAGACGCTCTCCTCCGCAATCCGGAGAACCCGACCTATCTGGCGGTCATGGCGGACTTACAGCTGATGCATGGTGATCCCGAAAGCGCCGTTGCAGCCGCCAATGGTGCCCTGCTGATCCTCGTAGACGACTCTGCACTCCTGCTGACTCGTGCGATCGGCTACTATCGTCAGGGGGACGAGGTCAGGTGGGCGTCGGGCCTCGCCGAGGCGCGAGCGGCAGCCGCCGGTGATCCTGGGGCACTCAACAACATTTGTTGGGGGTTGGCGTTGGAAAACCTCGACTTGGAAGGTGCGCTTGGCGACTGCGAGGCAGCGCTCGAACTTGCTCCGAACGCGGCCGGCACTATGGATAGTCGCGGTATGGTCTTGCTCCGCCTCGGTCGGTTCGAGGAGGCCTTGTCGCAATATGACGAAGCGCTTCTCATCGCGCCGGAGCTTGCACCATCGCTTTATGGTCGCGGTATGGTGAAGCGGGCGCTAGGGCGGCAGAGCGAGGGGCAGGCGGATATGGACCGGGCGGTTGCGCTCGACCCGAGCGTGTCAGAATCCTTCGCCAATGTTCTCAGTGTGGAGACACCGACGCGCGATGAGGCGGATTAGACTCTGGAGCGGCATTGTCAGGTTAGTCGAGCCGAGTTGAGAATCGCCCTGTGACGTGACTGATCTGCCTCCACTGCTCCAGCCCGCCAGCGCCCGAAATTGCGAACGGCGCCGAGCCGCAGACCCCGGACCTCGGCCTTCGTCCGGGCCCGAAGCTGCATTGCAGCGGGCGAAATGCGCATTTCAGAGAGCCCACCTTATGCGCATTTCGCAACCACAACGGGGGAGGGGAGGGCCGCTTCGCGCCACAAGCGGACATCAGAGCCCGCACCTCAAGCAGACGTTCCAACTGCAGATTGGCACAGGCTATCGACAGGTCACGGGTGTCCGAACATGTCGGTGAGAGGCAGGTGAGGGAGCACAATGATCGAGGATCGGCAGGCGAGGGCGAAAATCGCTCGGAGTATCGGTACTGCGCTTGATGATCTCGTCCGGGAACGCGTGAGGGGGTTGGTGGAAGAGCCCGATATCACCTCCCGCGTTGGGCAGCGCCTTGAAGATCGCTTTAACGGCAAGCGCCTCGGCGGCTACCGCGTACGGGTTATCACCGAAGCGATCACATCTCAGGGAGTCACGAGCCTAGAAAAACCGCTGGGGACTGATCTTTACTTCGCCTTCTCCGTCGAGGACGCAGCCGGAAACGAGACATCCAAAGGTGTGCTCGTCCAGGCTAAGCGTGAACGGAATTGCAACTGGACAGAGCTTGGGGAGCAATGTCGACGCATGAAACTCGTGACCCAAAAAGGGTCCGTCGTCTGGCTTTACAGGCCGACCGGCATTGGCGTGATCCGCTCAACCGACTTGGCCAAGCGGATCTCGGCCTCGATGGATTCAACCTCGTTTTATTAACCTCGTGCTCGAATGTCGCATCGGAGACCGACGTAAGGTACCGGGCAATTCGGCGATCGGAATAGTCTCAAGACCATGTTGAAGGATCTTGGAGCGAGAAACGCGGTCTGGCTCAACCTGGATCAGGTTTGATGTCCATTTGTGCAAGGCCGACACCTCTGCGCCAGAGCCGTCATTGATCCGGCCCCCCCCAAGACCTGACACTAGTCCCCGGCTTCAACTCGCATCGACCCCGTGGCGAACGTCGAGAGTGCCCGTTTCGAAGACCGCGGCGGATGATTGTGGATACAATGCGTGCTCATTTGTGGGAGGTTCGCTCAGGGGGAGGCCAATGGCGTGACCGACATCAATCGTACTCAAGATTGCTACGAAGACGACGATGACATTCCTTGGGCGGACCCGGGCATTCGCAAGGACTATGAAGCCGCGCTAGGTCGGCTGATCTTGGCCCACAACGACGTTGACCTTCATCTGACGCGGCTCGTCGATAGAATCATTTCCTATCTTGGCGACCCGCCAGCGCTCGCAAAGCTGGCAACTGGCGAGTTTGCCAAACGGGTCGACAACGTCCGCATGCTTTACGCAATAGCCCCTGACATGCCGTTAGCCGGCATCGACTTGGACGAGATGTCGGAACTCAATCGTCTTCGCAACATCGTCGCTCATGGCCACTTTGATCAAAACCCCTTTCAGGGCACATACGAACTGATCACGAACAAGAAAACTCACGCCGACTTTTCCACCGAACGGCTCGACGAGATCACCGAGCGTCTCGAGAAGATCAAAACATCGATCATGCCCGTTATCTATTTTTGGGACGACTAGCAGCCTCCTTGGAGCCAACAATCCGGCGGCCACTAGGCCCCGCACCAAGAGCGGACATGGGAACTAGCGCCGAAAGGAGATTTTCAGCCAAGGCTTGGCGAGCTCTCCCCGCGATGACAAGGTCAGCTGATGATGATCCCAGAGACCCTCCCGTTGCTTGTCGGATTAGGTGCAGCGCCCCAGTCGTCCCACGCGGATGAACGAGTGATCCCCGCGGCATTCCAGGGTGAATGGAACGAGCGCGTGGAGGACTGCGGCACAGGGAATAACGACAGTCGTCTCCGGATCAGCTCTCGCGAAGTGCGCTTCTACGAAAGCGGCGGGAGAGTCCGCGGCGCGTTTCTTCACGGCCCGTACGAACTAATCATCGTTCTCGATATGTGCGGTCCAGCTTGGCCGGGCCAAGACCGCTCAGGTCCGCTTCTGACTCTTCGCTGAAGTTCAGAAGGTCTGCTTTGGGCGTTGGTCGCCTTCATGGCGTGGAGCAGCCGAGTCGCTCAAGGTCACCGGCAAAGAGGTCGCGGCGCCAGTGGGTGTGAACCGAGCTTTTAGCTCGCGGCCGGCGGGATCGCGGCATTGACGATATTGTGGGGGTGGACCGTAGGTACCCCGGGCGGCAGAGCCTTAAACTCTCGCGGCTTGCCCGGGGGCCAAGTCCCGGTCTGGGCTTCGAGGAGCGCCGCCACGGGAAGGCAGATGGTCTGACTCGTCGATAGCCCCATGCCCGAGTGTCGATAAATCATTCGCCGCTCGGGCCGCTTGTAAGGAGAGATGGCGATCGACCCCCCATGGTGCCCAGTATTACAGATGACCACGTTGCAGTAAATCATCCGCGCCAAGGCCTCAGCGGCGTGATCGAAGGTCGTGGCGTCCTTGTTATAGGCAAGCACGAAGAGGTGCTGCACCTGCATGCGGTACATGGCGACCCGTTCAAGATCGAGCAGGTCGAAACAGATAACCACGCCAAAGCGGCCGAAGCGGCCGCCGTCGAATAGCCAAACCTCCGGAGCCGGGTGGAAGGCGTAACCGCACTCGTTCAGGTGTTTCGCCTCTTCATGTGACGGATAGGTCTTGCCCACGTAACGCAGTGTGGTCTTGGACGAGTGAGACGCTCCCCAACGATTAGGAATGATGATCGCCGCACGATTGCGGGCTATTTTTACTGGGGTGGTGGTGAAGGCTTCGAAGTCGAGACCCGCGATGATGATGGAGTTCATCTTCGCCGCAATCTTGCGCAGTCGGGGCAGGAAGCCGAGGGGGACGGCGACTTCCGGCAGTAGGATGATATGAGGCCTCGGGCTTTCAAGATTGAGGGCGGCAAGGTGCTGCTGAATCTCGGAGACGGCGCGCTCTTCTTCAGCGTTCGACATATTCAGCTCGGCTCCCCAAGCCGAGAGGCTGTCGACCGTCGTCTGAATGACGCCGACGCGCAAAATCTCTTCGAAGGGCGCGTCGATCATACGTCCATCTCAGTATCAGGCATCTCTACAGCGGCACCGATCAGCTGCAGCACATTCATGGGAATGAGCTGCCGAGGCGCGTGATCCAGAACACTGATCTGCCGAGACTCCAACGTGGCTTGGGCGTCCATGACCGCCTTCAGGAGCTCTTCGACGCCAGTAATGATGGGCGGATCCGTCCGTGTATCATTGATCGTCTGAACGGTGCGGTCGCCAAAGAACACCCAAGGCTCCAAGCGCATTAGGGCGGTCTCATTGCTGCGCGGCAAGAGCGCGGCCTCGATCACGGCGTGCGTCTTTGAAGACGTCGGCGTCTCTTCCAACACGGCTCGGACAAATCCTGCGATGTCGCGTTCGAGGCCTCGGATATTCCACAGCACCGGGAGGCGAAAATCTTGGGCTAGAAGACCGACCAGCAAGAGGCCGCAGCCGCGAAGCCTTGATTGCCAATCCCTGCTTGCATCGGGGATCGCATCATCGCGGAGGGAACGCCGCCGGTAGTCGAGCACTGGAAATCGAACCACGGTGACGCTGCGCTTCGGCGACCTGACAGCGTGGCGCCAAGTCTCCCAGGTCCAACCGCGGGATTGCCCGGGCGGCGGCGGATCGAGCCAAGCCTTCGGGAGGAGGATGTTTGACGGATGCAGGGTGTCGAGCACTGTGGCCTCTAGACCCGGAAACGTGACAATCGCCACCAACAGCTGCCGCAGAACCTCCAAGGCCGTCCACTCGCTGCGCCTGGGGTCGTGCGGCCCCGCACCATCCGCGCTGAGGCGAACGACCCAGCTTTCGAGGGACACGAATCCATCTCGCTGACGGACTTCGGTCAGATGTCGGCGAAGTTGCTTCGCCACCCGCGGCTCACGAGGGCGCGGTGAAAGGTCGAACGTGGGGTCGGATCGGAGCGCGTCGAGTACCAATCCGGCGTCGGAGGGTTCGAAAACCGTCAGATCGCGGGCGTCCTTGATATCTAGCTGTTCGAGCTTCAGGATCGGTAAGCCTTTCCTCAATGCGTGCCAATCCTGTTCGATGGTTGAATCGAGGGCGACGAGCGTCCGACGCCACACTTTACTGGGCTCTAGGCGGTAGGTAGACGCCCGGCCTTCAAGCCAATGGCTCCATACCCCGAGCGGATGTCGCGTCAGCCGCGCCCAATCCGCGGACGGGGCGTTCAGGGGTATCGCGCCAATCTCACCGCGTAGGGCTTCCATGCCTTGGCGCAGCTTTGAACTCGCGGACCGGACCTGCGTCGAATCGGCCGCGAAGGCGATGCCTGCGCGCAGCACCTCGGCCGCGAATGTCATGGCGGCGTCAGCTGGCCCTGCGGCGTCCAGCGTCGCCTTGAGCAGCGTCCGGGTATCGGGCGCGCCGAGGCTGATAAGATAATAGACGGCCGACATTCGTTGCCGCGCTAGCAGCCGCTCATCGCGAAAATCCTTCGCCGCTGTCGTGGCGTGCCGTGCGATCGTTTGGATGGCGAGCGTCCGCAGATAAGCGGCCAAGGGCCTCAGCGGGGTATCCTCATGGCTCCAAAGCCATTTGAGGATCGAGCCCGTGCCGCTGTGGCCTGTCACTCGGCAGTAGTCGAGAACCCGGATGAAGAGGCGAGGCTTTTCGGGGTGGTCAAGCAGAGCCTGATGCATCAGCTTGAAATAGTGATCGATCCGCTTGTTGTAGGCGTTGCGTTCCGTCTGACCGTAGATGCCGACCAAGTCACGCTGCTGGTCGCGGCGCTCGATCAGCGCCTCCCTGATCTTGTCGGTCGGATCCTTCAGGTTCCTCAGCTGCTGGTCCAGTTGCGCAAGCAACCGCGCGGCATGCAGCAGGTCCATCGACGGCGTCGCGGCGACCGGCACCAAGCTGGCGATGCGACCGGCTGCGAAGGCGGCGCGCGTGTCGCTGCGAATTTCTCTGTCAGGAAGGTCGGCGAGAAGGAGCCATTCCAGCTCGTTGAGCCGCTCGCCTTTGGACTGGGCCGACAGCGTGTCGAAGTCGGCACCGGCTAGTTCCGATACCAGCGCTAACGTCTTCGTCATTAGGGCCGAAGGATGGCGGCCGTCGATCTTGGATTTTTCCCGCGCGGCCTCGTGTTCGGCCGGGCCCGCGTCGGCGGCGTAGGCACACGCCATTTCTGGGGGATCGAACTTGGTCGCGGAAATCCTTGGCCCAATCCCCATGCGCGCGAGCATCGCCTCGTACCACCGGACCCAGGCGCAAAGCCGATCAAAGTCGTAGGCGAGCAGCGCGTGGTCGTCGACGAAGCGGAACTGCGCGATGGACGGATCACGGCGGACCTGGCGCGCCGCCAGACGGTCAAGCCGCAGCATGGCCACGTTGGAGAGAAAGCCGGCGGTCATCAGACCGGTGGGGATACCGCTCAGCGACCCCGGCTTTGTCCGCGGCTGGACAACCTCACGACCGAGCAGAGTGGATCCGTAGCGGCTGACTTTGAAGTCGAGCAGGCGCTCGACCAGACGACTCAGCCAAGGGTCATTAGAATAATCTGGCAGGTAACGGCGCAGCCCAGTGAGGATCGCCCGCTTCTCGATCGATGGGTAAAATTTCTCTAGGTCGATGGAAACATAGTGGAGCTGTGGTCCAGCTGCTGCCGGCCAGTGCAGGGGACTCAAATAGACGGGAGAGTCTTCGTAGTTCAGGGCGCTCCGCTCTGACGGATCAAGCTGCTCCTCGTGAGGGATGGCGTTGACCATCCGTCGGGCTGTCAGTGAAATGTGGCGGCGAAACAGCGGCCAGCTGTGCTTGAACTTCCGATAAAGAGCGCCGGTGGAGTGACGATAGGGGCCCAGGGCCAGTCTGCGCTCCTGGTTCTCCTCCTCCTCAAACCAAGCCGCCTTGTAGAGGCGATGGCCGTAGACCCAAGGCGGGATTTTGGCGTCCAGCGTCGGCCCGATGACGTTGACCAGCGCCAACCATGCTACCTGATCACGGACCGCGACATGAAAGCTCTGGCGTAAACGAGGATTGCCGTCGCCATCCGGTTTCTTCGGTTGGGGCAGCAGGATCAGCGGCGTAAGCCGATATTTCAGGTTCGTGAAGTCCCTTGCGATCGCGTCGAGCTGGCGCTCCAGATCGAGCTCGAAGGCGGTGATGGCGCCCCAGTCGACGGGACCATCGGCGCTTTCGTAGAGACGTTTGGCCTTCTGCCATGCCCAGACCAAGTTTTCGCGGCTGGTCAGCTGCTCTCGAAAGCGGCTCATCGCGGCACGCGCATCATCAGCCGCTCATTGACGTCGCCGCCCACATCCAACCGCTTCGTGATCGTGGAAACTCCCGCGCGCTGCAGCTGCGCTTTCAAGCGTTGCACCATTGTCTCACCCACGGCATCCCGGTCCGGGACGATGTAGACGTCCTTTCCACTAAGACTTTCCACGACTTCGTTCGGCAAAGCCGTCATCCCCCCCAGCACCCCAATCGCGGCCCGTCCCATCTGGTGGACTGACAAAACATCGGTCGCGCCTTCGCAGATGTAAACGGAACGCGCTTTGGAGATCACGTCAAAGTTAAACACTGGCTTCGGCACCCCCTTTAGCCCAAGCCATTTGGAATGTGCGCGGCCAGGCAGCGCTCTGGCTTGGAGGTAGATCAGCTCGCCGCGGACGTAGAACGGGAACAGGATCGCCGGGGCGATAAAGCAAATGCCGCCGGCCATTTCCGAAAGAAGGCCGGCCTCAACAAGGGCGGGACGGCCAAAGCGTGTGATTAGGGCCCGGGTCGTCGCCCGGTTGTCGGTTAGGGCGCCTAGTTTGAAGTGCCGAATGGTTTTCGCTGTGAACCCTCGGCCAGTCAGAAAGTCGAGCGCTGCCGCATTGAGCGGGCAGAGGTCGAGCAGTGCGGAGTAGACTTCGTTCTTGGCTTTGGCGCTCGATGTCGCGGCTTTAGGGACAATCGGAACCGGCCTTGACGAGCGCAGCGGCAGCGGAGGGGGCGGGCGTTGCCCGCCAAGCCCGAACTGGGCGCGCAGCCAAGCGATGGCCTCGCCTTTGGAAACATCTTGGGCGAAGGCGACGAGATCGATCGTGTCGCCGCCCTTTCCGCAGCGATGGCACCAGCATCTATTATCCGCAGGATAGAAAGAGAAGGATGGAATCCGGTCGTCGTGTCCGGCGAAGGGGCACCGGATAGAGGTTCGATTGACACTGAGGCCGAGTGCTTGGGCGACATCCAAGATTGGAATGGCTTTAACGTCGTCCAGGTTGCGAGTCCGCACGACGGTGCTCATCCATGCCCCGGCGCCATGCGCCGGAAGCGGGTCCTCGCCGTCATTCTGAACAGCTGCGGGGCGACCAAATCGGGTGCGAGCCGCCTGAGAAACGCCGTTTCAGCGTCCGCCAATTCGCCGTCAACATCCTTCCACCATGCGCGTGGAAAGCCATTGGTCCCGTCATTCCACCGGTACCCCGCGCGTTTCAGCGGCATCCGCAGATCATAAGGCGCCCCAACCGCGCAGACTCGCGCCTGCACCCGCCGAGCCGCTTGAAGAAGGACGGCCAGTACCCGGGTCCGGGACTTGGGAAGGTTATAGGTCAGGATGTTGCCGACGGCATTGCAGTCGTCGAGGGCGCGGTGCGCCTCGTAGAAGCCACAGAAGGCCATCGCCACATATTCGAGGCGGCTGCCGACTATGCCCTCCGACCGCCAGTCAACTTCAGTCGCCGAGCACGCCCATGGGAGATTGGCGAAGGCGGGGGAAAGCTGCTCGGCGAAAGGACGATCGAAGGCGGCGTTGTGTGCAATGATCAAGGACGAGTCGTGCAGGAAGGAGTTTAATGAAGCGGTTGAAATCCGCTGACCTCGGACATCGCCATCAGAAATACCGGTCAGCTCCGTGATCGCTGCCGGAATGGATATGCTCGGCTCGTTGAACGCTTGGAAGACAATGAACTCGCCGCCGACGCGTCCAAGACGATCAAAAGTAAACTTCAGCATGCCAAGCTCGATCACTTCGTCGATGTCGTGGTCGAGCCCGGTGGTTTCGACGTCGACGATGACGCCAACGAACTGTTCTGCACCGAGGGTGTCGCCACTCTGAGGCGGTGTTGGCAGACGACGGAGAAGCCGGAAATCCTCCGAAGCTTCGATCAAAGCCAGCGCGTCTGAGAGCGTCGAGTGCGATGCATTAGCGACCATTTTGGAAGCTTACTGGCCTGCGGCAGCGCTAGGAAGGCATATGTTGGCGTGATCGCTCATCGCGGCCGGGCGGCGCTCTCTCCTTGGACTACAGCCCGGCGTAGCGACCTACGTCCGCAGTGGGGCGTTCTGACCCCTTGCGCGGCCGGACCGAAGGTCAGGAACGGGAGCAGCACCAACTTCCGCAACTGGCGCGGTGAAGCGACCACACATGACCATGATCGTCTTCGCTGAAGCCCTCAGAACTCTGACTGCGGCGTCGGAAATGGGCCATCAATCGCGGTCAGGAAGTCCGAGACAGAAAGGAACCTGTCCGAATTCCCGATGACGGTCATTAAGGCCATTTGCACGTCCCAGGCGACGGCCCCGAGCAAGCGATCATCTTGGAACGACAGAGGGGCCGGCGCAGCATCTCGCAGCCGATATGCTGCCCGGATCCGCTGGCCCGTCTCCATGGGATTCGCCACGTCAAACAAGATTCGGCCGGCTCGGTCAGCGACCCTTGCCGCCTTCGGCTCCATTTCGTGGCGCAGCAAGACCTGCTCGAGTGCATCAAGACCGGCCCTCAATCGAACGTGCGGCTCAGCCGAGGCCAACCCCGCGCTGTGGAGAAGCAGCGCGCCTCTGATGGAAGTCTTAAATGGAGTGAGTCCACGAGGATCGATCAACGCGCCGACCCGGTCCAAATGGCTTTTATGCAGTTCCGCAAGATATTGCTCTGATATGCGCCAGTAGGCGCTTTCCGGCCTGATCAGGCCTTCCTGACTGTAGAAGTCCGATCCGCTGCGGGTCAGGACTTCATACTTCGGTACGTAGTCCGCGCCCAATAAGGCGGTCGGGCAGAGGCACTCGGCGAACGGAGCGCCGGGGGAGTAGATCCGGAGAAGGTTTACCGCGTCGCGCGCGATCTCCAGACCTTGCTCACTGGCGTAGTCGTGGTCCGCTGAGACGGTAACAACCACGGCGGCAAAACCCAGCACCTTCCTCTCGAGCCGCTCGAAGTAATCGTCCACTGCCGACTTGGCCCTGTCCTCCACGGGTTCCGGCAAGGCTGCTCGAAGCTCGTCCAGGAATGCGCGGTTGATCGGTCGGATCTGGACCGGCCCAAAGTCAAACGCTGTCTCGACCTCCAAATGGGCGATTGGAGCCCAAACCTCAAATGGTTTCACCGCGGTGTCCGCGGCCGATTTCAAAGCTGCGCTAAAGGACTCGTCGGTTTCTTTCCGGCGTTTCTGGCGAGCCCAATTCAAAAACTGCTCTTCGATGAAGTCTGGGCCCAGCCCCGTACGCCCCCAATCTTCGGAGCGCACGAGATCAGCGAGGTCATGGACGCGTCTGTAACTCGCCTGCGTCATCCCCCAGGGGCCGCCCTTCCAATCGAAGACGACGACCGGCCTGCCGCTGGCGTCTTCGCGCCTCATGACGGGATCGCCTACGACGTCTTCCCCGGTGATGACTGGTGCGGGACGTGATCCAGTAAAGCCCGTCGATTTCAGGACCGTCAGCGTCATCTGTTCGATCGTGTCCACGAGCTCCTGAGCTAGGGCGTCAATGCGCCCACTTGTCGACGCGGACAGCCCACCCGCAACTTCCGAGGCCGCCTCTCCGGGGCGCGAAGGCATTGCAGGTGTTTCGGCGTCCAAACGGTGCAGCTCACCCTGAAGCCGCGACAGTTCGGCCAAGTCTTGGGCGTGATGAGCTTCGAGGTCGCAATCGAGCCCGTATTGCAGGGCATTCACGGCAACCAAGTATTCATCGACCAAGGCGTCGATCTCAACGTACTCGCCAACGTCATTCAGGTAGCGTTTGGAATCGGCTGTCCAGCGATCGTACTCGAGTAGCGAGGCGCTGTTTATTCGAATCCCGCTGAAGGTCTGCAGTCCGGCTTCCGGTTTGTTCGGGTCCTGACGCATCTCGAGAAACATCTGAGTGTCAGGGAGGGCCCGATGAACCATGTAGTGTCTAAGATCGTGTACAAATTTTATCGCCGGAGTGCGGGCGATCGTCCCCGTCACAGCTTTGACGAACCTGATCTGAATCTCGGAATCTCGATAGTATTCATTGAGGAACACTCTAGTGTGATCTACCAGAGAGTTCGCCGAGGTCGCAAAGTTGTGGATGTGACGGCTGAGCTCGCGATGAGCCTGCGTTCCTGCTTCTCGATGGGTCTCCCCCATCAGCCGCATGCCCGTTTGAGGATCCTGCACTCGCCGAAGTGCTTCGAGGAGCTCCAAACCATTCATTTGGAGGATATTTAGAGAGAAGCTGCGGGCGTGCGCACGGTTCATGAACGCCAGTCCCGCAGATTCCATCACGGCTCGATAAGCGGCGGCGCGCCTCTCAGCGTGTCCCGAACCTGGGGGCGTCTTCTCACTCATCGTCGGATCAATCCTTAGCCGCTCTTGTCGGGCGCGGATGCCAGCGTCTTCCGCGCTCACGTCCCAGTGTTTCGGAATAGTCTCCAATAGCCCCTGGCGTCGCCTGGCTGCCCACGGCTGCGACATCCCGATCCGGATCTCTGGCGCCACCTATCGTGACTAAGCGCCGGCGCCACCGCCCCCCCGCTGCGAACGGTCTACTTTCGGGCTTGGCGCCAATGTCCGCAACTGGCGCGCTCCGGACGGGCTCGGTCCTTCAGTCTGCTAGTGCCTATCGGCGCTTCTTCCGGGACAGCGTAGCCGCCTTCTTTTTCTCGAACTCGGCCTTCGCCTTCAGTTTCATAGCGGCTCGGTTCGCCACCCGGGCGACTGCGTCTCGGATAGACGACTCCACTGACGTTGGGTGCTCGGCGTTTCTGATGTCGTCTAGCGTTAGGACGTCGTTGGCGAAGCAGTCATCGTAGTCAGGGTGAACGACGCTGATCGTCACGCAGCCATCGCCGAACGTCAGCTTGGTGGGAATGGCCTGCTGCGCGGCTATCGCGTCCAGCCGCTGTTGTTCAGTCTTGTGGTACATGGTCTATTTTGCCCTCTATCTGGGGAGCCGCAGACGCGGAGCGAGATACACGGCTCTTCGAAGCAGCCGCAACCATCAGATCCCCGAGCAGCACGATTGTAGCAATTCAGCCTAGGTCCGCTTTTCGTCGCGGAGCTAAGGGCCGCTTCTGGCGCTAACCCGTCCTTCACTCGTCCAGCAACTGCCCGCAGGTAACCTCCAGCGCCTTGGCCACCTTCTCCACTGTGTCGATGGTGGAGCGCTTGGTGGCCCGCTCGATCTGCGACACGAAGGTGCGATGAAGGCCGGCCCGGTCGGCCAGCTCTTCTTGCGACCAACCTCGCGTCTTTCGGAACGCTTTTACGCGCTCGGCTAGTCGGTGCCTGATCTCCATCGCCAGCAAAGGCCGGCAACGCAGCCTGATGATCTACAGGCTACTCATCTCATTTGGAGTTGACTGGGCTGGGAAGCGATGGCTGGTCAGGAGAGATGACTAGTCTGCAAAGAGACGAAGATGTCCCGCACGGCCGCTGGTGGATCGAGCCGACCGATGTCCGGTACATCAAGCTGGGCCCGGGCGGGGCGTGGGTCGATCGGTGCCTGGGTGAGGGCCTGATCGAGATTGGCCACCATGGCGTATCGCACGATCTCGCCAAGGCGGGAGACTGGGAGGCGGTGCGGGCCCATTTCTTGGCCGAGGGAGCATCGCCGGGAAAGGCCTCCGACTTCACCCGCGAACTGCGCGACTTTTACACTCTGCCTCACACTACCCTGTGGATCACGACGGCCCGTGGGCGGCTCTGGTGGGCCTTTGCCGAGGCTGGGGTCGAGCCTGTCACAGAAGCCGATCGGGGAGGCCGTCTGAGGCGGATCAGGGGTGCCTGGCGGGCGACCGACGCCGACGGGGGCGACCTGGCCCTGGCTAGCCTCTCAACCCGCCTTACGAAGGTCGCGGCCTATCGCCAGACCCTCTGCCGGGTCGAGGCCGAGGATTATCTGGTTCGCCGGATCAATGCCCAGCCGGAACCCTTGGTAGCCGAGGCCATGGCCGCCAAGGAGGTCCTGATCGCCGTGGCGGGTTCGATGATCGCGGGCCTGCACTGGCGGGATTTCGAGCTGCTGACCGACCTGATCTTTGCCTCCGGGGGCTGGCGGCGGGTTTCGGCGGTCGGAGGGTCGGGCCAGGCGGATAGCGATCTGGTTCTGGAGCAGGCCACGACCGGGGAGGTGGCCATGGTCCAGGTGAAGTCGGCGGCGGGGCAGGGCGTCGTGGATGACTATGTCCAGCGCTTCGCGAACGGGCCGTGGGACCGGGGGTTTTTGGTCTGCCACACGCCAAGGGGTGACCTCCGTGCCCCCGCCCTGGATCGGTTCCACCTCTGGCAAGGCGCCACCTTGGCCGAACAGGCGGTCAGAGCCGGTCTGTTCGACTGGCTGATCGCCAGATGCCGATAGGGAGCAGTCCCGCCGGCCCTCGACTTGGCCGCCGAATGGGGCCGTGGTGAAGTCATGACCCTCACGACTCGCGCAGCCCTCAACCTTCAACGCCGACTCTATGATCTGTGGTCTGAGAACCTGCTCGATGCCGTCGAGCTTAGCGAACAGGCCGGACCGTTCGACCGCCTGGACGAGGTGTTGAGCCTCATTCAGGCAGCCGAGGCAGGGGTGCGGGCCGCGATCGCGGCGGCAAAATTGGTTAATTCCGCTTAAACTTTTCGGTCACCTTATCGCGGCAAGTTGTCGATATCGCGCTGGACCGAGACGGCGCTCCCGTATTTCGGCCTCCATCTCGAAGGCCGGTTTGAGAGGAGTCGACTCGTGCCTGTGGAAATGATCGTGCGCATGCGCGCGCCGGATGACTTGAAGCCGTTCAAGCACAATGCGCGAACGCACCCGCCCAAGCAGATTGAGCAAATCGTCGCCTCCATGCGACGCTTTGGCTTCACCAATCCGATCCTGGTGACCGAAGACGGCGAGATCATTGCCGGTCACGGCCGACTGTTGGCGGCGAAGGTGATTGGTTTGGAAGAGGTGCCGACGATCGTCGTCTGCGGCCTGTCGGCCGCAGAGCGCGCAGCCTTGCGTTTGGCCGATAACCGCATTGCGCTGAATGCCAGCTGGGACAAAGAGCTGCTGCAGATTGAGCTACGGAGCGTCGTCATCGAGATGCCCGAGCTTATCGACGTCACCGGCTTCGAGGTGGGCGAAGTCGATGTCATCATGTCTGCGGGAGAAGAGGATCCGGGGGACGAAGAGATCCCTGCTGTTCCGCTAAAGCCCGTTACGCGCACCGGGGACATCTGGGTTGCCGGCCTGCACCGCATTGGCTGTGGTGATGCCAAGGATCGTCCGTTTGTCCGTCAGCTTGTCAACACGGCCGCCAGCGCAGCCTTTATGGACGCTCCGTTCAATGTGAAGGTCAACGGCCACGCCGGAGGCAAGGGCAAGATCAAGCATCGGGAGTTTGCTGAGGCGTCCGGCGAGATGACCCGCGAGGAGTTCGTGGCCTTTCTTGCCGCCACCATCGGCTCTGCGGTTGAGGTGTCGGCACCGGGAGCGGTTCACTTCCTTTGTATGGACCACCATCACCTGGATCAGCTCTTTGAGGCCTGTGCACCGCTGTACGACGCCAGACTCAACCTCTGTGTTTGGAAGAAGAGCAATGCCGGGATGGGGTCGCTCTACCGATCGCACCACGAGCTGATCGCGGTCTATCGGGTGGGTGGCGCAAAGCACCGCAACAATGTGGAGCTGGGAAAGCACGGCCGCAACCGGACCAATGTCTGGGAGTACGCCTCAGTCAACACTTTCGGAGGCAGCCGCCAGTCGGACCTGGCTCTTCACCCGACTGTAAAATCAGTCGCCATGGTTGCCGATGCGATCAAGGATGTCACCCACCGTGGCGATACGGTGCTGGACCTGTTCCTGGGCTCTGGAACGACCCTGATCGCGGCCGAGCGCGTGGGGCGGGTGTTCGCCGGCCTGGACATCGATCCTGGCTACGTCGAGGTCGCTCTGGATCGCTGGACGCAGATGACTGGCCAGCAGCCGCGATTGGAGGCCACGGGGCGGACGCTGGCCGAGGTGCGGGCCGAACGCGGGGAGGGATGATCGATGCCGGTGTATGACGACAAGGATGGCGGCAAGACCCGCCTCAATAAGGATGGCACCCCTGATCGACGCAAGCCGCCCGAGAAGCATCAATTCAAGCGGGGGCAGTCGGGCAATCCGTCAGGGCGGCCAAAGCGGCAGCGCACCTTCAGTGCGGCTACGGCGGACCTGCTCGATCAGACTGTCGTTGTCAGGATGGGCGACAAAAAGGAGCAGATCCCCAAGGCCGATGCGATTGTCCACGCGCTGATTGCAAAGGCAATGACCGGGGATCCGCGAGCAGCACGAACCCTTCGGGATATGCTGCCGCCACCGAACCCCGAGGCCGAGAAGACTCAGCAGGCCAACGAAAAGGCCAGGAAGGAGTTTTTCGAGTTCATTCAAAATCTGCTCGAGCCGCTAAAACCTTTCTACGCGTCCGGAATCTGCGCCCGGGATGATGAATTCAGCGCGACTGTCCCTAAGTGGATCGTAGACGGCTGCCGTGAGCGCCTCTCGGAGGACCGCTCCTCCATTGATCACGGAGAGATGGTCCCCGTATCGTGCCTCCCGCTATCCGGTCGACCTGACTGGTGACTGCACTGGACTTCGATCTCGAACGGAGCGTTAGTCCGACCAAGCCCGCCGGCCACGCGGGCTCTTCTCAGTAGCGGGCCCGCGACGGTGCCCGCCTCATGAGAGGAGAGCCGGATGGCCACGACCAAGAAGATGCCGACCCCCCGCCGACGCAAGGCCGACCCCGAGGCCGCACCGCGCGTCCAGCGCCCTGTTCGCCGCGCTGCCAAGGCGGCTCCAGTCGCCCCTCAGTCACAGACCTCCGCCAAGGCTGCCCCGGCCGGCAAGTTGGGCCTCATCGTCGGCCTGATGCGCCGGCCTGAGGGCGCGACCATTGTCCAGATGAGCGAGGCCACCGACTGGCTGCCACATTCGGTGCGCGGCGCCCTGGCGGGCGCCGTCAAGAAAAAGCACAAGCTGGCAGTGACGTCGGAGAAGACCGAGGTCGGACGCGTCTACCGCATTGCACTGCTGGCGGTCCCGGAGCCGAGCGCCGGATGAACCGCGAAGCCATCAATGCCGAGGTCCGGGCGCTGGAGCGCCTGGACCTCGAAGGCCTGAGGGCGGTGTGGGCTGAGCGCTACGGCCTGCCGGTGCCCAAGCTGCGGTCGCGCGAGCTGCTGGGATTGAGCCTGGCATGGCGCGTTCAGGTCGAAGCCCTCGGCGGGCTGGACGCCGCCACGCGCCGCAAGCTGAAGGACGAAAAGGTGCCGAAGCGGGGCGGGGTGGACGTGCCGGTTGGCACGGTCCTGACGCGGGAGTGGAAAGGCATTCCCCAATCCGTGCGACGGACGCCTGCGGGCTTTGAGTGGAACGGCACGACCTACCGCAGCCTGACTGCGGCGGCTCGGGCCATCTCCGGGGGCACCTGGGGCGGACCTCTCTTCTTCGGCCTGATGGGAGGGCGCGGTGGCCAAGGCTAAACTCCGCTGCGCCATCTACACCCGCAAGTCCTCTGAGGAGGGGCTAGAACAGGAGTTTAACTCACTCCATGCCCAGCGAGAGGCCTGCGAGGCCTACGTCAAGAGCCAGGCGGGAGAGGGATGGATGGCGCTGCCGACCGCCTACGACGATGGTGGGGTGTCTGGCGGTACGATGGATCGCGACGGGCTGCACAAGCTGCTGGGCGACGTAGCTGCCGGCAAGATCGATGTGGTGGTGGTCTACAAGGTCGATCGCCTGACCCGGGCGCTCAATGACTTCGCCCGTATCGTCGAGGTGTTCGACAATCACGGTGTCTCGTTCGTGTCTGTGACCCAAGCGTTCAATACCACGACCTCAATGGGCCGCCTGACCTTGAACGTGCTGTTGTCCTTCGCCCAGTTCGAGCGCGAGGTGACGGGTGAGCGGATCCGCGACAAGATCGCGGCCTCCAAAAAGAAGGGGATGTGGATGGGGGGCTGCCCGCCCCTTGGCTACGATCCGGAAGGCCGCAAGCTCAAGCTGAATGAGCCGGAGGCAGAACTCGTTCGCCACATCTTCCGCCGCTTCCTTGAGCTCAAATCCGTCCCGGCGTTGCGCAAAGAGCTGACAACCGAAGGGCGAGTGTCCAAGCGCTGGACCGCCACGACCGGGACGGTGTTCGGCGGGATGCCATTCGACAACGGCGCCCTGTACCATCTGCTGAAGAACAAGACCTACCTCGGCATGGTTCCTCACAAGGACCAGGCCTATCCCGCCGAGCACCGGCCCATCGTTGACCGCGATACTTTTGAACAGGTCCAGGCTCAGCTCGCCACGCGGGCCAAGCGCGGCCCGACCACCAAAAGGGCAGACAGGCCCGCTGCTTCGCCGCCACTGCTCAATTTAAGGGGCAAGCTATTCGATTGCGACGGCACTGCCATGACACCGATGCACGCTTACGGCCGGCGCGGCGGCGTGCATCGTTACTACGTCTCCAGCAGTGTGCAGCGCGGCAAGAAGGAGCGCCGCCCAGGGGCCATCTTCCGGCTGCCCGCGCTGCCGGTTGAGCGATGGGTAATTGAGACCCTGCATCGCCTTATGCCTGAGGCCGATCCGCAAACGGTTCTGACACGAATAGAAGTGCATGATCAGGCGGTGCAGATTGGCCTCGATGGGCGCACGATCATCTCTGAAGACCGTGAGGTCGCGATCGTCATCGACAAGCTCAATCGTGTGCTCCATTCCGGCGAGACCGCCTCTCTATCGGGCGACTGCATTTGGGTGCATGTACCGCGCCGGCTAAAGTTCCGCGGCGGGCGAGCCTGGCTCGAAGGTGAGCCGCCAAAACGGCCCCGTCTGAGCGGCGTCCTGATCAAGGCGCTGAAGCGCGCGCATCAGGTACTTGACGCGCACGTCGACGAAGCCGGAGCAATACATCAGTCGCCGGTCTCGCCTCATGAGCGCAACCTGGTCCGACTCGCGCTGCTGGCACCCGATGTCCAGCTGGCATTCCTGGAGGGACGGCAAAAGCCGGGGGTGTGCCTCGAAGACCTTCGCTGTCAGGCGATACCTCTATGCTGGGACGATCAACGGGCGGCCTTCGTCGCCTGATACCGCACTCAACTTCCCTGTTCAGACCCTGATAAATTCCCTGCTCAGTCGGCCCGATGTCAGTGGCCGGGCTCGAGAATCCAGGTGCCATAGGCATTTTCGCGCTGTCAGCGCTGACGCTTCCCCATCACGAAGAAATTTCCCCTGATAATTTCCCTGTTAGCAGGGAAACTCATCCGGATCTTTTGGGCACAGAGAATCCGCCGCGCAAAGGGCGGCGAAATCCGGAATCAGGCGCGGAACATGTGCGTGATGGCATGAGTTTGCGGGCGGGAATGCCCGCCGCCACGGGGCCGCGGTCTCAGATTCTGTGGGATCGAGATTTCAGGGGAAGGCCGGTGGCGGACAGAGAGGGATTCGAACCCTCGGTACGCTTTCACGTACACACGCTTTCCAAGCGTGCGCGATCGACCACTCCGCCACCTGTCCATTTCCACATCGCGGAAACGCGCGGGCAGTCGACCCGCGAGAGGCGAGGCTGATAGAACAGACTGGCCCTCTCGGCAAGCGGGGGGTGGCACCCCATATGCCTTGTCTCCCTTGTTTTGTTCGAGAACCGCCATGCTGTCGCAAAAGACCCAGATGCCCACGGCCGAGACCGCCCTGCCGGGCCGCGCCGATCCGCTGCCCACCGATGAGACGCACTTCGTCACCGGCAACCCGCTGAAGGGGCCGTACCCGGAGGGGTTCGAGACGGCGGTGTTCGGCATGGGCTGCTTCTGGGGCGTGGAGCGCATCTTCTGGCAACTGCCGGGGGTGTGGGTGACGGCGGTTGGCTATTCGGGCGGGGTGACCCCCAACCCGACCTATGAGGAGACCTGCACCGGGCGCACCGGCCACACCGAAGTGGTCAAGGTGGTGTTCGACCCGACAGTCGCCTCCTACGGCGATCTGCTGAAGGCCTTCTGGGAGAACCACGACCCGACCCAGGGCATGCGCCAGGGCAATGACATCGGCACCACCTATCGCTCGGCCATCTACTATGTGACCGATGACCAGAAGGCCGAGGCGGAACGCTCGCGCGAGGCCTATCAGGCGGCGCTGAGCGAGGCCGGCCGGGGCGAGATCACCACCGAGATCGCGGCACTGGGGCCCTTCTATTATGCCGAGGACTATCACCAGGGATATCTGGCCAAGAACCCGGCGGGCTATTGCGGCATCGGCGGCACCGGCGTGGTCTGCCCGATCGGCGTGGGTGTCGAGGCCTGATCGATGGACCGGGCGGGGATCAGCCGGGTCTGTCTGGCGCTGCCGGCGACGGAGCTGACCCATTCGTTCGGCGAGGATCACGACGTCTACAAGGTCGGCGGCAAGATGTTCGCCATCGTCGGCGGCGAGGGCGCGCTGAGCTTCAAGGTCAGCGACATTGCCTATGAGGTGCTGACCGAGGCCGGACATGCGGCGCCCGCCCCCTATATGGCGCGGGCAAAATGGGTGCAGGTCGAGGATCCTGCCAGCTGGGATGAGGACGAACTGGCCGATCACCTGAAAACCGCCCACACCCTGATCGCGGCGAAGCTGACGCGGAAGGCAAGGACGGAGCTGGGGTTGGGGTAGGGGAGTGGAGTCCTGAATCTCTGACTCCCCTTTCTCCAGTCGGATCGTTCCACATCACCTCTCCGCTTGCGGGGAGGTGGCGCGGCGCGTGAGCGCCGTGACGGAGGGGGCGACGCTGCGGGTGGATGTTGTAAGCGCTCCTGATTTCGGACGGCGGCGCCGCCCCCTCCACCACTTCGTGGTCCCCCTCCCCATCAAGATGGGGGGGTGATGAGCGGAAGCGCCTCTCGCCGCATGCAGCAGAGGTGGAGGGCAGGCGGAGCGCCGGACCTTCGCCCGGATGAGAATAGTTTTTACCGTTTCGACGAAGAGCGACGCTCCGCGCGGGTGGTTTTCCGGAAGCTTGCGTCGGGTGGCGGTGTTATCGCCTTACCGCAGCGCTCCCGGCGGGCGGGCTGAACCTGCGTTCAGTCCCGGAACGACTGAGTATCCCCCTCAGCCCATGCCTCGATCACGCACCCGGAGGCGGCGACCGAGGTGCTCGGACCCTGAGGCCCGACCCCGCTCCATCCGCTCCCGCCGCTTGCAAGGTCGCAGGCCTTACGAGCCCTCCGTGCGACGGGACGGGGGGAGAGTGGCACACCTCTGGACCTGGTCGGGAAGAACGGTGCGGGAAACGGGTGGGGTGTTGTAACCGCTGGGGAATTCGGGGGCGGCCATCCTATCTGTGCCCTTTGACCCGTCATCATCCTCCGACTTGATCGGAGGATCGGTCCGGGCAGGCGATCAGCCGTTGCGGGTGACACCGATCCTCGGGTCAAGCCCGAGGATGACGACGTTTCTGTCTCCTCCCTGACGAAGTTGGGGAGGTGGATCGAATGCGCAGCAGCCGAGACGGAGGGGATCTTGAGGACGAGCGCGCGGCCCAGAACCCCTCCACCGCTCCGCGGTCCCCTCCCCATCAAGATGGGGAGGAGACGGACGAGGCGCGCGGCCCGACTATCCGGACCGCCGGATCAGGAGCCTGCGGGTGCCCGGATCGATTGGGCATAGGCCTGTGCCGACCCGAAACTCCGGCCGTTCGGCATCTGCCCATCGCAGACGGCGTTGGCCGCCACGAGCGTCCCTGCCTCTTCGCTGATCGGTGCGGTTTCCGTTGGCCCGTCAACCTCCTGAACCAGGCTGCCGTCGAGAGCAAAGAAGGTGGCCCGGTCGGCGTGGAGGGTCAGCGCCACACAGTCGAACACCACGTCGAGTACCATATATCCGGGCAATCCCGCCGGGTCGATCGAGACGCCGACGCTGCGGGCCGTGCGGGCGGTCCGCGGGCCGCTGATGCTGTTGATATCCAGGGCGACATGAAAGTCGCCACTGTCATCAACCTGCCGCCAATCCGCGGGCTCCTGAAGGGCGCCAAGGCTGGCCGCAAGGGCGATGATGGCGATGATGTTGAACATTTTGGATTTTCCTTGGGGATCAGAGCGGGCTTGGCAGCCGGGGTCTCAGTCCTTCGCCCTCTGCGCTTCGATCCAGCGGTCCATGTGGGCGTCGAGGAGGGCGAGGGGCAGGGGGCCGGGGACGAGGAGGGCATCGTGGAAGGCGCGAACGTCGAAATCTTCGCCCAGGGCCGCCTCGGCGCGGGTGCGGATCTGGCGCAGGCGGATCTCGCCGATCTTGTAGGCCGTGGCCTGACCGGGCCAGCCGACATAGCGCTGCAGTTCGGTCTCGATATTGTGGGGGGCGAGCGCCGAATTGTCTGTGAAACAGGCGCGGGCCTGTTCGACGGACCAGCCCATCCAGTGCATGCCGGTGTCGGCCACGAGCCGGCAGGCGCGCCACATCTCATAGCTGAGGCGGCCGAAGCGCTCGTAGGGGGTGCGGTAAAAGCCCATCTCCTCGCCGAGGAATTCGGCATAGAGGCCCCAGCCTTCGGTGAAGGCGGTGACATTGGCGTCGCGCCGGAAATAGGGCTGGTCGGCGGCTTCCTGTTGCAGGGCAATCTGCAGATGGTGGCCGGGCACGGCCTCGTGCAGGGTCAGGGCCGGGAGCTCATAGAGCGGGCGCTGATCCAGCTTTGAGGTGTTGACCATATAGCCGCCGGCGATGCCGTTCCGCATGGAGCCGGAGAAGTAGCGACCGGTGGTGTAGTTGGCCTCGATCTCGGCGGGCACGGGCCGGACGCCGTAAGGCAGACGCGGCAGGGTACCGAACAGGGCGGGCAGGCCGTCGTCAGCCCGCTTGGACATTTCCGACGCCTTTTCCAGCAGCTCCTCGCGGGTGGAGGCATAGAATTGCGGGTCGGTGCGCAGGAAGGTCAGGAAGCCGGGGAAGTCGCCGGTCCAGCCAGCGGCGCGCATCTCGATCTCCATGCGGGCCCGGATGCGGGCGACCTCGTCGAGACCGATCTGGTGGACCTGATCGGGGGTCAGATCGGTGGTGGTGTAGCCGCGCACCAGCCAGGCATAGATGTCGCGGCCGCCCGGGCGGTGGACGAGGCCGGGGGTTTCGGGTGCGACCGGCAGATAGTCGTCCTTGAGGAAGTCCCGCCAGGCCAGACGACGCGGCTGGATGTGGTTGCGGACGATGGCCTCGGCCCGGGCCTGATACGCGCGGCGCTCGGCCTCGGGGAGAGAGGCCGGAAGGTTGGCGGTCGGACGCAGGAGCGGATCGGTGGTGGCGGTCAGGGCGGCGTCGGTTTCGGCCAGCAGCAGGGCGCTTTCGACCACCGAGCGCGACTGGAGCAGGCCGGTGTCGAGGCCGCGCCGGGCATTGGCGAGGGTGGCGTCGAACAGGGGGCCCATATTCTCCAGCCGGGTCAGCCAGGCCTCGACATCGTCGCGATCGGTCAGTCGGGCAGAACCGGCGATATAGGCCGCCGACTGGCCAAAGCCGCCCTCGGAGTTGAAGGCCATCCGCGAGACATCGAGGTCGATACCCTCGATGGCGCGGGTGATCAGCCAGGTGGCAAAGGCGTGGTTCTGGGCCTCGGCCGGGCTGAGGGCGGCGACGTCGATGGCGGCCAGCCGGTCGGACAGCGCGACCAGTTCGGGCCGGCGGGCCAGTTCGCCCTGACGCGAGAGGTCGGGCAGGCGGGATTTGGCCGCCTCGTCGCCTTCCTGCGCGGCGCCGAAGGGGTCGTGGCGTTTGAGGAAGGCCTCGTAGTCGGTGAGGACGGCGGCCAGAGCTTCACCAGAGGACTGGGTCTGGCTGGCGGCGGGAGCCTGGGCCGTGGCGGCGCGGGAGGCCGGGTCGGCTGCGGGTGTCGCGCAGGCGGAGAGGCCGATCATGAGCCCCGCAAGCGCCGTGGCGAGAGCCGGTCTGTTCATTGGTCTTTCCCCCGGAAGTCGAGGGAGCAGTCGAGACCAGGGGGACGGTCCCGTCAAGCGGAGGCTCAGCCGCAGTAGGCGAAGAAGCGCTCGATGCTGTCGGTGGAGGCGGGATGGGCCACCATCAGGACGCGGCCCTCGGCATCGTGAAGACCCAGCCAGCCCAGCCTGCGAAACCGCTGGAACACCGCCGGCGTGGTCGGGGCTTCGGCCAGCACCTCGCCATGCTCGAACAGTTCGGAGGGCTCGATCTGGCCGGTGAAGCGCTCGGTCTCGCCGCCGGACTCGAGGTAGATGACCGGTTGGCCGTCGGCGTCGGCGGGACGAAACAGGTCGAGGCGGCCGCTGTCTTTGGCGCAGGCGAGGGACAGCCAGACGTCGTCGCTTTCGGCCCGGCCATAGGCGAGCGAGGCCTGATCGTCCTCGACATATAAGGCCCAGTCGTGGTCGGCGATGGGCTGGGGGGCGGAGTCGGGGGTGCCAGCCGGGCTGAGGGCCGAGGGCGCGGGGTCCGTCGATGCGCAGGCCCCGAGCGTCAGAAGCGCAACGACGAGCGGCAGAGTGGTGGCGCGCATGATGTCCCCCGAGCCGTCCGGCTCAATCCGCGCAGATTTCCGCGAAACGGCGCAGCTTTGCAAGGTGGGGACGCGAGACCGTGATTGTGCGGGTCTGGTCGCCGGCCACGACCTCAAGCGATCCGGTGGCCGTGAAGTTGGCGACGGCCGGGTGATCCGTGCGGAGGGTGAGCGAGAAGGGGTCCGAGCCTTCGCCCGCCGCCATCTGGGCCGTGCCGCTGGCGTCGCCGGAGCGGAAGCTGGCAAAGCCCTCGCGCGCCGGGAGATCGTAGAAGCTAACAACCACCCGGCCGGAGCCGGGAGCGCAGGCGAGAGTGGTGGTCAGGCGGTCGGTATCCGGGATTTCGCGGGCGAGGACGGTCTCGCGCGTGTCCTCATAGAGGGACCAGACCCAGCCATCCGCTTGGGGCAGGCCCGTGTGCAGGGCCAATATCGCAGCCAGCGTGAAAATCATGGTGTCCCTCTCCCGAACGGAGAAGAGATGATCAGGCCGGGGCCGATCCGCAAGAGGCGAAGAAGGCTTTCACGGCTTCCTGATCGGTCGCGTCCGAGCCGATGGCCACTGTGCCCTGATCGCTGACGACCGTCATCTTGCCCGTGGCGGCGAGGTCCGCCAGGGCGGCGTCGTGCCGGGCGATCTCGGATTCGTGCAGGATGCCGCCGGTCATGGGATCCTGATAGGAGGTGCGGGCGGTGGCGGTGTCCGCCTCAGCGCGCACCGAGCCCAGCGCCGAAATCTTGTCCTGACCGGATTCGCAGGTCAGCATCAGCACCAGCTGATCCGAGTTGGCGACGCCATAGGCCAGTTTGGCGGTGTCACCTTCGGTGTGGAAATGCCAGTCCATGGCGGGCGCGGCGGGAGCTTCCTCGACCGGGGTCTCCGCGACGAGCATGATCGGCATCGCCGCAACGCCGTCTTCGGCGGTGTAGCTCTGGGCGGCGTGGGCGACCAGGCCCAGGGCGGCGACGGCGGGGATGAGACTCTTGAACATGCGAACACCTCTGTTGCGAGGAGAACGCCGTCGTCCGTTAACGGTTCACGGCCAAGCTTTGACCCCCGGCAGAAATTGCCGGGGGTGAGCGTTGGGATGTGGGGGCGAGGCTCAGAAGGGGCTGAAGCGCTCGACCAGCGACTGGGCCGCGGGGGTGGCCTGCATGCGGCTGATGTCGCCCCGGCCGCCGTACGAGATCCGGGCCTCGGCGATCTGGGTGTGGTCGATGCTGTTGGCCGAGGAAATGTCCTGGGGGCGGACGATGCCGGCGACGGTCAGCTCGCGCACTTCGCGGTTGGTGCGGACCTCCTGGCGGCCCTGAATGATCAGATTGCCGTTAGGCAGGACGTCGGTGACGACGGCCGCGATGGTCAGGCTGACCCGCTCGGAGCGGTTGACGCTGCCGGAGCCGGAGGCATTCGCCTGGCCCTGGACGCCGACCATATTGGCGGGGTCGAACCCGCCGGGGAAGGCCTGACCGATGCTGTTCTCGAGCCCGAAAAAGTTGGTCACGCCGCCCGAGGCATCGTTGGTGCGGGACCGCTCGGTCGAGTTCTGGGTCTGGGCGCGGTCATCGATGTCGATGCGGACCGTGACGATGTCGCCGACATAGCGGGCGCGCTGGTCACCAAAGAAGGTGCGGGCGCCGGTGCGCCACAGGCTGTTGGCGCTGGCGGAACGGGATTCTGGGGCCGGCAGATACTGCTGCTGCACGGGAACGAGGGCCGCCGGATAGCCGATCGGGGCCAGTTCGGGGCCGCGCACCGCCTCGATCGCGGTCGAGCAGGCGCCCAGCGACAGGGCAGAGAGGGCGGTCAGGGTGAGGGCGATACGCATGGGAATCCTCTCAGCGGGACTGGGCACGGAAGGTACGGGCGGCGGGGCCGACCATGGCCTGACCGGGGGCGGTGGCGATGGCCTCGATGGTGCGGCCGGACTGCAGGTTCAGGATCGGCACGGGCTCGCCGATGGCGGCATCGCGGGTGGCGCGGCCGGTGATGGTCAGGGTCAGGCCCTGATCGACATAGGCGACCTGGACCATGTCATTGCGGGCGATGACCTGGGGCTGGGCGAGGTCGCGGCCGAGCACGGGGGTGCCGGAGCGCAGGGCCCGGCGCGCCGACAGGCCGATAACCTCCTCGGCGTCGGCCGGGCCGCCGACGGGGGCGCGGTGGGCCTGAACCTCGGTCCAGGCGAGGTCCTCGGGGCGGATGATGTCCCCGGCGGCGAGGCTGCGGGTCCAGGTCAGGACCTCGACGGTCTCGCCGGGGCGGGCGGCGGCAGGGGTGGCTGACGCGGCGGTCGGGGCGGCGCTGCCCTGACGGACGACCACGCGACGCAGGCCGCGCGGGTTTGCCCAGACCAGACCGGCCTGATGGGCACGCGACTGGACCATGCCGGCATCGAGCACGACCGTGGGGCCGGCGCGGCGGGCAATGACGATGTCGGCGGCGGCGCCTGCGCCCTCGAACAGCTCGCCGAGCGTGACCTGACCGTCGTCGTCGACCGGATTGTCGCGCAGGGTGACCGGCGCCGTGGCCAGCGCCGCCGAAGCAGCAGAGGCGAGGCAGACGCCAAGCGCAAGGCGGCGGATGAGGCGGGCCATCAGCCCTTCACCTGGGCCGAGACCGACATCATTTCGTCGGCGGTCGAGATGACCTTGGAGTTCATTTCATAGGCGCGCTGGGCAATGATCAGGGCGCTGATTTCGGAGACGGCATCAACGTTCGAGGATTCGGTATAGCCCTGCAGCAGCTGGCCGAAGCCGGGCTCACCCGGAGCGCCCGGCGTGGCGGGCCCGGAAGCGGCGGTTTCCAGCAGCAGGTTGTCGCCGATGGCCTCGAGGCCGGCTTCGTTGAAGAAGGTGGCGATCTCGATCTGGCCGACGACGGTCGGTTCGGTCTGGCCGGCCTGGATGATCTGGACCTCACCCGCCTTGGAGATGAAGACGTCGATGGCGTCCTGGGGGACGCTGATCGCTGGCTCGACGGGATAGCCGTCGTCGGTGACGACCTGGCCCTCGCCATTGACCGAGAAGTTGCCGGCGCGGGTGTAGGCGGTCTCGCCCGAGGGCATGGTGATCTGGAAGTAGCCCTTGCCGTCGATGGCCAGGTCCAGCCGGTTGCCGGTCTGGGTCGGGGTGCCCTGTTCGGTGATGCGATAGACGCTGCCGGCCTTCACACCGGCACCGATCTGGATGCCGGTCGGAACCACCGTGCCCTGGGCCGAGGAGCTGCCGCCCATCCGCTCGACGTTCTGGTACAGCAGGTCCTGAAACTCGGCCCGCTGACGCTTGAAGCCGACCGTGTTCATGTTGGCGATGTTGTTGGAGATGACCTCGACGTTCAGCTGCTGGGCCGACATGCCGGAAGCGGCGGTGCGTAGCGCTCTCATGGGATTGCTCTCCTTGAGGGGGAAGGGGGAAGGGGACGGGTCGGCATCAGCCCACGCGTCCCAGCCGCTCGACGGACTTGCGGCTCAGTTCGTTGCTCTGTTCGATCATTTTCGAGATGCGCTCATAGCTGCGGCTGATCTCGATCAGATTGGTGATTTCGAGGATGGGATTGACGTTGGAGCCCTCCAGCATCCCCTGATGGATGCGGGCGTCGGGGGCGTCCATCGGCTGGGCGTTCGAGGTGTTGCGGTACAGGCCGTCACCGGCCTTCTCGAGCACCGACAGGGTATCGAAGCGCACCACCGTCAACCGGCCGACGATCTGGCCGTCCTGGCTGATGGTGCCATCGCCAGCGACCTGGGGGGCGCCGCGGGCCGGATCGAGCAGGATTTCGCCGCCGTCGCCCAGCACCGGCAGTCCGGCGGCGGTGACCAGCAGGCCCTCGGGGCTGATGGTGAAGGCGCCGTCGCGGGTGTAGGCCTCGGCGTCCCCGTCCTGGACGGTGAAGAAGGCGCCCTCGCCCTCGATGGCGAAGTCCAGGGTGCGGCTGGTCTGCGACAGGGCGCCCTGGCCGAAGTCGCGACCGACCCCCCGGTCCAGAACGAAGCTGACCCCCGGGCGCACGGCGTCGTTGCGGGCGCCCTGGCCGACCTCGGTGCCGACCATCAACTGCTCGACCTTGAAGCCGGTGGTGTTCGCATTGGCGATGTTGTTGGCCACGATGTCGAGCTCGCGGCGCAGCGTCATCTGGCGGGACAATCCGATGTAGGCGACGTTTTCCAAGACGAAACTCCTTCGCTCACAGCGTCGCAAAGGTCGTGCCAAGAAGGTTAACGCAGAAAATACAATGAGATGACTAGTTCTGCGCCTCTGCTACCCGGCAGGAAATGCCGGTTCTAAACGCCCCGTTAACCAAAACCCGCTTCTGTAGGCGGGTCAGAGTGGGGCCATAGCGCATGCTGAAATTTGGCAAGAAGAAAAAGGCCGAGGGGACGGACGTCGCCGTGGCAGAAGGCGCCGGCGGTGACGGCGAGGGCGAAGCGCCTCCCGCCAAGAAGAAGCTGCCGCTGCTGTTCATCATCATTCCCGCCGCCCTGCTGGTGCTGGGGGGCGGGGGCGCGGGTGCCTTCTTCATGCTGTCGCCCAAACCAGCCGCAGCCGAGGGCGCTGACGGGCATGAGGCGCCCAAGGACGACGGCCACGGCGACAAGAAGAAGGCCGACAAGGGTGGGGGTCACGGCGGCGGCGGCGAGGAGCTGGACCCCGCGCTGGGCAAGATCACCGAGGGGCCGGACGGTGTGACCTTCTATACCCTGCCCGACATGGTGGTGAACATTCAGACGGCCGATGGCCGGCCCGCCTATCTCAAGCTGCGGCTGACGCTGGAGCTTGAGGACGCACATCTGGCCGATCAGTTGATGGCCGAAATGCCCCGCTTGCAGGACATGTTCCAGGGGTTCCTGCGTGAGCTGCGCACCGAGGACCTGAACGGCTCGGCCGGCAATTTTCAGCTGCGGGCGGAAATTCTGCGTCGGGTCAATCTGATCCTGGCGCCCGGCAAGGCGGAAGCCGTGCTGATCGAAGAAATGCTGGTGAACTAGGATGAGCGAGGCCGCGCTCGCCGATACCGAGGACGATCCGTTCGGTGCCACCGACGGCGGGGACGGCCGTGCCGGCCTGATGCCGGAACGGGTGCTGAACCAGGAAGAGATCGACAGCCTGCTCGGCTTTGACATGAGCGGCGACGATGAGGAGCGCTCGGGCATCCGGGCGATCATCAACTCGGCGCTGGTCAGCTACGAGCGCCTGCCGATGCTGGAGATCGTCTTCGACCGCCTGGTGCGGCTGATGACGACCTCGCTGCGCAACTTCACCAGCGACAATGTCGAGGTCAGCCTCGACAACATCTCGTCGATCCGCTTCGGGGACTATCTGAACTCGATCCCGCTGCCGGCCATCCTGGCGGTGTTCCGGGCCGAGGAACTGGACAACTACGGCCTGCTGACGGTCGACTCCAATCTGATCTATTCGATCGTCGATGTGCTGCTGGGCGGACGGCGCGGCACGGCGGCGCTCAGGATCGAGGGGCGGCCCTATACGACCATCGAACGGGTGCTGGTGCAGCGCATGGTCGAGGTGGTGCTGAATGATGCCAGGGCCGCGTTCGAGCCGCTGACGCCGGTGCATTTCAACCTGGATCGACTGGAGACCAATCCGCGCTTTGCCGCCATCGCGCGGCCGGCCAATGCGGCCATTCTGGTCAAGTTGCGCATCGATATGGAAGACCGCGGCGGGCGGATCGAGCTGCTGCTGCCGTACGGGACGCTGGAGCCGATCCGCAAGATGCTGCTGCAGCAGTTCATGGGTGAGAAGTTCGGCCGCGACAACATCTGGGAAGGCCACCTGGCCACCGAGCTGTGGACCACCGACACCGAGGTCCGGGCGGTGCTGGACGAACAGCAGGTGCCGCTATCGCAGGTGCTGAACCTGAAGGTCGGCGACACCCTGATGCTGAACGCCACGCCCAACTCCGAAATCTCGATCCGCAGCGGCACCATCCCGCTGACGACGGGGCGGATGGGACGCAAGGGGCAGAATATCGCCGTGAGGGTCGAGGCTCCGGTTCGGGTGGAGGTCGCGCAGCGTCTGGCCAAACAAAAGGACCTGTCATGATCGGAACAGTTCTGGATGCCATACTGATGCTGCTGCTGGTCAGCGCCATCGCCTATGGCGTGCGGCTGGATCGTCGCCTGAAGGCGGTCCGCGAGGGACAGGCCGCATTTGCCGGCGCCATCGCAGAGCTGAACAGCGCTGCGGGCCGGGCGGAGTCGGCGCTGAAGACCCTGCGTGAGGCGGGGCAGGAAACCGATCTGCTGCACGACCGCATCGTCAAGGCGCGGGCGCTGAAGCAGGAGCTGGAGGCGCTGACCGCGCGCGAGGGCCGCGAGGTCAGGGCCGCGGTCGCTGCGGCACCTGTGGTCGAGCCGAAGCTGCGCATGGCTCCGCGCGCGGATCCGGCGACCGACCTCTATGGCAAGCTGGAGAGTCTGGCGGTCGCTCCCGATGTGCCGGGAGAAGCCGCCGAGCGGTTCGCCCCGGTGCTGCAGGCGCTGGCCGCTAACCACGCTGCGAAACAAAGCCTGAACCGCGCCCGCCGTAGTCTGGACGAAGACCTGTTTGCTGCCTGATCCCGTTTCTGCGCTCGCTGAAAGCCCCTGATGTCCAAGCTGCCCCGCCTTCTGCCCCTCGTTGCCATCGCCATCGGCGGGGTGATTGCCGTGCGCGCCGCCGGAACCGTGCCGGGCATGTTTCAGGGCGCCGTCGCCTGGGCCGAGGAGGCTGTGCCCGCCGAAGGGCCGCAGACTCCCACGCCGCCGGTCGCCGGTGTCTGTACCCTGACCGACGAACAGCTGGCGGATCAGGCGGGGATTTCGCCGGCCGAGCTGCGGGTCATCCAGTCGCTGTCCGGGCGCCGGGTCGAGCTGGACGCGCGCGAGGAAGAGATGGCGACCATGCTGCCGCTGCTGATCGCGGCCGAGCAGAAGATCGACGCCCGGATCGCCGAGCTGAATGCCGTCAAGAGCGAGGTCGAGGGCATGCTGGGCCAGCTGGACGAAAAGGAACAGGCCGAGGTCGACCGGCTGGTGCAGGTCTATTCCGCCATGCGCCCGCGCGATGCTGCGGCGGTGTTCGTGACCCTCGACGACGATGTCCGCCTGCCGGTGGCGGCCGCCATGCGACCCCGGGCGCTCGCTGCCATTCTGGCGCAGATGCCGCCGGAGGAGGCCCGCGAACTGACCGAGAAGCTGGCCGGGATGAACACGCGTCCGGATCTGGAAGCGCGCGCTGCGGCCGCGACGCGGGATGCGCCGACGCCGGCGACGACACCTGCGGCCACGCCCGCCGCGACCCCGACGACGCCTCCGGCCACGACGCGCGCACAGCCCGCCCGTCAGCCGGCGCGCCAGACACCGCGGCCGACGCCGCCCGCGCGCCAGGCCCCGCCGCCCGCTGCGGAAACGCCCGCTCCCGAGCGCGCGGCGGCCGCCGATGATGCCCCGGCGCGGGGTCCGGCCCGCCAGACGGTACAGTAGGCGTCCCCTTGCCTTGACGGGCTGAGGCTCTAAGAGGGCGATCCTGTTTTTGTTTCCGCCCGAGGACCCCTCATGTCCGATACCCCACCCGATCGCCTGTGCGTCGATCCCGACAGCAAATTCCACGATGAGGCCGTGCTGGCGCGGGGCGTCGGCATCCGCTTCAAGGGCGAGGAAAAGACCAATGTCGAGGAATATTGCGTGTCCGAAGGCTGGGTGCGTCTGGCCGTCGGCAACCGCGTGGACCGGCGCGGCAAGGCCCTGACCGTCAAGCTGCAGGGACCGGTCGAGCCCTATTTCCAGGACGTCGAATAGCGCCCGGTCGATCAGGCTTTGCGCCCCGCCCCTGAGCCGCTAGGACTGCGGCTCCGGTATTCGGGGGAGATGACGATGCGGCTTGCAGCAACAGCTTTGGCGGGGGCGCTGGGATTGATGGCGCCCCTGATGATTCTGGGCGTGTCGTCGGTCGCGACGGCCCAGAGTGCCGAGGACATCCGGATCGCCGAGCAGCTGCGCGATCGCGCCCTTGAGGGCAGCGGCGCATGGGAGATCGTCGAGGAGCTGACGACCCGGTTCGGACCGCGTCCGGCGGGCTCGGCCTCGGAACAGGCGTCGGCGCAGTGGGGCGCCGAGCTGATGACCGGCATGGGCTTTGCCAATGTCGAGATCGAATCCTTTCCGCTGAAGCTGTGGGAGCGGGGCGAGACGCGGGTCGAGATCCTGACCCCCTTTCCCCAGCCGCTGGTCGCGACCGCGCTCGGCGGAACCGTGTCGACGCCGCCGGGCGGCATCGAGGCCGAGGCGGTGATCTTCGAGACCTATCAGGAGCTGCTGGACCAGCCCGAGGGCTCGCTGACCGGCAAGATCGTGGTGGTTCTGCAAGATACGGTGCCGGCCCAGGACGGCCGCGGCTATGGCACCAGTTCGCCCATCCGGGGGCAGGGGCCGTTCGAGGCGGCCAGCCGGGGGGCGGTCGGCTATGTGCTGCGCTCGCTGGGCACCCATGACCACCGCTTTGCCCATACGGGCGCGACCCGGGTCGGCGAGGGCCAGATCCCGGCCTTTGCCATCAGCCCGCCGGACGCCGACCAGCTGCGCCGCGCGCAACGCCTGAGCGATGAGCCGATCCGCATGCGGCTGGTGTCGGGCGCGGGCTTTGTCGCCGATAGCCATTCGCAGAATGTCGTGGCCGAGGTCGTCGGCTGGGAGTTTCCCGATCAGGTGATCGTCATCGGCGGCCATCTGGACAGCTGGGACCTGGGCACAGGCGCGATCGACGACGGGGCGGGCGTCGCCATCACCACGGCGGCGCTGAAGCTGATCGAGGATCTGCCGGTGCAGCCGCGGCGTACGATCCGCGTGGTCTGGTGGGGCTCGGAAGAGGTCAGCCAGCCGCCGCCCTCGCAGGGTCTGGCCGGGGCGCGCTTCTATGCCGGGCGCCGGGCCGGGGAGCTGGAGATGCATGTCGCCGCCAGCGAGAGCGATTTCGGTGCCGACCGGATCTACAGCCTGGCTCTGCCGGCGGGCGCGGGCGACAGCGACCTGCGCCGCGCGGCGATGCGGGTGCTGACCCCGCTGGGCATTCTGTTCGACGGCGCGCCGGCGACCGGGGGCGGCCCCGACACCACGCCGCTGGTGCAGGCCGGGGTGCCCGCCTTTCGCCTGAACCAGCAAGGCATGGACTATTTCGACTGGCACCACACGGCCGACGATGTGCTGGACCGGATCGATCCCGAGGCGCTGGACCAGAATGTCGCGGCCTGGGCCGCCTTCCTGTGGCTGCTGGCCAACTCCGACATCGACTTCCGGGCCTTACGGGCGGCGCAATAGGCCCTCTGGCGAGCGTGGCGAAACTGGTAGACGCAAGCGACTTAAAATCGCTCGACTTCGGTCATGCGGGTTCGACCCCCGCCGCTCGCACCATCTCTGCTCAGCGCTTCTTGCCCAGCTCGGCGGCGATGTCCTTGATGTTGCGGCCAGCCTTGCGGTGGGCGGCGGTCAGCTGGTCGCGGGTGACGCCCCAGCGCTTCATCCAGTGTTCCATCGCCTGACGCTCGGACAGGTCCAGCCGGTCCTTGTCGATGAAGCCGCGCTTGTCCTTGAGGCCCGCCATGGTCGTCTCCGTTGCTGCGCCTGAGGTAGCGCGAAACGGGCCGGGATGCGACCGAAGGGCGTAACTTCGTGTTTCGCGCAAAGAACCGCCCTTAACCCGACGCGCTTTCGTGGGCACAAGGGGGAAATCCCCTCCGTTCGCATGGATATTCGATGAAGAGAGCCCGACACGCCCGGATCGTCGCGACCCTGGGACCGGCCAGCCGGTCGCCCGGCATGGTCAAGACCCTGGCCCAGGCCGGGGTAGACGTATTCCGCCTGAACTTCAGCCACGGCTCGCACGACGACCACGCGGCGGCGCTGAAGGCGGTGCGCGGGGCCGAGCTGGCGTTGAAGCGGCCGCTGGGCGTGCTGGCCGACCTGCAAGGCCCCAAGCTGCGACTGGGCCGATTCCGGGACGTCGAGATCGACATCAAACCGGGGCACAGGATGCGCTTCGACCTGGACCCCGAGCCCGGCGACGAGAGCCGGGTTCAGATGCCGCATCCGGAGATCTTCAAGGCCCTGCGCGAGGGCATGCTGCTGTTGCTGGACGACGGGCGGGTGCGGCTGCGGGTGGGCAAGCGATCGGACGATTGGGCCGATGTGACGGTCGAGAGCGGCTCGAAGCTGTCGGACCGCAAGGGGGTGGCGGTGCCCGAGGCCGTCATTCCGGTGTCGGCCCTGACGCCCAAGGACCGCGAGGACCTGGCCTTTGCGCTCAGGATCGGCGTGGACTGGGTGGCGCTGAGCTTTGTGCAGAAGGCCGAGGACATGGCCGAGCTGAAGCGGCTGGTGAACGGCAAGGCGGCCTGTCTGGCCAAGATCGAAAAACCCCAGGCGCTGAATGAGCTGGAGGCCATCCTCGACTATTCCGACGGGGTGATGGTGGCGCGCGGCGATCTGGGCGTGGAGCTGGATCCCGAAGAGGTGCCGGTGGCGCAAAAGGCCATCATCCGCGCCGCCCGCCACAGAGGCGTGCCGGTGATCGTCGCAACCCAGATGCTGGAATCGATGACCAGTGCACCGGCCCCGACCCGGGCCGAGGCCACCGATGTCGCCAATGCCGTCTATGAGGGGGCCGATGCCCTGATGCTGTCGGCCGAGACGGCCTCGGGTGACTATCCGGTCGAGGCGGTGACCATGATGAACCGCATCATGGAGCGGGTCGAACGCGATCCGGTCTGGCCCAGCCTGATGGACGCCGAACACGCCGGCATGGACGACATCGATGCCGATGCCCTGGTTGCGGCGGCGCGCAAGGCTGGCGAGGCCCAGTCGACCGCCTGTATCGTCGTGTTCACGACCCTGGGCGGCACGGCCCGGCGGATGGCGCGCGAGCGGCCGCTGCATACGGTGCTGGCCCTGACACCCAATCCGGACACGGCGCGTCGGCTGGCGCTGGTCTGGGGGCTGGAGCCGCGTCTGGGGCGTCAACCGGAGTCGCTGGAGCAGGTGACCGACGATGCGGTGAATGGGGCCATGGACTATGGGCTGGCCCAGCCGGGTCAGAGGATATTGATCCTGGCCGGGACGCCGTTCGGTGCGCCGGGGGCTGCGAATCTGTTGCGGCTGGCGCATGCTCCGGCGAAGGCGAAACGCGCCCGGAAGACCTGACGGCCCCGAATGATCAAATATATCGGCTCGAAGCGGGCCAATGTTGGCCTGGCAGTTGTAGCGGTCGCTCTGATCGTGCCGGCGTGTGCAACGGCTCCAAGCAGGCCACCGCCCTGTCACGACGGCTGGACCACGGACCGGGCCGGGCGAAAATCTGCGGTTCTAGATACGACCGCATACGATCTCACTGAACTTGGGCCGTTTTTGCCTGCCGGAGCAACACTCAGCTGCGTGCATAGGCTCGGCAATGGTAACATACTGATGGTCTATGTTGATCGGGACGGTACACGCGCCGTCACGGTCGCTGAAGACGGCATGGGCGGGTACACCTACGTCGAGGAAGGGATAATCGTTTAGATGTCCTTGGCTAGGTGGCATCCATCCGGCTCTACCGCACCTCCCCCGCGGACGGGGGAGGAGATGATGGCATGATCAAATATATCGGCTCGAAGCGGGCGTTGCTGGGGCAGGTGACCTCGGCGATCGGCGCGCTGGCGGGGCCGGGGGCTACGGTCTGCGACCTGTTTTCCGGGTCGGCGCGGGTCGGGCATGCGCTGAAGCGGGCGGGCTACCGCGTCTGGTCGAATGACCACAATGCCTATGCCCACACCCTGGCCACCGCCTATGTGCAGGCAGACCGGGAGCGGTGGCTGGACCGGGCGGAGGCGGTGCTGGCCGAGCTGCGCGCGCTGAAGCCCGAGGCGGGCTGGTTCACCCGGGCCTTCTGCGAGGATGCCCGCTATTTCCACCCGGACAATGGGGCGCGGATCGACGCCATGCGCGCGCGGATCGAGACGCTGGATCTGGAGCCGGAACTGAAGGCCATTGCGCTGGTCAGTCTGATGGAGGCGGCCGACCGGGTCGACTCCACGGCGGGGGTGCAGATGGCTTATATGAAGCAGTGGGCCCCGCGCGCGCTCAAGCCGCTGGAGCTGCGGATGCCGGATGTGCTGCCGTCGGTGGGGGCGCTGTGCCGGGCGACGCAAGGCGATGCGGTCGCGATCGCGCCGGAGATCGAGGCCGATCTGGTCTATCTGGACCCGCCCTATAACCAGCATTCCTATCTGGGGAACTACCACTGCTGGGAGAGTCTGGTGCTGTGGGACAAGCCCGAGACCTATGGCATCGCCAACAAGCGGATCGACGTGAAGACGCGAAAAAGCGCCTTCAACAGCCGGCCGGGGATCGGGCCGGCGCTGGCGGCGGTGATCGAGGGGCTGCGCGCGCCCAATCTGGTCGTCTCGTTCAACGACGAGGGCTATCTGGACCGGGAGGCCCTGACCGGCATGTTGTCGGCGCGGGGGCATGTGCAGGTGATCGAGATCGCCCACCCCCGCTATGTCGGGGCGCGCATCGGCATCCATAGTCCGAAGGGCGAGAAGGTCGGCCAGATCGGGCGGCTGAGGAACGTCGAATATCTGTATGTGGTGACGCCGGAACCGGTGGCCCTGCCGCACGCGGCTTGATCTGCGGGAACCGTCGAGGTTTGATGCCGTTTGGTCGTCATGCAGACGATCCATGACATCGAGGCGGGCGAAATGGGCAGCGAGGCCAGATTTGCGGGCCGGGGTCTGGTCCGGTCGGAACGGGCCATTGATGCCTTCCAGACCGTCGCCTGGCGCGCGCCCGAACCCCGCAGGGACCGTTTCGCAGCGGCCAATGTCGCCGACCCTGCAGAGGCCGAGAGGGAAGAGGTCCCGCACTGGATGATTCTGGTCGGCGGCGGCCTGGTGGCGGCCCTGATGGGTGCCCTGCTGGGCGGCGCGATGGCGCTCTAGGCGCTTAGTCTCTCTTCAATCATCAGCCGGATCGGCGCGAAGGATCGCCGATGCTGGGCGCAGGGGCCGAGGCGGTCCAGCGCCTGACGATGCAGCGGCACGCCATAGCCCTTGTGCCGGGCAAAGCCGTAGCCGGGGTGTTTGCTCTCAAGCTCATGCATCAAGCGGTCGCGTGCCGTCTTGGCGAGGATGGAGGCGGCGGCGATGGAGGCGGATTTCGCATCGCCCTTGATAACCGCGACCGAACGACAGCCGACATCCAATGCATGATTGCCGTCGATCAGGGCGAGGGCCGCGCAATGGGCCAGACCCTGAACCGCACGGTGCATAGCCAGTTCGGTGGCGCGCAGGATGTTCAGCCGGTCGATCTCCTCGACCGTCGCAAAGGCCACGGACCAGCACAGGGCGCGCGCCTTGATCTCGGCCTCGGCCGCTTCGCGGGCAGCCTCCGACATCGCCTTGGAGTCGTTCAGGCCCTCTGGCAGATGGTCGGGGTCGAGGATGACGGCGGCCGCGCTGACCGGCCCGGCCCAGGGGCCTCGGCCGGCTTCGTCCACGCCGCAGACGAGGCCGTGGGCGGCCCACTCCTGTTCAAGAGCCAGATCGGGGCGGAGTTGCATCAGGCTGGCCCCCCGGACAGCGGCGCGTGGCGGTGGCAGGTGGCCACGTGGTCATTGACCATGCCGGTCGCCTGCATGAAGGCATAGACGATCACCGGGCCGCAGAATTTGAAGCCCTCGGCCTTCAGCGCCTTGGTCATGGCGAGCGATTGCGGCGTCTGGGTCGGGACCTGGGCCATGCTCGGCCAGTTGTTCTGGATCGGGTCCCCGTCGACGAAGGACCACAGCCAGTCCGACATGTCGCGGCCCTGATCCTGCAGGTTCAGCCAGATGCGGGCGCCCGAAATGGTGGCGTCGATCTTGGCGCCCGAGCGGACGATGCCGGCATCGTTCAGCAGGCGCTGGCGGTCGGCCTCACCATAGCGGGCGACCTTTTCCGGATCGAAGTCGTCAAAGGCGGCGCGGAAGGCCTCGCGCTTTTTCAGGATGGTGATCCACGACAGCCCCGCCTGGAAACCGTCCAGCACCAGCTTTTCCCAGAGGGCGCGCGAGTCGCGCTCGGGCACGCCCCATTCCTGGTCGTGATAGGCGACATAGAGGGGGTCGGTGCCGCACCAGCCACAGCGGCCGGTCGTGTCGGGCACGGGCGAGTCGGTCATGGCTACAGGGTCGCCGGGCTGGTCTCCGGACGCAAGAGTCATGTCCCGTCAGAGGCCGGGGAGCGCGCGGTCTGGCAAGGGGTGAGGGTGACCCGTTTGCCGTTCCTGTTTGCCCTGATCGTTCTTGGCCTCGCCGTCGCATTTGCGGGGGAGGTGCGCGCGCAGGACAGCAAGGCTGTTGTCCATCCGCCCGGCGTGGTCGGGGAACTGGGCCAGACCAATCCCGACGCCCTGATTGCCTGGCAGCTGTGGCTGGCGGAGCTTTACGAGCGCGAGGGCCTGATCGATGAGGCGATCCAGACCTATGAGGCGGCGCTGCTGTCGATCCTGCAGTTTCGGGGGCAGGGGCATGTGTCGATGGCCGACCCCATGGTGCGGGTGGCGCGCCTGACCCGGGACCCGGAGACGCGGGTGCGATGGCTGGGGTCCGCCCTGCGCATCCGTGAGGTGACCTGGGAGGCGGGGGACAGTCGTCTGATCGCGCTGCGGATGGAGCTGGCACGGGCCGAGCAGGGGGCAGAAATCCGCCGTTACCCTCAGACTTGATCCGGGGCGGACTGGACAAGTGCCTGCGGACGCGAAAAAACGATGGCTTCCACCAACGGAGGATATAACCATGCGTATCGCCCTGTTTGCTGCCGCCGCCGCCGCTCTGGCCCTTGCCGCCTGCTCGCAGGAGACCGGTGACAATGCCGCCGAAACCGCAGACGCCGCCGGCGACACCGTAGTCTCGGCCGCCGATGACACCGCCGAGAATGCTGACGCCGTGGCTGACAACACCGCCGCCGCTACCAATGAAGCGGCCGAGGACGTCGACGCCGCCGTCGAGACGCCCGCCGAGTAATCGATCCCTGATCGAGAAGGAGACGCGCCCGGAGTTCGCTTCGGGCGCGTTTTTCGTTTCAGAGGCCCGTCCAGTCCGGACGTCGGACCGTTGCGGGCTTCGCCTCGACCGTCAGGTCCCCGTCAAGCCGGTCGAGGCGGAGGAGGGCCATGACGCGGTTGCCCCGTCCGGACAGGGTATGGCCGGCGCGGCGCTCACCGTTCAGGACTTCGGTGCCCGGCGGGGGCAGGTCGCCGTCGATCTCGAGCGCCAGCATGCGATTGCGAATGGCACCGCGCCGCTTCATGCGCGAGGTGGTTTCCTGCCCGACGAAACAGCCCTTGGAAAAGTCAATGCCGTTCAACAGGTCGAAATTGGCCTCGATCGGATAGATGGTGTCCTGTCCCCCGTCGCGGGCCGGATCGGGAACGCCGAGGTTGAGGCGATGATCGTGCCAGTCCGAGGCCTCGGCCGTCGGGGGCAGGGCAGTGCCGTAGTGGCGATGGCCGAGGGGGGCGAGGCGCGGGTCCGGGGTGCCGGGCGTGTCGGCCGAGGCGGGCCACAGGACCTGGACCGTGCCATCGTCCGGCTGGATCGTGACGTCGGCGCGCAGCCGGTAGAGGCTGAGGCGCTGGATCAGGGCGTCGCGCCGGTCGGCGGCGACGTCGAGCAGCACGCCGTCGCCCTCGCCCAGCAGGAACAGATCGAACAGCAACCGGCCCGGTGGGGACAGCAGGGCGGCGAAGCGCAACTCGCCTGGCTTGAGGCTCAGAACCTCCTGCGTCAGCAGGCCGTTGAGGAAGGTCTTTGCATCCGGGCCGCTGACCCGGACGAGGGCGCGATCAGGGAGGGAGGCGATGCGGGCGGACATGGTCCACAGATAGGGCGGCCACGGCGGCTTGGCGAGGGGGCGACGCCGCTGCCCGACGGCGAGAATCCGTATACGGTAGGCTTATGCTTGCAGCCTTTCCCGTCCTCTATATCGCCGAAGCCGACCCGGGGATGGCGGTGATGGGCTCGGGCGTGCTGGATCATCTGGCCGAAGCCTTGCCGCAGGCGCGGTTCACAGTGGTGGGATCGCCGGCCAGCACGCCGCTGTTTGCCGGGGTGCCGAGGCTGGACCGGACGCTGATCCTGAAGGGCGAGGGGCTGGCGGAGCTGACGGGGCTGTGGAACCAGGTGCGGGGCACGCACTGGGGTCTGGTCGTCGATATGCGCGGCACGAAATTGTCGGGCTGGCTGAGGCGACAGAAGCGGGCGGTGCGCGGTGAAATGCCGGACGGCCTGCATGCCGTCGAGGCGGCGGCGCGGGTGCTGCAGCTGGACGAGGTGCCGGCGCCGCGCCTGCACCCGACGGCGGAGGATACGGAGGCCGCCCAGGCCTTGCTGGGGCCGGGCGAAGGGCCGCTGCTGGCCATCGGGCCCGGGGCGGACTGGATCGGGCGGCTGTGGCCGGCGGAGCGCTATGCCAAGGTCGCGCAGGCCCTGCTGGGCGAGGGCGGGCCGCTGGCGGGCGGGCGGTTGCTGATCGTCGGCGGGCCCGGCGACCGGGATGCGGCCCACACCATCCGGCTGGTGGTGCGGCGCGAGCGGGTGATTGAGGCGCAGGGCAAGCTGTCGCCGCTGGCCACGGTGGCAGCCTTGCAGCGGGCGGACTTCTATCTCGGCGGGGACTCGCTGTGGACCCAGCTGGCAGTGGCGGCGGGGGTGCCGGTGACGGCGCTGTTCGGCCCGTCGGATGAGTCGCTGCGCGGACCGTGGGGTGGCCAGACCCTGAGGGGGCCGCGCAGCTTTGACGAATTCCGCATCATGGACCCGCGTTTCGACCAGGCGCTCCAGCATATGATGGACCTTCCGGCCGAGAGGGTGTTGAAAGCCTGCATGCGGCGCCTGACGACCGACGCCGCCTGATCTGACCGGCAGGAGTATCGCCATGGGCAACAGCTATGACCTGATCGTGCGGGGCGGCGAGGTCGCCAATCATGCGGGGCGGGGCCCGGCCGATGTGGGCGTGCGCGACGGACGGATCGCCTTTGTCGGAGACCTGTCGCAGGCCTCGGCCGGAGAGGTGGTGGACGCTGCGGGCCTGACGGTGCTGCCGGGCGTCATCGACACCCAGGTCCATTTCCGCGAGCCGGGTCTGGAGTGGAAGGAAGACCTCGAGACCGGCAGCCGGGCCGCGGCGCTGGGCGGGGTGACCGCCGTCTTCGAGATGCCGAACACCGAGCCGACCACCACCGACGCCGATGCCATGGCCGACAAGCTGGCGCGGGCGCGCGACCGGATGTGGACGGACCACGCTTTCTACATCGGCGGCACGCATGAGAATGCGGCGTACCTCGATGAGCTGGAGCGGCTGCCGGGCTGCTGCGGGGTCAAGGTGTTCATGGGCGCCTCGACCGGCACCCTGCTGGTCGCCGATGACGACGGGGTGCGCGATATCCTGAAGCGGGTGAACCGACGAGCGACCTTCCACTCCGAGGACGAATACCGGCTGGCCGAGCGGCGCGGTCTTGCAAGGACCGGCGACTGGACCAGCCACCCGGAAGTGCGCGACGTCGAAAGCGCGATCCGCAGCACCCGGCGACTGGTCGGGCTGGCACGGGAATGCGGGGCCCGCATCCATGTGCTGCATGTGACCACCGCCGAGGAGATCAAATTCCTGGCCGGCGCCAAGGATGTGGCGACGGTCGAGGTCACGCCCCAGCATCTGACGCTGGACGGCGACGAGGCCTATGAGCGGCTGAAGGCCCTGGCCCAGATGAACCCGCCGATCCGCAACCGGCCGCACATCGAGGGGCTGTGGCGGGGTATCGCCCAAGGGGTGGTCGATGTGCTGGGCTCGGACCACGCGCCGCATACGCTGGAAGAAAAGGCGCGCCCCTATCCGGCGTCGCCGTCGGGCATGCCGGGGGTGCAGACGCTGGTGCCGGTCATGCTGGACCATGTGGCGAAGGGGCGGATGACGCTGGAGCGGTTCATCGACCTGACCTCGGCCGGGGCGCAGCGCATCTTCAACATCGCCGGCAAGGGCCGGATGGCTGAGGGCTATGACGCCGACCTGACGCTGGTCGACCTGAAGGCGAAGACAGTGCTGAAGCACGAAGACATGGCGACGCGCTCGGGCTGGACCCCGTTCGACGGCATGGAGGTCCAGGGCCTGCCGATGGCGACCATCGTGCGCGGCCGGGTGGTCATGCGCGACGGCGAGCTACAGGGCAGCGCCCACGGCCGCCCGGTGCGGTTCCAGGAGACGCTGGCGCCTAGCGCGGGCTGAGGATGAAGCCGGCGATGTCGGGTACGACGGGCGCGGCCAGCGGCAGGTCCGGATCGGCATAGGTGCGGATGTTGGCGGCGCGTTCGGCCGGGGCGTCTTTCAGCACGTGATTGACGCCGTCCCAGACCACGAGGGTGGCGTCGGGCTGCGCGGCCTTCATCGCATCGGAATCGACCGTCGTGACCTGGATATCGGTGGTGCCCTGGGCGATCAGAACGGGGCCGTCATAGGCGGCGACCAGTTCGCGCGGATCGAAGGCGAACCACGAGATCAGATAGGGCTGGACGGACGGGCGGAACAGGGCCTCGAGGCCCGGGACGGACTCGACCTCGCGCCCGGCCTCGAGCTCGGCCAGGGCGGTGAAGGCCTGCGTCCGCATGGGTTCGGGCAGCTGCGGGCCCAGCTGTTCCTCGAGCACGATTCGGGCGGGGCGGCCGGCGCCGGCCACCAGCACCAGACCGCAGATGGCCGAGGTGTCGCGTTCCGTGGCGGCCAGCGCGACCAGCGCCCCCTCGCTGTGGCCGATCAGCCAGGCGCAGGGCAGGCCGGCATGCTCGGCGGCCTGTTCGGCCCAGCCGATGGCGTCATCGACGAGGTGGGAGAAACGCAGGTCCTGTTCGGCCATGCCGGTGAACAGGCTCTCACCGACGCCGCGCTTGTCGTAGCGGACGGTGGCAATGCCCTGCTCGGCCAGTCCCTCGGCCAGCAGGCGATAGGTGGACGACCGGATGCCCTGGGTGCTGTTGCCGTCACGGTCGGTCGGCCCCGAACCGGCGATGATGACGCCGACCGCGCGGGGCGACTCGGCCGGGGCCAGCCAGGTGCCGTGCAGGGGGCCGACCTCGGTCTGCAGGGTCACGGCTGTGCCGGGATCCTGGGCGGTCAGGGTCAGGGTCAGGGCGGCGGCGGCGATCAGGGCGGACAGCATGGGGTGTCTCCGTCTTGAAGGAACAGGATCAGAAGGGTTGGCGGTCGGGGTCGTTGCGCCAGACGCGCCAGCTTTCGACCGCCGCGAGGATAACAGCGACCAGTACCGCGACGACCACGGCGATGACGCCGAACGGCTGAGGCATGAAGGGCGCGCTGACCAGTCCGAACAGACCGATCAGGAACAGGAGCCGTCCGGCGAGACGGTTTGACCGCTCCCAGGCCAGCTTGCTCTTGAAGGCCCAGGGGGTGCGCACCCCGACGATGGGGTTGGGCCCGACCCGGCCGAGGAAGGCGCCGGTCGCCATCATCAGGGCGCTGATCGCCGCCGTGGGGGCAAGGGTGCCGATCGAGGTGGCGCCCGATAGGCTGAGGGCGGCGGCGAACAGGGAGGCACCGGTGAGCGAGATGAGCGTCACCAGCTGGGCAAAGCGCAGGGCCCGGCTGCGGGCCGGGTCGCCGGCCTTGCGGGCGAAATGGCCGAGTCCGCCGCTGAGGGCGAGGGTGGCCAGGCCGAGCGCCAGGATCAATGCGCCGACGGTCTCGCGCCCGGCCCAGTCGTCAGCGTCGCCGTGGACGTTGAAATGAATGGGCATCAGTCCGGTGGGGCCGGCGAAGAAAATCCAGAGCCCGAGGCCCAGCAGGATGGCCGAGATGCCGAGAGTGGCCACGTCGAGGGCCGAGGCGGGGGCGGATGGGCGGGTATCAGTCACGGTCCTTGTCTCCATCAGACGGGCTGCGGGCCCCGGTGATCGACAGGAGGAAGGCCAGCGCCTCCTCCACAGCGGAAATATCGAGGCGGTAGCGGATGGTGGTGCCGTCGCGCTCGGGGCTGACCAGTCCGGCCTCCTTGAGGGCATTGAGGTGGCCGGTGACAGTCGGCCAGGTCATGTCGAACGCGGCCGCGATATCGCCCGACGCCATGGGACCTTTCCTCAGCATCTCGATGATCCGGCGCCGCACGGGATGCGACAGGGCCTTGAACAGGGTGTTCATGGGATATGCCTAATTAGGAAAAGCCCTAAATGCAAGCGTAAGGCACTGCGACGTCATCCTCGGACTTGATCCGAGGATCGGACGGGCAGTCGTTTTCCTGTGATGCACAGAATGATCGGCCTCGAACGCAACCGGTGGAGGGTTGCACCGATCCTCGGGTCAAGCCCGAGGATGACGGGGGCTGTCAGATCGAGAAGCTGACGCCGCAGCCGCAGCTGGAGGCGGCGTTGGGGTTGCGGATGACGAACTGGGCGCCGGCGAGGTCGTCGACGAAATCGATCACCGAGCCGCTGAGGAAGGGCAGGGAGACGGGATCGACAAGGGCGGTGTGGTCGTCGTTGCGGATGCGGATGTCCTCATCATCGGCGGACCCGACCAGATCAAACCGGTACTGAAAGCCCGAGCATCCGCCGCCATCGACCGCGACCCGCAGCATCAGCGGCGTGCCCCTGGCCTCGGACAGGTGGCGCAGACGGGCCGCAGCAGACGCGGACAGCGTCAGTCCATGGGCCGCAGCGCGGGCGCCGGCGTCGCCGGTGGTCTCGACCCGGAAGTCTGTGGATCGTTCGGTCATACCGCCCTATATGAGGCCGCCACGGGCTACCGCAATGCCTGTCACCCCATCGGGATCAACTCCGCTGACCGATCGTCGCCTCTCCCCCTATGCCCTGGATGCCGCAAACACGCTGGGACGGCGGGTGCCCGAGCCCGCCAGCCGGACGCGCACGGCCTTTGCCCGCGACCGCGACCGCATCATCCATTCGACGGCCTTTCGCCGGCTGAAGGAAAAGACCCAGGTGTTTGTGGCGCATGAGGGCGACCACTATCGCACCCGCCTGACCCACAGTCTGGAAGTGGCCCAGATCGCCCGGTCGCTGGCCCACGCGCTGAGGCTGGACACCGATCTGGCCGAGGCCGTGGCGCTGGCCCATGACCTGGGCCATCCGCCGTTCGGCCATGCCGGCGAAGATGAGCTGCAGGCCTGTATGGAGCCGTGGGGCGGGTTCGATCACAACGTCCAGACGTTTCGCGTGATCACCCGGCTGGAGGAACGCTATCCGGACTTTCTGGGGCTGAACCTGAGCTGGGAGACGCTGGAAGCGGTCATCAAGCACAATGGCCCGGTCGACGGCATGCTGGATCGCCCCTCGTGGAAGCCGGTCGCGGAGTTCTCGAAGGACTGGGACCTGAGGCTGGACAGTTTCGCCTCGCTGGAGGCGCAGATCGCGGCCATCGCCGACGACATTGCCTATAACAACCACGACGTGGACGACGGGGTGCAGGCAGGCCTGTTCACTCTGGAGGACCTGATGGAGGTGCCGCTGATCGGGCCCATCCTGAAGGGCACCCGCGACGACTGGCCCGATCTGGACGCCCGGATGATCCGGCTGGAGGCCGTGCGGCGCATGATCGGCGCCATGATCGAGGACGTGTTGGCCGAGACCGGGCGCCGCCTGAAGGCGGACGGGATCGAAACGGTCGAGGATGTGCGGACGGCGAAACGGATGCTGGTCGCCTTTTCGCCGGACATGCTGGCCGATCTGGGGGCGCTGCGGCGGTTCCTGTTCACGCGCATGTATCGCCACTATCGGGTCAACCGCACGCGCAGCCAGGCGCGGCGCATCCTGTCGGAGATGTTCCAGCTGTTCCTGGCCGAGCCCGACATCCTGCCCCCCGAATGGGCGGAGCGGGCCTCGAGCGGCGATCCGGGCCGGCGGGCACGGGCGGTCTGTGATTACATCGCCGGAATGACCGACCGATATGCGATCGAGGAACACAGAAAGCTGTTCACACTCGATCTGGCGCTGGATCTGTGATTCGAATGCGACCGCCGGGAGCGCTAGGATAGGCGCTCAGCCGCGCGATTCGCGGACGCACATGCATTGAGGCCCCTGATGTCGCACGAAGACCCCTATCGCCAGGATCCGGGCGCCGGTCGTGACCGGGGTGCCTATACGCCGCCCACCGATGAGGAGCTGCCGTTCCGCCGGGGCGGGGGTGGGTATGACGCCCGCCGCAGTGGCGTCGGCGGCCCGCCGGTCACCTTGATCATCAGTGCTGCCGTTCTGCTGCTGCTGATCGTTGTGGTCGTTATCTATTATCGGGCCGGGGCCCGTGGGTCCGAGGATGCGCCGCCGGCCATCGGCACGCCCGTGGGTGAGCTGAAGGTCGAGGCGGCCGAGGATGCCCAGCCGATCGATCCGGCGGCGGGAATCGACGTCTATGACGACGCCGAGCCCCTCGTCACCGCGCCGACCTATGTGCCGCCGCCCGAAGCCATCCAGCCCGATGCCCGCCCCGCCGAGGCGGCGACGCCCGCACCGGCTCCGACCCGGCCTGCCGAGCGGCCGACGGTGGCAGCGGGCGGCAATTCGGCGGTGCAGATCGGTGCCTTTTCGACGCCCGGTCTGGCCGACAGCGAATACGGCCGGGTTGTCGGACGCTACAGCCAGTACACCGAGGGTGCGGTCAAGCGGGTGCAGGAAGTGACGTCGTCCAGCGGCTCGACCCTGTACCGGACGATGATCTCGGGCCTGAGCCGCGAGCAGGCGCAGGGGCTGTGCGATGCCATCAAGGCCTCGGGCGGCGACTGTATTGTACGCTGATCCCCGGTGAGAAGCGCCGCCATATATGGCTGTAGTGGCCATCGCCTGACGCCGGAGGAGCAAGCCTTCTTCGCCGATACCCGCCCGTGGGGCTTCATCCTGTTCCGGCGCAATGTCGACAGCCCGGAGCAGGTGCGGGCCCTGACGGCCGACCTGCGGGATAGCGTCGGCGACCCCGATGCGCCGATCCTGATCGATCAGGAGGGCGGGCGGGTTCAGCGCCTGGGGCCGCCGCACTGGCCGAAATACCCGCCCGGCGACGCCTATCTGAAGGCCGCGCCCGATCTCGCTTCGGCGCGGGAGTTGGTCCGGCTGGGCGCGCGGCTGATGGCCCATGATCTGAGGGAGGTCGGCATCACGATAGACTGCCTGCCCGTTCTGGATGTGCCGGTGGCGGGGGCGCATGACATCATCGGCGACCGGGCCTATGCGACCGATCCCGCAGCCGTGACGGTGCTGGGCCGGGCGGCTGCCGAGGGACTACTGGCGGGCGGGGTTCTGCCCGTGATCAAGCACATTCCGGGCCATGGCCGGGCCTTTGCCGACAGCCATAAGGAACTGCCGACCGTCCACGCGGACCTCGACACCCTGGATGCCTGGGATTTCGCGCCGTTCAAGGCGCTGTCGGACATGCCGATCGCCATGACCGCCCATGTGGTCTTCACCGCCATCGATCCGACGAACCCGGCCACGCAGTCGAAGAAGGCCATCAAGCTGATCCGCAAGCATATCGGCTTCAAGGGCCTGCTGTTGTCGGACGATCTGGTGATGAATGCCCTGTCCGGCACTCTGACCGAGCGGGCCGAGGCGTCGCTGAAGGCCGGGTGCGACCTCGTCGTGCACTGGAACGGCGACATGGATGAAATGCAGCAGGTGGCCGCCGGCGTCGGCAAGCTGAAGGGCAAGGCGGCCCGGCGAGCGGACGCCGCCCTTGCCCGCCTTGTGCAGGCGCCCGAGCCGCTCGATGTGGTGGAGGGTCGCGCGCGATTTGACCGGTTGATGGCGCCCTGGCTGGAGGCGAAGGCCGGGCCGGATGTCGGGGAGGCGCAGGGGTGACACGGCCCTTCCAGCCCAATCTGAACTTTGCCGCAGTCGAGGCGGTCGAGCCGGAGGAGGCGTTTGTCGTCGATCTGGACGGCTATGAGGGGCCGCTACACGTGCTGCTGGCGCTGGCGCGGAACCAGAAGGTCGACCTGCTGACCCTGTCGATCACCCGGCTGGCGGAACAGTATCTGGCCTTTGTGCATGAGGCGCGGCGGCGGAATTTTGCGCTGGCGGCGGACTATCTCGTGATGGCGTCGTGGCTGGCCTATCTGAAGTCGCGCCTTCTGCTGCCGCGCACCGAGGCGACCCCCGATGCCGAGATCCCGGCCGAGGAAATGGCGGCGGCGCTGGCGTTCCGGCTGCGCAAGCTGGAGGCCATGCGCACGGCGGGCGAGGCCCTGATGCGCCAGCCGATCCTGAAGCGCGATGTGTTCACCCGGGGCGATCCCGAAGCGACGGTGATCGTGCCGTCCGACCAGATCGATGCCAGCCTGTATGAGCTGATGACCGCCTATGTGAACCAGCGGCGGCGGGCCGAGCGGCGGGCCTATAATCCCGGCCTCCGGGTCGAGGCGTTTCCGCTGGAGGCGGCGCGCGACTGGCTGCGGGATCGCCTGCCCGGGATGGACGAGTGGACGGCGCTGGACGAGATTGCGCCCCACGCCGAGGCGGTCGATGAGGCCGGCGCGCGCGAGGGACCCAGCCCGGCCAGCTATGTTGCCTCGACCCTGTCGGCCAGTCTGGAACTGGTCAAGGAGGGGGCGCTGGACGTGACCCAGGCCGAGGCCTTTGCCGAGGTTTATCTGCGTCGCCGCGCGCACGGCCAGCCGCTGGAGCTGACGCCATGAGCGACGAGACCGAAGAGAAGAAGGGGCTGGCCTTCCGGCCCGATGACACCGAGATCGAGCGGCGGGTCGAGGCGCTGCTGTTCGCGGCGGCCGGCCCGCTTTCGGCGGCGGATATTGCCAGGCGCCTGCCCGAGGATGCCGATGTGGGCCGGGCCCTGTCGCGGCTGGTCGAGCGGTACCGGGATCGGGGCGTGACGCTTCAGGTCGTGGCCGACCGCTGGAGTTTCCGCACGGCGGCGGACCTCGGCTTCCTGATGACCGAGGAGCGCGAGGAGCCGCGCCGCCTGTCCAAGGCCGCGCTCGAGACCCTGGCTATCGTCGCCTATCACCAGCCGGTCACCCGCGCCGAGATCGAGAGCGTGCGCGGCGTGTCCCTGTCCAAGGGGACGCTGGATCAGCTGCTGGAGATGGGGTTCGTGAGGCTGAGGGGGCGGCGGCGGACGCCGGGCCGACCGGTCACATACGGCACTGCCGACCGGTTCCTGGAGCATTTCGGCCTGGCCAGTCTGAGCGACATGCCGGGCGTGCAGGAGATGAAGGCGGCGGGCCTGCTGGACATGTCCATGCCCAGTGGCTTTGAAGTGCCGGACCCGGGCCGGGCCTCAGACGGTGACGACGATCTGGACCTGCTGGACTCCGAGGACGCCCCCCAGTTCGCGCAGGATTTTGTGGGTGGGGAAGAGAAAGAGTCCTGAACGGCCCCAAGACAGCGAACCGTATTTGCGTAAAATACGCATTTTGTGTAAAATGCTGTGGTTGAGGAGCCATAATGACCGAAGTTGCCGCCACGGAATTCGCCCGAAATTTTGGACGCTATCGTGAGGAGGTTCAACGCGAACCTATCGCGGTCAAGGTGCATGATCGTGTCACGGGCTATTTTGTGTCCGCCCGGGACTTTGATGAGTACCAGCGCTTGAAGGCCATGATGGCGTCCGCTGTGGCGGTTGAAGACCTAGACGCGAACACGATCAGGACGCTTGCCGACGCTCGCATGGATACGCGCCACACATCGCTTGATGAACTGATGGATTGACGAGGTTGACGATTCCCAAGCCAGAGCCGGGCCTGGTGATTTCCTATGCCTACCTCTGGCGACATGAGCACAATCGCGGTCAGGAGGAAGGGCGCAAGAATCGCCCTTGCGTCGTCATTCTGGCTGTCGAGGACCGGCATGCGGCTGTCCGGGTGACGGTTGCCGCCATCACCCATACGTCGCCTCATGCCGACACGCTCGCTCTGGAAGTGCCGGTCAGGGTCAAGCAGCATCTCGGCCTTGATGATGAGCGGTCGTGGATCGTTCTCAATGAGGTCAATCAATTTGACTGGCCCGGATTTGACCTTCGCCCGGTATCGGGGCGCAGTGACAAATACGACTATGGGTTCATCCCGCCGAAGCTCTTCGCCGCAGCGAGGGACAAGCTGTTGGAGGCCAGTGCCTCACGGAAGACAAAGATCATCCCCCGTGATTGAACCCTGATCGCGGTCAGGCGGGCAGGCGGGTGACGCCGAGGATCCAGCCCTCCTCCGTCTCGACCTGACGGATCAGGTCGTCGGAGGCGCCCTTGGGCGGGGCGAAGGCGGCGGCCAGCTCGCCGCGCTCGTCCATATTGGCGAAGGTCTCGGCGGTGACGCGGACCTGGGCCTGGTCCTTGAACTCGCCCTCTTTCGGCTGGGCGTTGAACAGCGACGGCCAGACCTCGACGACGAGGGCCGACAGGGGCTCGAGGTCCGAGGCGTCCAGCGCGCGCCAGCCGGTGCCGAACGGCCAGACGGCGGCGGACGGGTCCAGCTTCTTCAGCAGGCGATTGACGGCAGCGATGCCGACCAGGGTCTGGCCGCCGACGGCGCCGGCGCCATGCATCTGCCAGACGCTCTTGGGCTGGAGGCGGCCCTCGCGGGCGGCACGTTCGGTGGCGCGGAACTCGGGGATATCGGCGCCGGCGCCCTCGGGCGGCTTGGTGGCGGTCAGCCAGCGCTGGGTCTGTTTGGCGGGGGCCCCCCAGAAGGGCCAGGCCTGATCGGTCATCAGCCGATTCATCTTGGCCGCGACCTGATAGCGGTTGTTGGTGTTGTCGGCCTTGTCGACGACGTTCGAGGCAATGAAGTCCCACAGGCCGCGCCAGCTGGAGTCCTTCAGGCCCAGACGCTGGCCGGTGCCCGCCGGATAGCCGAGGTTGAAGTCGAAGCCGACCAGCACGCGGTCGCCGCGCTTCCTGTGGTCGGCCAGCAGGGACGCGATCAGGGCCTCGCCCTCGGCGCGGCTCGCGACATTGTGGGTCTCGGTATAGAGGCGAAAGCGCACGTCGCGCTTGGCGACGCCGACCCACAGGGACTGGTCGCCCAGTTTGCGCGTCTCGGCGGCGGTCCAGTCGGCGATCAGATAGGCGTCAAACAGGCGGGCCACGGCGGGCACTCCCCGGAGAAAGGCGAAACAGGAATGGGCGGGCTTCTAGACCCGCAGGGGCGGAACGCAAAGCCCAAAGGCGCGGTTCAGCCGCAGGGACTCACGCGCGCAGCAGGGCATCCAGATGCGACAGCCAGCGCCGTCCAAGCCGCAACGCCTCGGACGGCGAACCCTCGGGCGTGGGGGCCGTAGCATTCCACAGGTTCAGCTCGAATTCCGGATAGCGGGCGTCGATGAACATCAGGCGCAGGACGACCAGTTCGGCCTCGGGCGCCAGCACGTCGAGGGCCTTGCGCGGCTCGCCCCGCCGCACCCGGGCCAGGACATGGCCGTCGACGATGATCTCGGCGCCCTCGATCTCCTCGAAGCCATAGACCAGACCATGGCCGCCCCGGGCCCAGAGAACGGCGATCTGGCCCTCGTCGAAGTCGAGCCCGGCTGCCTTGCCCTCGGCGGGAGAAAAGGCCTCGACCTCGGGGGCGACGCCCAGGGTCTTGAGCAGGGTGCGGCGGAGGCGGCGTTCGCTCTCCATCCACCAGGCGAGCCCGAGCATGAGGGTGGTCAGGGCCGCGGCGGCGAGGGCGACCAGCAGCAGGAACCGCACGGCCTCACTCACCCTCAGTCCTCCAGCGTCACGACCACGGGGACGTGGTCGCTGGGCTTGTCCATCTCGCGCGCCTGACGATGGGTCTGGATGCCGGCAAAGCGGTCGGCGGCCTGGGGGGACAGGAGGTGAAAGTCGATGCGGATGCCGTGGTCGCGCTGCCAGGCCCCGGCTTGATAGTCCCAGAACGTATAGGTGCCGTCGGGCTCGTGGCCCAATTCGTGGCTGTCCGACAGGCCGAGGTTGCACAGGGCGCGGAAGGCGGCGCGGCTTTCCGGCTGGAACAGGGCGTCATCGACCCAGGCCGACGGGTCGCGGGCATCGTCGGGCGTCGGGATGACATTGTAGTCACCGCACAGGACCAAGGCTTCCTCGAGCGCCAGGAGCTCGCGCGCATGGGCGTTCAGGCGGTCGAACCAGCCGAGCTTGTACGCGAACTTCTCGGTGCCGAGCGGATTGCCGTTGGGCAGGTAGAGGCCGCCCACGCGGACGGGGCGCGGGCCTTCGATCACCGCCTCGATATACCGGGCCTGTTCGTCGGACGGATCGCCCGGCAGGCCCCTGCGGACATCCGAGATCGGCAGTTTCGAGAGCAGGGCGACGCCGTTGTAGCTCTTCTGGCCGTGGGTCTCGACATTGTAGCCGAGCGACTCAAACGGCTCGCGCGGGAATTTCTCGTCCACGCATTTGATTTCCTGGAAGCAGGCGACGTCGGGCTGATGCTCGCCCAGCCAAGCGAGCACGGTTTCCAGGCGGGCGTTGACGGAATTGACGTTCCAGGTGGCGATGCGCATGGGACGACGCTAAAGCGATTTTCCACGCGAGGCGAGGGCCACAAACGAAGCGGCCCGGGGCACCGCGAGGCACCCCGGGCCGGGATCGAAATGACCGGACGATTACTCGGCCGGAACGGCTTCCGGCTCGGTCGAGGCGGGGGCCGCGGTCAGCTCGCAGGGCTTGCTGAAGATCTGCACGGCGTCGACGCAGGAATAGACCTGCTGGGTCGCGCCTTCGTGGAAGCGGACGATGACGCCCTCGCCCGTGGAGCATTTCAGCTCATAGAAGGCGCCGCGCTGGGGGTTGTCACCCATCCAGGACACGTCTTCGACGTTACAGGCGGCGATTTCGGTATTGGCCACCAGCTTTGGCCATTCCGTGCGGGTTTCCTCAGCGGTGGTCAGCTGGCAGGTGCCGGTCGAGATGAGGGAATAGCGCCAGCAGGGCGTGGCGCTCCAGGCACCCGCTTCGGATTTCTCCAGACGGTAGCCGTCAGTGCCGGCACAGCCCAGCTCATAGACCCGGGTGTTCCAGGCGATGGCTTCGTCGGCGTTGCAGGATACGCCGGCCTGCTGGGCATAGGCGCTGATCACCTCGACGCGGTTCTGGTTGCCGGGCAGGGCGCATTGCAGGCCGACCTCGGCCTCGGGGTTCTCCTGACGCAGCTGCCAGGCGAGGCTGGACTGCAGAACGCAGTCGGCGGCGGTGGGCGCGCCCTCCACGGCCTCGAGGATGTAGCCGGGGCCGGTGGCACAGGCGACTTCATACAGTTTGGCCCCGCCTTCGCGCATGCCGAGCAGCGAGGATTCGGTCACCTGACAGGTGGGCACGGCCATGGCCGCAACGGCGCTGGCGGCGGCCTGGATTTCCTCGGCCGAGGGCGGCGCGGGCTGACGACCGCGTTGCCGTTGTTGTTCACGATCCTGGCGACCGCCCCCGATGCGGCCGGGCAGGACGACCTCGCCCTGGACCTGGCCGGAGGCCTCGGAGGATTCTTCACTGCGATCATTGCCGCGGTTGTCCTGGGCGAGGACCGGGGTGGCGGTCAGGAAGGCGAGGGCGAGGGCCGACCCCGCGAGGGTGGCGATTTTGGCGTGGGACACGGAGGAGGCTCCTGAAACAACTTGAACTTGGTCAATCCTTGGCGTGCGGATGTGACAGGGTCAAGGCAGGATCAGGGCAGTCCTCCGCTGGTGGACGCGTGCGCGCAAAATGGTCTATCGAAGGTTTCGATTGGAGACGCACTTGGCCGACGGCGTTGTACGCGACGAAGGGGAAGGGGACACAGCCCGGGGGCTGACCTATCCGTTTGCGCGTGTCCCGGAGGCGAGCGAGGGCATTGAAGTCGCCCCCGGGGTGGTCTGGCTGCGGCTGCCTCTGCCGATGGCGCTGAACCACATCAATCTTTACGCGCTCGAGGACGAAGACGGCTGGACGCTGGTGGACACCGGTCTGTTCGCGCCCGTGTCGGTCGAGATCTGGGAAAGCCTGTTGACCGGTGCCCTGCAGAACCGACCGATCAAGCGGGTGATCTGCACCCATATGCACCCCGACCATATCGGCATGGCGGGATGGCTGTGCGAGCGGTTTGAAGCGCCCCTGCTGATGTCGCGACTGGAATATGTGACGGGGCGGATGCTGGTCGCCGATACGGGCCGACCGGCGCCGGAGTCGGGGCGGACCTTCTATCGCGCGGCGGGCTGGACCGAGGATCAATTGGCCGGATGGGGCCGGGACTTTGGGTCGTTCGGGCGGGTGGTCAGCCCCATGCCCGACGCCTATCACCGGCTGACCGAGGGGGATGTCCTGTCCGTCGGGGGGGAGGACTGGGAGGTCGTGGTCGGTCAGGGCCACAGCCCGGAGCACGTCTGTCTGTGGCGCAGGTCGGACGGTGTGTTCCTCGGCGGGGACCAGATCCTGCCCAGGATTTCCTCGAATGTGTCGGTGTGGCCGACCGAGCCGCTTTCAGACCCCCTCGGCGACTGGATGACCTCGCTGCAGGATCTGCAGGCGCGGCTGCCCGATGATCTGCTGGTCCTGCCCTCGCACGGGGAGCCCTTCCGGGGCGTGCAGACGCGGCTGGCGGCGCTGTTGCGGGGTCATGGCCAGGCGCTGGCGCGGCTGGAGCGCCGGCTGGAGACGCCCCTGCGCGCGGTGGATACCTTTGCCAGCCTGTTTGCTCGCCCGGTCGGCGACGGCCTGCGCGGCATGGCGACCGGCGAGGCGGTGGCGCATCTGAATTATCTGGAACGGCAGGGTCGGGCGACCCGCCACCGCGACGCCGACGGCGTCGACTGGTGGCAGGCCACGGGCGCCCCGGTCTCAGAAGCGAATGACGACAATGGAGAATAGGGTCGTGTCCGAGAGCATCCAAACAGACGTGTCCGACGGTGTCCTGACCGTAACGCTGGCCCGTCCGGAAAAGAAGAACGCCATCACCCAGGCCATGTATGAGGCGCTGGCCGGGGCGACCGAGCGCTGCCGGACCGATGATGCGATCCGGGTGATGGTGATCCGCGCCGAGGGCGACAGCTTTTCGGCGGGCAATGACATCGCCGACTTCATCGCCCTTGGCTCGCAGGCGTCTTCGCCGTCGGACATGGCGGTGTTCCGGTTCCTGAAGGCGCTGGCCGATCTGGACAAGCCACTGGTCGCGGCGGTCAAGGGCCGGGCGGTGGGGATCGGAACGACCCTGCTGCTGCACTGCGACTTGGTGGTGGTGGCCGAGGATGCCCTGTTGTCGGTGCCCTTCATCAATCTGGCGCTGGCGCCGGAGGCCGCGTCCAGCCTGTTGCTGCCGCGGGTGATCGGTCACCAGCGCGCGTTCGAGATGTTCGCCCTGGGGCAGCCGATCGATGGCCGTACAGCCCTGGCCTGGGGGCTGGCCAATCGCGCCGTGTCCGCCGACGCCGTGGACGAGACGGCTGCGGATCTGGCCCGTCAACTGGCCTCGCGCGCCCCGAACTCGATCCGCAAGACCAAGGCCCTGATGCGCGATGCGGACGATATGTGGTCGCTGATGCAGCGCGAGGGCGAGGCGTTTGGCAGCCAGATGAAAAGCCCCGAGGCCATGGAGGCCTTCATGGCCTTTACGCAAAAGCGCGCCCCGAACTTCGGCTGACACAAATCGACGATTGCGTCGCAGGCCCGTGCCCTGTAGCAGCGCGCGCCTATGGCCGAGCCCCGCACCCTGACCCCCGATGACGCGCCCCATTCCGGGGTTGCAGTCGTGCGCGTGGAGCAGGTCGGAGACGGCGAGACCATCGAGCGGATCGTGCTGGACGCCTTTGGCCCCGGCCGGTTCGCCAAGACGGCCGAACGGCTGCGCGAGGGGGCCGGGATCGAGGTCGGCTTCGTCGCCTGTCTGGACGGCCGCGTGGTCGGCAGTGTGCGGCTGTGGCGGATCCGGGTGGGCGAGACGCCCTGCCTGTTCCTGGGGCCCATCGCGGTTGAGCGGTCGGAGCGGAGCGAGGGATTGGGCGCGGCGCTGGTGCAGGCCTGCATCGACCACGCCCGGGGAGCCGGCTCAGCGGGCATCTTGCTGGTCGGAGATGCGCCCTATTTCGGACGGTTCGGCTTTGCCCGCATTGAGGACGTGATCCTGCCCGGGCCGGTGGATCCGGCGCGGCTGCTGTGGCTGCCCATGGGACAGGTGGCGGTCGCCGGACCGGTGACGATCGCCTGAAGCGACTTTGCGACCGGCGTCACAGGTCCTAAGTCTGGGGGATGACAGACAAGGACCCGGCAAGGAACGCCCCGAAGGGGCTGGACGGACTGGCGCAACTGGCCGCCGAACAGGGCGGTCGCGGCCTGCCGCCTGTGCATCTGTGGCATCCCGAGCATTGCGGCGACATCGACATCGTCATCCAGGCCGACGGCATATGGACGCATGAGGGCACGCCCATCGGGCGGCCCGAGCTGACGCGACTGTTCTCGACCGTGCTGAGAAAGGACCCCGACGGCTATCATCTGGTCACGCCGGTCGAGAAGTTGAAGATTGCGGTTGAGGACCTGCCGTTCCGGGCGATCACCTTGAAGGACGTCGAGGGGCATCTGGTGTTCGATACGGACCAGGGCGACACGGTGATCGCCGGGGCGGAGCACCCGATTGTGGTCGAGACGGACCCGACGACCCAGGAACCGGCGCCGCGCCTGCACGTGCGGGCCGATCTGTGGGCGCGGATCAGCCGGTCGCTGTTCTATGAACTGGTCGAGCGGGCCACGCCGGTTGACGCCCGGCTGTCGGTGCGGTCCGGCGAGGCGGTGTTTGCGCTGGGGCCGGTCGGGGCAGGGGTCGAATGAACGAGGCGGCGAGGCTGAAGGCCCGTCTGGTGCGCGCGCTGGACCCCGTGGACGGGGCCGGTGCCGAGGTGGCTGCGCGGTCCGACTTTGACCTCAACCCGGGGGCCGAGCGCCCGGCGCGACAGCTGCGACCGGCGGCGGTTCTGATCCTGATCATCGCCGAGGGCGACGGGCCGCGCGTGCTGATGACCCGGCGCTCCGACAGCCTGGCCAGCCATACCGGCCAGATCGCCTTTCCCGGCGGGCGGCTGGATCCGGGCGAGACGGTGGTCGAGGCCGGCCTGCGCGAGGCGCGGGAGGAAGTGAGTCTGTCGGTCGGTGACCTCGAGGTTCTGGGGCTGGGCGATCCCTATGAGACCGGGACGGGCTTTCTGGTCACGCCTGTGGTCGCCTGGACGACGGCCGTGCCCACCACCGAACCCAATCCGGCCGAGGTGGCCGAAGTCTTTGAGGTGCCGTGGTCATTCCTGATGAACGCCGCCAATCACCGGCAGGACCACTATGAGCTGGAGGGACAGCCGCGCCGCTATTTCTGGGCCATGCCCTATGGCGAACGCTACATCTGGGGCGTGACGGCGGGCATACTGCGCGCCCTGCACGATCGGCTGGATGCCGGCAAGGACGAGGCCGCGGCATGAGCGCGCCCTCGCTGGCCGACGCGCCCTGGCTGACGGCGGCAGCCACCCGCAAGGTCATGGCGGCGCTGGAGGCCGAAGGCGGGCCGGACGTGGCGCGCTTTGTCGGCGGCTGCGTGCGCAACAGCCTGATGGGGCGACCGGTCGATGATGTGGACATCGCCACGCGCCTGAAGCCGCAGTCGGTCATGGCGGCGCTGAAGGCTGCGGGTTTGAAGGCGGTGCCGACCGGGCTGGACCACGGAACGGTGACGGCGGTGGCCGACAGCCAGCCGTTCGAGATCACCACCCTGCGGCGCGATGTGAGCACCGACGGACGGCGGGCCACGGTCGCCTTCACCACCGATTGGGCCGAGGACGCCGGGCGCCGGGATTTTCATATCAACGCCCTCTACGCCAATGGCCAAGGACGGGTGTTCGACCCGACCGGGCAGGGGCTGGCGGACATTGCCGCGCGGCGCGTGGCATTCGTCGGGGATGCCGGACGCCGGATCCGCGAGGACCGGCTACGCATCCTGCGCTTCTTCCGGTTTCAGGCCTGGTACGGGGCGGGCGATCCGGATGCGGACGGGCTGGCGGCCTGCGTCGACGAAGCGGGCGGGCTGGGCGAGCTGTCGGCCGAGCGGGTGTCAAAGGAACTGCTGAAACTGCTGGCCGCGCCGGACCCTGTGCCGACGGTCGAGGTGATGGCGCACGCCGGAATCCTTGAGCGCCTGTTGCCGGAGGCGGGAGCGCTCGAAGCCTTCCGGGCCATGGCGGCGGTGACCGGTGACCCCCTGTTGCGCCTGTCGTCCCTGCTGCCGGGATCGGCCGAGGCACTGGACGCGGCGGCGAGAGGGCTGCGCCTGTCCAATCGCGAAATGGCGAGGCTGCAGGCCCTGACCGGGCCGGTGCTGGATCTGGATGCGCTGGAGGACCGGCAGGTGCGGGCGCTTGTCTATGCGGAGGGCAAGCAGGCGGTGACGGATCGGCTGGTCCAGGCCCTGGCGCGAAAGCCGGAGTTGAGAGGCCGGTACGAGGCACTGGTCGAGCTGGTCAAGACCTGGCCGGTCCCGCGTCTGCCGGTGGGCGGACGCGAGGTTGCAGCGCTGGGGGTGGCGCCCGGCCCGGAGACCGGGGCCCTGCTCAAGGCCTTTGAGGCCGACTGGATTGCCGAGGACTTTCCCGCCAACGGTCATGTCGAGCGGCTGAAGGCCTTGAAGGATCAGCGCGGCGTCTGAGACCGGGCAAGGGTGACGCGGGTGACCACCGGATAGTGATCCGAGCCGGTCGGCTTGCCGATCCGGCGCGAGAGGAAGACCAGTTCATCTGACCGCCACTGGTGGTCGATGCCAATCCCCAGCCAAGAGGGCAGCGCCGTCGGCCAGGTGCCGGGCCAGGCGCCGGCGGGTGTCAGGCCGGTCTGCGCCTTGATCTGGCGGCCGATGCGGGCGCTGGAGACGGTGTTGAAGTCCCCTGCGACGAGGATGGGGTCAGTCACCCCCTCGAGACGACCGGCCAGGAGCTCGGCGTGGATGATCTGGCCCCACTGGTACTGGAAGGGCCAGGGGCGGGTCAGGTGCACACCGACCAGATGCAGCGGCCCCAGCGGGGTCTCGGCCCGGGCGTGCAGGGCTGAAAGCTGGTCGCGGGGCCTGTCGACGGGCGACAGGGGATAGCGAGATGCAATCAGTACGCTGCCCCGGCTGCCGGGCGGCACGATCTTTTCCGACGACTGCCGGTAGGGGTAGCCCGTCAGGAACCGTTCACGGGCGGTGAAGGCGCGGGAGCCGAGCTCAATCAGGATGATGATGTCGGGATCGGCGTCGCGGATGCTGGCCGAGATGGCCTCCACATCGGCGTTGTCGGCGTGAAGGTTGGCCGAATAGACAGTCAGCACAGGCGCCGAGCGATCAGCCGCGCCGCGCGCCGGCTCCGCCTGTGGCAGGACAGCGATCACACAGATCATAAGCCCCACGAGGGCGATGGCCATCAGGGGCGGGCGCTTCAGGAAGGCGACCAGCACGGTGGCAACCAGAGCGCCGATCAGGGCGGGCGCGGTGAACTGGGCGATGATGTCGACCCAGCGGTGTCCGACGCCGCTGAAATGCGCGAGCGCCGGGATCAGCCACGGCCCGATCAGGATCAGGCAGACCAGAAGCGGCCAGACCGAAAGAAATATGGCCTTGAGTCTTGCCAACATGGTGAACGTCGGTCTCCGTGGTGCGTTGGGGGAGCGGGGCAGGAGGGCACCATGGTCAAATCGGTCGCTGACGTCGAGAACGTCTGGCTCAGTGTTGAGCGGATCAAGAAGATTTCCGACCGGGTCATCGGGATCGGACCGTTCGGTCTGGGTCTGGACGCGATCCTGACGTGGATTCCGGGCATCGGCACAATCTATACGGTCGGAGCGGGTGGCTGGCTGATCTTCCTGGGTCTGCGGGTAAAGGCCGGTCCGGGAACGCTGGCGCGGATGCTGGGCTATCTGACCGTAGATACGGTGACAGGAACGGTGCCGATCGCGGGCGATGCCATCGATGCCCTGTTCCCCGGCCACCTGCTGGCGGCCAAGGCGCTGCAGAAGCACATCGAATCGACGCACTGGATCGAGATGTCCGAACGCGAGGCGCGGGACCAGGGTGCCTATGACACCCATCGCGAGGAAATGAAGCAGGACCGCAAGCTCAAGCGGGTCATCTATCTGGGCCACTGAGCCGGCTTTGCCGTCTGAAGGGATTGACGAAACAGGCTGCCCCCCGCCTATTGGCGCCCTTGGGGTCGGCAGGAGACCGGATGACCGCTGTATTCGATCGTGATGCCCTGTCCGAAGCGCTCGGCCAGACCGGCCGGGGGGACCGTGCGGCGTTTCGCCGTGTGTATGAAGCCACCTCTGCGAAGCTGATGGGCGTGTGCCTGCGTATCTTGTCTGACCGGCAGTTGGCCGAGGACGTGATGCAGGAGATTTATCTGACCGTGTGGAACAAGGCCGCCAGTTTTGACCCCGGCCGCGCCAGCCCGATCACATGGCTGGTGACGATCGCGCGGAACCGGTCGATTGACCGGCTGCGCTCCGGAGGGATCGCGCGCAACAGCGTGCCGGTCGATGCGGCCTATGATCTGGCTGACGGCGCGCCCTCGGCGCTGGAGCACATCGAGCTGGCGGACGACGCCGGGCGTCTGGGCGTATGTCTGGACGAGCTGGATGAAAAGGTCAGCCGGGTGATCCGCACGGCCTTTTTCGAGGGCGTCACCTATGAGGTTCTGGCCCAGCGCGAAGAGACGCCGCTCGGCACGATGAAGAGCTGGATTCGCAGGGGGCTGCTGAAACTGAGGAGCTGTCTGGAACAATGACCGCTTCGGACCATGACGATCGCATCGCCCGGGCCGGCGAATACGCCCTGCGGGTCCTGAACCCTGCGGAGGAAGCCGAGGCACGCGCCGAGGCCGCCCGCGACCCGGCCTTTGGTGCCGAGGTCGACCGCTGGAACGATCAGCTGAGCCATATGGCGGACGGGATCGCCCCGGTGCAGCCGTCGGCCGGCCTGTGGCCGCGTATCCTGGCGGCGACGGGTGGGGCGGCGAACGATAATGCCGTGACCTTCTGGCGGCGCTGGGCCATCGGCTCGACAGGTCTGCTGGCCGCCAGCCTGGCCGCCGTGGCCATCATGATCGCCACGCCTGCGCCCGAACCCGATCCGGCCACGACGCCGGTCGCCGGGGCCATCACGCGGGTGGCGACGCTGAAGCTCGACAATGGCGTCACGGCCCTGACCCTTGCCTATGACAGCGTTACGGGTGAACTGTATCTGGCGCCGACGCGCGAGATGGAGGGCGACACGCGCATTCCGCACCTGTGGCTGGTCCTGCCGGACGAGGGCGGCGTGCAGCTGGTCGGGGCCATCGATGGTCACGATACCTCGCGGCATAATCTTCAGGGCGTGATCGTCGGTCAGGCCACGGAGGCCATTGCGGTCGCCGTCTCGATGGAAGAGCCGGGGCACACCCCCAACCCCGATCACCCCGACGGGCCTGTGGTCGCCCAGGGCGAGTTCCAGCCGCTGTAGACTGCATCCGGTTCTGTCGGATGGCCGTAGATACAGGTGACGGCAGACGGGCATGGCCTCCTTTGTTTGACTGTCGTCCAGCGGGGAGGCCCCCGTCCCTTCCATTGCCTCCCCGCTGTCCCGGGACGGCTTGATGTGCGCGTTGCGCTCTGAATCTCTCGCAAAAACAAGGCGCCGACCCGTTGGCGTAGCGAACTTCCCGACCGGATCGCCAGGGTGATCACACTGCTTCCGAAGGTTTTTCGGGAGATTGGTGATGAGCGATACGAGCGCACGGCTGGGCCTGCCCTATCTGGCGGCCGGGCAGATGCAGAAATATGTGACCTTGAACGAGGCGCTGACCCGGCTGGATGGTCTGGTGCAGTGCTGTGTCACGAGCCGCAGTCTGGCGATCCAGCCGACCGAGCCCGTGGACGGCGCCCTCTACATCCTGCCGGACGGCGCAGAGGGGGCGGCGTGGTCGCTGCATCCGGCGGGCAGTCTGATGCGGGCGGACGGCGGCGGCTGGATCCGGGTGACGGTTCCGGCCGGGCTGATCGCTGTGGTCGCCGACCCGGGTGAGATCCTGGTCCGGCACGCGGGGGACTGGACCCCGCTCGCAGCTCTTATCGGCGAACTCCAGAACCTTGAACGGCTGGGGATCGGCGCCACCGCGGACGCGGCCAATCCGTTTCTGGCCAAGCTGAACTCGGCGCTGTGGACGGCGCGGGAGGCCGGCGACGGCGGCACGGGTGACCTGAGGCTGGTGCTGAACAAGGCCGGTCCGTCGGGGGTGCTGTCACTGATCCTGCAAAGCGGCTGGTCAGGGCGGGCCGAACTGGGCCTGATCGGCGAGGATGCCTTCGGGCTGAAGGTCAGCGGCGACGGCTCGGCCTGGACCGAAGCAATCAAGGTCGATCCGGCCAGCGGCCGGGTCAGTTTTCCGCTGGGCGCGACGCGACGCGAGGCCACGGTGGTCACCGGGGATGGAAGCTGGTCTCCGCCGGATTGGGCACGCTGGGTCGAGGCGACCGTCCTTGGTG